>Ga0180008_1001821_pt1 | contig 12409 bp, 17 predicted proteins | sample MM_PW_MetaG_FD_121121 | JGI IMG/M metagenome (GOLD analysis project Ga0180008, IMG submission 121121) | Groundwater microbial communities from the Aspo Hard Rock Laboratory (HRL) deep subsurface site, Sweden - MM_PW_MetaG | ecosystem: Environmental > Aquatic > Deep subsurface > Groundwater... | reverse complement strand
TGGAAAGTCAAGAAGTTCCCTATCGCTGATAAAGAAACTGTGTCCCATGAGCTTCATCTTTGGTACGATCCATGGTTTCACCAATTAGCGAAGGAGCATTATCCTGGGTATGAGAATGAGTTCTGGTATAGGAAGAGAGTCTAATGCCTACTGTTTGTTTTGACTTCGACGGCGTACTCGCTCAGTATAGTGGCTGGTGTGAGGATGGCGGTATTGGTGAGCCGATTCCTGCTGGTGTAGAGTTATTGAAGTTGCTGAAGGGTCAGGGCTTCAAGATTGTGATCAGCACATGCCGGACTCACCCGGAGCATGTGGCTGCGGTTGCTCAGTACTGTAAGGTGGCTGAGTGGTTGCAGAAACATGGTTTGTTTAGCTCTGTGTCGATTGATGCGGTGGGTAAGCCTATGGCTGATGTGTATGTTGATAATAAGGCTCTGTTCTTCGATCAGAGCCAAGGAAGGAATGATCAGTACGCGGAGTATATGTTTGGCGTGATCATGGACCGCGTATATGGGGAAGGTGCTGAGTAATGGAGACACTTGATCTTTACGAGACTCGGGTTCCGACTGATAATCTGCAGAACGGTAAGCCTTCTTACGTTGCTCGGCTTTTGTGGTGTTCGATATATTATATGGATCAGCGGATGTTTTGCGCCCACGATTTAGCGCTTCTCATTGAGGAGATCTATGGGGAAAAGCTAAGCTCCGCGAAGGTTTCACATGGGTTAAGGACGTTTGCTCAGCTTGGGTATGTGGATCGGTTTCATCGCCGTAATCGGAGTATTCGTTATTATGATTACCGGGTTTCACAGAATGGTGCCCGGTTTATGCGGAGGAATCTTTGATGCCGTGCGCGCGCGTGAAGGGATTGTGTCCTGAGTTGCAGCGGGTGTTAGCTCCGCCGAGTACTTGGAGCGCGGCGAATGAGGCTGAGCTTCGGGATGCTTTGAAGAGGGCGCGGTTGGCTGAGCAGAAAATTGAGGCGATACGGGGGCTGATTCCAAAACTGAAATGCGACAGGTGTGTGAATTGGGTTGGCGAACCATGCCCAGAAACATGTGATCATCTAATCTTCAAGAAAATCCGTGAGGTGCTTGGTGTCCTTGAGGTGCAGGAGAAGAAACAACAATGAGCAAGAAAACTACGAAGTGGAGCAAAGGGCTGGAAAACAGTTTGGACTATATCTTAGACATCTATGAAACTGAGATGCGGAAAACTGAGACAAAAACTGAGACAACAGAGAGACTTGGACGGATGGCTGAAACAGCCGATAAATGTATTCAACTAATTAAGCAATGCCCTGAATGTAAAAAATACAGTGACGAAAAAAACACTTGCTTTTTCTACGAGAAACTAGATTATCCATGCATTGATTTTGTCCGTAAAGTAACGCAGGAGAAGAAACAACAATGAACGTGGTGAAAAAGGTAATTGTAACAGCTTCCATATTGGTTCTTTTAGGGTTGTGGGCGGCTTATTCATGTTGGTTTGATTCTCACTATGCCGTATATTCTACGTTGCTTTTTGGTGCAGGTTACTTGTTTTGCATATTGATTACAGCAATAGATGACATAAGTTTAACGAAGGAGAAAGAACAACAATGAGTCTTAAACAAATAGAAACCGAGGATAATTATCTTGAAGCCTCGCAAGTTAGACTTCTTACAGAATATAGAAAACTGTGTAAGGAAACCCAAAAAGAGAAAGGGTGCTGGAAATCACACGAATATTGCTATTCATGCGAGATTCATTTCAAAATGAATCCGCTTATCTCAAAACTAAAACTCTATGATTTTGAGGTGCAGGGCGATGAGTGAGGGTTTTTCTATGCAAGGTAGATGCGGGAGATATTTAGAGGGAAAGACGTGGAGAAACGGCGGATCCTTAAAATGCTCTATATTTGGGGCGAATATTGTTTCCTATCCTAAACCTGATGCTGTAAGGCTTTCTCAGATCGCGAATGAGATATGCGGCGGCTGTTTGATTCGTGGTCCTTGGAGTAAGAAGGAGGTGCTTAGATGAGTGAAGTGGATCTCTGGGATGCCCGGGTTCCTAACCTGGTGGGAAGCTTCAGCAACGTGAAGTATGAGCATCGGTTAATCTGGTGCGCCCTTCAAACAGTGGACCCGGAGAGATTCTACGCGAACGAAGTCAGAAAAAACATTAAGCTGCATTACGGTGATAGTGTACCGATTTTCACTGTGGCATGGTATCTGAAAACCCTTGAAAGCCTCGGGTACGTGGATCGTGTGCCGATGAAGAATGATGTTTCAAACTATACGTATGTTTTGACTGCAAAATTCAAAAACTTTTGCGGTCTTACTTTAAAGGAGGCGTTGTCGTGATGTGGTTTAAGGCTCGTAAAAAGCCTGTGATAGTTGAGTATCGCTTTGTAACTGAGAAAGAGGAGATACAAACCAGAGAAGGGGTTTTGTACGCATACCCTGGTGAGGATTTTATAATCCGTGGAGCTGATGGGGAAATATATCCGATTAAAAAGGATATTTTCTTCCGAACCTATGAGGTGATTGTGTAGTTGTCAAGAAATGGAATGGATGATTATGATTTGGGGTTTGACTATGAGCCCCGATTATGTGAAGAATCTTGCCCTCACTTTGATGGGCTTAATCAATGCTGTTGGTTAATCACAGCGAAAACACCTGGTCTTTGCACCAATGTTTCAGAGGGTGATTACTGTTTCCATGGATTCAATCAAGACATGGAGAACGTGTACACTCATCAGGAGGCTGTGATGTGAGTTGCGGTGTCTGCCATTGTCCAAGAGGAAGCAACAAGTTTTGCTGGGGTCATGTAAACTCCGATGGATCCGGTTATTTACTTCCACCCATATCAGAGAAGCAGTTGATCAGATCCAGGTCGAAGCGGAGAAGCCATGTATCATTTTTGAAGAAGGCTACGCTGACGCAGTCAAAGTTAAGAGGCGACAGTAATGAGGTTTCTTGATCGGTTAAGGCTCAGGCTTAGCGGCTATGTTTACGTTGGAGACCGCATGAAAGAAGGGTGGAAGGAACCTATTCCTCATTACGCGTTTAAATGCCCAAAGCATGGGGTGGTTATTAATTATCCAATGGGTTATAATCAGCGATTAGAGTGCCCAGAGTGTAGAAAAGAGGTTTAGGATTTTTTCTTCCAGAATGATTCGTAGTCAGGCATTTTGAGGTCTAGTAATGTTTTCTGGTTGTCTCGTAGGCGTTTTTGTCACATTAGTTTGTTTTCTGGTTTCTCTGGGGTCTTCTGCTTATCGCCCCTCGCGAGGCGACCCCATGAAGACCGCATTATCGGAACCACTCTATAAAGGTCTTCATGTCATATTGCAGTTCCTGCCTCTGCCTTTCCCTCATCTGCTATAGGCATTAGGTTATTTCGCTCGGGCGACCGCTCTTTATGCGGTTCTTTTCACCTCCACACCGAGAACGACCCTAACGGGCTGCCTTTCATGGCTACGCTGATCCAATGTTTCCTAGGTGGACTGCTTAAGGGTGTAGTGACGTACCCCTTCCCGTCACCGTATAGATGACGGGATGCGATTACGCTATGTGTCAGACAGTAACAAAGTTTATAAACATTGTGATATAGATAATACTGTAACACCATGGTTAGAGTGATTAATATTCAGGTGTCAGAGTTAGTCTGGAAAGAACTTATGGTGCAAAAAAACATTGGCGAAACCTTTGATATGGTTCTACGGAGACTCCTAAAAATTGAAGACCAGCATAAAGACGATTAGGCTACCCCTAGTCACACCAAAAAAAGCGGTTCAGAGAGATCTAGATCAACTCTTCAAAAACTTCAGGTATATCTATGATGAGACTGCGAAACGTATGCCTTCTCTTCCTAGAAAACGAGTGGGATACGCAAAGGCGTCAACTTACTATGAGTGGGTAAAGGAACTGAACGCTGAATCCAATCTCTTTTCTCAAGTAGCACAAGCGGCTGGTCAGAAGGCTCGGGAAAATTATGCTGCTATGTTGGGAAATAAAGTGTATAATGTGATCTCTAGATCTAGTAGAAACGTGGCACAGTTTCATAACCAATGTTTCAAGATTGAACACTTCGGTAACATGTATTTTCTTAATCTTCCAATCAAAGGGGGGTGGAAAAACAACCGCGTAATCTTACCGTTTAAACCTAATGAATACTCAGACAAGTTTTTACAGCAGATAGTTAGCACCAAACTAGCTCATGGAACAGGAGAGCTTAAGAAATATGGTGACGATTACTGGTTTAACCTAACAGTCAAGACCCCTGTAAAACTCGGAAACAAAGGTACACCAATAGGCATTGACATGGGGTTAACCAATATTGCTGTTGCGTGTGCATTCTCTGAAGGAAAAACTCATGTTAAACTATGGAGCGGCAAAGGGGCTAGGCATAAGAGACGACTGTTTCTTGACAGGATCGCATCGTTGCAGAGCAAAAGCCATCTAAAAGAGGTTAAATTCGTGAAAAACAAGTACCGCGACTACATGATGGGAGAAAATCATAGAATCAGCAGAGAGATAGTTAACTTCGCTTCAGGGTTTTTTAAACCGTATATTGTTTTAGAGAACTTACATCAATTCCGTAAACAGAATGACTGGACATTCGCTGAACTCCGAACCTTCATCGAGTACAAAGCACTAGAGTCAGGTATTCCCGTTGTGGCTGTGAACCCTAAGAACACGAGCAACACGTGTAACAAGTGCGGCTATACGGATGGAAAGAACCGGAACGGCACAATCTTCAGATGTTTAGAATGTGGCTACGAGGTTAATGCTGATGTCAACGCAGCCATAAACTTATCTCGAAAAGGCCAATTTTAGCTTTTCTTTTTCCAGAAGGATTCATAATCTGGCATCTTCAAGTTGAGTAACGTTTTCTGGTTATCCCTTAATCGTTTCTCGAATTGTTGGGTTACGGTTTTTTTGCCGCCGTTTTTCCAGCTTAGGAGGAATGGTACGCTGACGAGGGCGATTAGTCCTATGAGTCCGGCGCCCATGAGGTCCGGTGGAGCTTGGGGGTATAATGGGATTATGGGTACTTGGTCGGTGGTTTGCGTGGTTTCTCCGGTTACTTCAATGGTTGCAGGAGGAGGTGCACCCCTACCGCCGCCTCCTCCTCCGCCTCCGCCGGCTACCGGGGGGGTGGTTCCCCATGACGCGGATACGGTTTTGCTGTTTATGCTCCCAGCGGTGACTCCGTAGGTTGCCTCGTTGCCACTGGTGAATGTGTTTATGGTTACGGTGGCTGTGTCGCCTTCTGTGTGGCTGAGCTCCCATCGGCTGTTTTCGGGGGTCCAGGTGAATGTGTAGCCGCCTAGTATCAATGTGTCGCCTAAGCCGACTGCATGTGAATCATATTGTAGGTCGGCGGTTGCGTAGAATGTGACGCTTGATCCGAGGCTTGGCGCAGCGTTGGGGAGTACGCCGAGGTCCGTTACCCTTATCTGGTCGCTTATGACTGCTACTCCAGCTACGTCTTTCTTCGAGGTGATTCCGTAGGTGCTGTCCGTGGCGGTTATTGAGGTCTCATCGTAGGTGGTTGACGTTACGGTGGCTGCTGCTGTCTCGGCTTTGTCCCACCACGAGTTAACTGAGTCATACACGTAACCCGTTATGCTGCCTGTTGAGCCTGTGAACGCTACACTGTCGTAACTGTACTTTATGACGCATCGTAGCTCGAAGGCGGTGGAGACGCCTACACGCGCCGCACTTGCAGCGGTGCTAGTGATCTCAAGCTGATCTGTGATAAACGCGGCTGAGGGTGTTTCCTCTGCGTCCGTGTAGTCCGCGTCAGCCATCGCTATGTAGGCGTTGTAGGTGTCGGTTCCTACGGTTGCGGGTGCGGTGAAGGCTTGGCTCCATGCGCCGTTTACGATGGTTGTGTCGGTTCCCATGTTTGTGTTCGCCACGTTGTACACTGATACGCCTGTGAACTCTGCGTTAGGCGGGTAGAACGTGGTTGCTGTGGTGCTTGCGGGGTTGTTTGCGTAGTAGACGTTGCCTGAGGCTGTGACTGATTGAGATATGTCGCCCCTCGCATCATCAAGGTTGAAGGCTGTAACTAGGTTTGTAACTACGTCTGCATAGTCGGTTTGGGCGGTGTCGGTGTCGCTAGCTGATGCCGCGTCTATGCAGTATAGCTCTATCTCGACGGCTGACTCTTCGGTTGCGTCCCATTGTGGAGTGAATTGCCATGTGACGGTGATTGTGTTAGCTGATTCCACGGCTCCGCTTGTACCGTCAAGTGTCCATTCCGTTGAACCTGTGGGTGTGCTGAAGGTGGTGGTGTCCTGGTTGTAGCGGAAGGCTGCTCTGGTGGTTGCGCCCTGTTTGACGCGGAACTCAACATATGTGAAATCCGCGAACCCATCTGTATCGGTGTATATCACCGTCGAGGTGTATAGCCCTTTTTGTGCGTAGAGGTTGTTTGTGTCATCCATGTTACTGATTGTGGCGGCTCCGTTAGATGGGGCTTGGTTTGCGGGTGCAGAGTCTTCTGTGTAGAAAGTTGAGGTGGGTTCTGTTGAAGCGTAGTTACGAACAGCTACCCAGTCAACATAAGCATAAGCGTTTGTTTGTTGATAGTCTCCGTAACCTAAATGAATATATAATGAAGATAATTGAGTTGTACCCGTACCAGATGTAAGTGTAACATCTTCGGTTCCATAAACAAAACGTGTTTGCATTGTTTTTGGAGTATGAAGATATGTTGATGTCATACGCATCCAGACATTATCCCATGCATCTTCTATACTGTTTGACCCTTTAACGAAAGATGAATCATAACCAACTCCAAGTCTATCAGCAACATTTTCATAAATCGTGCCCCTAGCGTTTCGTGCTGTATAAACACCATAGCTTGCACTATCCAATGTTGTTTTATCTGTAAAAGATATCAGCAACCCCCATTCTCCAACTTTAGCCCCCGTTACCCTTTTTACGTATGATTCAAGTATATAATTTCCAGAACTTATAGCATTGTCTGAAGCCACATTTGCCCCAGATACTCCACTAGGGTTATTAGACGTGAATTGTAATGAACCACCTGTTACGGTGGCAACCCCACTGTTAGCAGTTACTGCATCCCATTTAACGGTGTCTAAAGTTGAAGAAAAATCATCCGCAAATACGAATGTGTTTACAATATTACTCCCTGCTGTCGCAGATACGAACCCATAATACATAAGTAGTGCCTCGTTTCCACTAGACGCTATGCTCGGAACTTCAACCCAGACAGTTGCTGTCACAGAATCCGTTTTTGATTCTATCCAGTAGTCACACGCAACCTGAGTATCGGATATTTGATTCCACCAGTAGAACCGTAAGTCATCGAAGTCGGCTTGCATATTAGCGTCATAAACAACGGTTAGTGAGACCTGATAGTTCGTGAGTGCTGATGCGGAGTTTTCGGTGATTTTTATGAGTTTACATTTAGTATAATCAGTATCAGCCCAACTAGACGTTGTATATAGACTCTGTAAATTATATGTGTCAATATCTGTGTTTGCAGAATCGTCTGTTGTAGTAACTTTGATGTCACAAAAACCCACAGTTCCACCAGAAAGTGAGAATTGAAACGATATGGTGTCAGTATCAGTATTAACGTTTGTGCGAATAGATGAGCCGAGAGTGCAGACATTTGATGTATCTGAAACCTCTGAAAATACACCTGAACTTTGTGTCCATCTTAACGTGAATGACTCAGCATCTCCTGTGGTGTTAACTTGAATATCGACTGTATTAAGATCGGCAACTAAATCTGGATCAGAAACGGTTACGTTTACCCAACCATTCGCACCTTCAAAAAACTGCCCGGAAGAAACACAAGCATCATTAAAAGGCACAACTGCAGTGTACACGACATATAATGTCGGCACTGGAGTTGGTGAGACCGCTTCCTCTGTAGCTGTACGACCTACGTTTGTTGATGCATATTCTGTTGTTTCATCATCTGATTTTATAGCGATAGCGAACCAGTTGTTGACTAAAGAGTTTTGTAAGTCGGTGTCTGCGGTTGCGGTTAAGTCTATTTGTTGATTCGTAGCGACGGTAGGATTCCAGCCTGTAACATAAGCGGTGTCTGCTCCAATTCCATTATAAAGGGCAGTATTTGATGCTACTGTTGGTTGAACGGATAACTCATATATTTTCGCCGGCTTTACACCAGCATATACCCCTTGATACTTAAAAACCGTGTCTGTGATCGTAGCCCCATCGAATATTGATGATATATCCCACTCAAAGTAGGAACGCCATGTTAAAAGAGAAGCTGTTCGCCCCCACTGTGTGACTACCTCGGTTTCATATCTAACGAAGGTGTCTACAACAATCCCGTCTTCGGTTGGGTTATTAAGGGTCGCAGTATATGGGTCAATTATCAAACTTTCGCCTGTGGCTAGTACCCAGTTACCGAAAACGAAATCCGCTTTTTTAGCGTTACCATCAGTGTTCAGTGTACCTGATATGAACCGTTCAGTGTTTTTCTTAACAAGTCCCGTATCATACACCATTGCACTCTGATCCTCAATTATTGTCACACCAGATGAGTCTATGAACGAAAACCTATAATCCGTTATCACGGTTTCGCTGTTTATACTTGTCTCTGTTTCGGCTACATCTCCACTGTGTTTTACCTTATCAGCCTTTATACCTGTCCAACGTTGTACCACTCTGAATGTTTCCGTTGAATCATAAGAAGAAGTAAATGTTACTGTGTGTTTTAATGGTAATCCTGCTCGGAATAGGTAGTCTATTACCAGAACACCAAACTTGGGGTGTGAGAATGTTTTTGTCACCATTATACTATCATTAGTTTCAGTTACTACAGTTGAAACAAGCTGTCCCTCACTTACCGTTAACCATTTTTCGTTTGTGCTGAGACGTTCAACGATCCACTCCTCTTTCTGTAACCTTACCTCGGTGTATGCTGGGTCATAGAATCGGGTGAACTTTGGGTAAAACTCCGCTGTTATTAAAGCCGATTTAACTACAAGATGGGTTGTTTTGTTTTCATAGACGTAAGGAACTATGTTACCGCCTTCCTGTATGTATAAGGGAGCCGAATTCCAGTAATGCACACCTTCTATTACGGTTTCTTCATAGTTCAATCCACGGGTGTATTGTGATTCGGGGTTAGAACTGGCAACTGGAATAGATGATGAAGATGTGTTAAGCGGAACCATCGGGAGGATGAGTGTGAGTAATAATAAAATGGATAAAACTTTTCGATTCAAACAGATGATCTCCTGTGTATAAACAATAATTCAACACATAACTTCATTTCAGCACTTCCAAGTTGTTTACTACGGCTGTATACGGTAGAAACGCCAGCACGTAACTGATCAGCCTCCCCGTATATATTGTCTTATAATTATATTTAAACAATAAAAAACTTATCGCCTGTATAACGAATATACTGATGAAATATCCCCCAAGTTCGAGGAATAGAATGTTCCCGAATGGGCGTGACTCATACATATTTGGTAACATGAGTGCTACCCGTGTGGTGAATATGTCTAATAAAACTCCGATGAATACAATAAAAAAAGGCGTGGGGTCTAGCCTTGAAACGAATCTCAAAGCGTTAACCATTTTCATGGCTGTTAACCCCACTCGTTGGGCGTATAATATGTGCTTTCAACCGAGAAGCCGATGTCTGTAACCATTTTTATGCGGTATGATGTAGCTGTTCCAAGTGCTGTAGGCGTGGACATGGTGTTCTTTACAACATCACATTCACCTAACCCAGAATTGTCATTCCAACTATTTTTGATAGTTGATGTACTATTTGTGAATCCAATATCTTGTAGTTGGTTAGCTGAGAACGCTATATTCAAATCATCAAATTTGTATAATTGGGTGTCCTGTTGGTAAACATAAACTGTTTTTATGACAGCACCAACGGTTCCTGTGTTACGGATAGAGATTTTGATAAATTGTTCAAGTCCATCTGGTACGGTTGTATCTACAAGAGCAACATTAAACTGAACTTCTTCTAGTCGGATTGCGGTTTGGCTCTGTGTGGCTTGGTTCTTAACCATCGTGTTCATCCACGAGTACATGACCACGGATGCGGCTACGGCTATTGCGATCATCAGCAATGTTGCGATGACTGGGCTAACGGCTTTACGGTTTGTTTTTCTTTCCATTTTTGTTTTTCACCTATTATCCCCGAAGGGTTGCGGTAGAGCCAAGCCCGTCATCTTCCGTTCTAGGCGAAAAGAAAAATGAACACCGCGCCTGCACTCTATCTCCACCATATATCTCTACCCGATAAATTATTATAACGCCTTCCATTAACGCCTCCTACTACGCCAAAATATGAATAGTATAGCTGCACCGAATACAAGATAGATCAACACACTATTAAAAGCAAGCTCCGCGTCAACAATACCCAACGCCTTAGCACCAGATGGATCATAAGCACCCGGCAAACGATTCTCCGCGTAAGCTACGCTAAAATTCTCAGCCCTCAACAAATACGGCATATGATCAGAGGAATCAATCTGAGAATTCGCGAACCCCAACAACCACCTATACGCCTTCCACTTCAAATCATCTTCAGGAGGCGCATACCCAGTCTCATAGAAGCCACCCGTCCGAATAATATCACGTAACAGATGAGCTTCATTCGCATAGTCCCTACCGAGGCACTCCTGAACCAACGGCAAAAACTCGTCAATAGATTCTAACGCAAACGGCGTCTCAGGCATAACATACCCAGCCTCAACACTAGCCTCAACCAGTGGATGAATAATGCCGTTCTGAATATTCATCTCAGCTATCTTCTTCGGAATATACTCATTATGGCTAATAGAGTCCTGAATCAAGTGGAAGGCAACGCCATAAGCAAACGCACGCTCCCGAGGCGTATCAGCCTTAGCCCAGAGTTTTTCAAGAAAACTCCATGAGTGAGTTGTACGATATTCCTGAAAATTTAGGTAATAAAAAATGATCGTACTGTCAGGAAAAATCTCGCCACACAAAAAAGCGTCTGTGTGGTCTTGATAGAGATCATAAGCCTCAGTACCTTGTATCTTCTTCATAGCATTTTTTGTGGTTGATATATGGGTGTTCGGACCCCATCCTTTAATTACAGGTATATATTGAAGTGATAGTAATGTGATTGTTATTAATAATATTATACCAGTTTTTTTCATTTTATCTCACCCATTTGTAAACTCTATTATCGTGTTTCTTATTAATTCTGTGTTTGGAACCTGATTCTCCCATATTATGAGTGTATTGAACCCATATTTTTTGAAATATGTTTTTCTCTCATCTTCTGCTTCTTTTCTCGTCTTTCCTGTTCTCTTTTTTCCATGCCAATATGTGCCGAATAGTTCTATGAGTCGCTTTTTTCCATTACAGTTTATCCAATCTGGTACTTTACCGCCTAATACAACATCTCCACCACCACAAAATTTGTATTCGTTTGGGATGGTGTTCTGAATTATGTTGTCTAACTTGTGTTCAGTTTTATTCGGTGCAATTCTAAACGCTTCAAAGATTTCATGTATTCGTCTATCTCTGAACTCGGGGTTTTTCCACTTTTCTTTGTGTGTTTTCGAAAGTTTTTCTCTAGAAGCCTTAGATTTTGTTTTTCCAATATGAATTGCAGACATTTTTTTCTTAGTTTCTTCTGTATGCTTTTTACCTAATTTTACTCGTCTCATTTTTTCTTTTGCTTCATCTGTATGGGTTTTACCTTTAAAGGCACTAGGTTTATTATTTATACGTCTTGTTTTTTTTATTTTTTCTAATGTTTCCGGTCGTCTTGGTATGCCTTTGTTCCATGTTTTATGTCCTTTCTTAAACATTGTTTCAAGAGATGGAATATATCCTTCCTTGGCTTTTGATTGCTTGTTTTTTATTTTTCTTGCTCGTTCTTCACCATAAAAGTCTTCAAATGTTTTTCCTGCTATTGAAGATTTTTTTCCTGTGTTTGCCTTACTAATTTTCTTTCTTGTTTCCTCTGTGTGATGTTTACCATAAAACTGGTTTTTATCACCTATCTGTGCGTTTGATATTTTTCTTCCTATTTCCTTTGCTTTAGTTTTTCCAAAGATTTCTTCAAACGTTTTTCCTTTACGGGGTTCTGATAGTTTTTTTCTATGCTCGTCTGAAAATATACGTTCTATGTGTTTTTTCCTCGTTGCACCGGAAAGTGTGGGTGCGTCAGGATATTTCTTCACATATTCTTCAAGAGTTATCTTATGTTTTCTAAGGTGACTACTATATACTTCTTTGTACTGTTTGTGGCATATTTGGCATTCGACCGTGGCACTCATTCTTGCTGCATTCTCCTGAAACGCCAAACAGCCACAAACACCGTCACCGCCAAACCGATAACGCTGAAGCTGAAAACAGGACTCTGCAATATACCTCCACCTATCTCAGACACGGGGTT
>Ga0180008_1001820_pt1 | contig 12411 bp, 22 predicted proteins | sample MM_PW_MetaG_FD_121121 | JGI IMG/M metagenome (GOLD analysis project Ga0180008, IMG submission 121121) | Groundwater microbial communities from the Aspo Hard Rock Laboratory (HRL) deep subsurface site, Sweden - MM_PW_MetaG | ecosystem: Environmental > Aquatic > Deep subsurface > Groundwater... | reverse complement strand
ATACAAGCTCTTCGTGAGGGAATGACGCCCGTGGAATGTGCGGCTAAATTCCACGTTAGTGAAAGAACTGCCTGGCGGTGGCTCAAAGAAATGAGGGAAGGACCGCGCCCCACTGCACTACCTCAGATAAAAAAGGAAGCAAACAGAGCGGTTAGGATTACCGTAGAGATGGGATCAAGGGACTTGTTTAAATTACTTGCAATACTCTTACGGGGGAGCTGAAGATGGTGAATGGTCTAAGGATTTCAAGAGGTCGGGGTGGAAACCGCCACCCGATAGCAGTAAAGCAGTTTATCCTCGACCGGCTCGCCCAGGTAGGTGAGGATTACATCTCTGGACTCCACCAGGCTTACAAAGATGCCCTAGACCAGTTGGCCAGGGACCGCCGGCGGGAATATTACTACCATCACCCGGTTTATTTCTCCTTCTCCAAAAAGGTATGGGAGCTCATCACGGAGGGGTTGGTAGAATTCTCCGGTCGAGAGGAAGCGTCTCCTGACCACCGTTTTGATGGCTGGAAGTACAGGCCGGTCCGCAAGTACGTCCGCCTGGTGAGGTAAACGAAGACAATACTGCCGACTATGACAACCAGCATGACAGGCTATACCGGGCATTTACTTGGGAGTAAACCCGACGGTCTTGACAACTAACCATCCGCAGCCTCATTTTCTCGGTTACTACCCCCCAGAAAAAATTTAACCGAACCCCTCTTATATTCTCCATAAAACACCGCTTGAACCAGACCCCTACGGGGTCTGGTATTTCTTTTCCACGAACGATACCGGCTCCGGTGCTTCAATCTGATAGTCTCTCCCAGGTAAACTGTTTTCACCTGGTGACGACATAGACAGGGAGGTACTCCATCGAATTTTAAAAATTTCATAAAATTCGTAAAACTTGATTTTAATTAAAATTGAAGCTAAAAATTATAAAATTGAAGCTAAAATTGTCTATTGACTTCAGTATATCATGGGTGTATGATAGTAATTACAGTTTACATTTACTAATTTTACTTAATGTTAGATTGTAAAGACCAGAGTGTGAGCTGACAGGATAGCACATTAAAAAAAATTTTTGTGATAACCCGAATAAATTTATCGCTCCCAGATTATGGGACAAAGGGACGAACCGTTCGATGAAGCAAACGGCCATTCTAGTTTTACTAGGGGCGTTTTTTGCTTTCAATAGGACTGTTTTTTGAGGCGTAACCTGAGAGGGGCTACGCCTCTTATTTTATCTATTGTGGTATAATACGCTTGCTGGCGTCCGCCAACTCAGCCTGTTATTTGAAAGCGGTGCAATAGTTACACCGAGCCAGCAAGTAAGCCAGCCACCCTGAGAATAAGCGGTGTTCCGTTATAGACGCTGAGAGGGGCACACGGAACTGGCTGGCTCTCTTAAATTGTGGTATAATACTGGTATAGCCGTCCTCGACCGAGCTTTTGCTATTTTGTCGAGGAAATGGCGAAAGCAGGTCAGGGGATGGCTTCTTTATTTTACCCAGGGAAAGGAGGTATTATGTTCAAACTCTTTAAGTTCGCCCGCAGAACACCCACGCCTCCGCCAGTTCCTCTACCAGCTCGTTGCCCGCACATGGAACTGGTGCTGTATTGCCGGTGGCGGTCCGGGGAGAACTGCATCGACGGCACCAGGCGCTCTCTTTGTACCGGTGTCTGGGAAAAAGGGCTAGGGAGGTAAACGCTAATGGTTAGAAAAGAGTCACAAGTAAGACATTGTGAAGGATGCCCCTGGCACTTTGAAAAGAAGTGCCTACACCATAAAGCCAAGGAGGGTAAACCATTCCCAGGTTGTGTAGATTACGGGGAGGCAAAGAAACCTAATTAGCCAAACCTGGGGAAATAGGAAGGAGGTGACCTATGCAAGTAGAGCTGAAGGATTTCTCGGTTCATCTTGGCTCGCACGATTATGGAATTGAGGGAATGAAGGAGATACCTCACCCCCAGGACCATAAGTTAAGTGAGCCAAGAGAAGGAGTGGAGGGTTTAGCTCTTCCATTCATAACCTTTGCGGCGAAGGGCAAGTTTGAGGCAGACTACTTCGTGAGGCGTCTGAACTATATAGCTGCCAAGTATGGAATAGATGCCCTTGACCTGTCTAACCTAGTCTATGCCGCAGATAGACTAACCGGAAAGTAAATAACGGAGGTGCCTCATGTTAGAAGGGACATGCAAGAAGTGCGGAAGGAAGTACCACGGTTGGGCTTTACAGCAACCCGAGCACCGCACATGCGAATGTGGCGGTGAAATAGAAGTCACAGAGTTAACCATCACGAACAAAGATGGTAAAGTGCTAGACGAGGGAGAAACCGCACAGATGCTTAAGCGCCTCCAATCCGGAGTGTTTTACTCTCCGCAAAGGTAGAAACTATTACTCAAAGAAAGGAGGTTATCGCGATGGATGTATATTGCAAGCGCTGCGGGGAGCCGTTCGAGCTGTTAGGTATTACTGACGACTTCACTCCCGACGAGCGCAACCATTTTTGGGCCGGTGAAGGCTGCCCTTGTTGTTACGGTAAACCAGCGCCAGAGACAAAGCCTCTCCGGTGTACCGTGCAGTCAGCTTTAGAGGACTTGCTGGGTGATGACCACGACGGCCTGGCTGCCGAGATGGAAGATGCAGCAATGATGTTTGGCGATGAATTTTAAGAGGGGGTGTAGTGTGTCTCAAAGCAAGTTCCAAGAAAACATTAACCGCCGGGGTCTGGACTATATAGACAGTCTGCGTGCAATAGCTGCCCAGCTCTGGAAGAAAGCCTGCGAGGAAGATAGAATACCTCTGGAGTCTAAATTTGTTGTTTTCTCTCAGGATAATAAGTATGTCCCGTTCTATAACCGGGCAGTAGGCATGCTGCACCAGGCGGAAGCGGAATACCAGGCCGGCGGATATGTCGGCCTGAAGATAGAAGGAGGGAAAGCACGTTGACTGAAGAAAAGAACGAACGTGGTAACCAGGTTGAACGGCATTTTCTGTTGAATGCCGAAAGGTACCGGTGGGACTTCTCTGAGAAGTTTAATGCCGCCGGCTGGGAGCAGTATGATACAAGCCAGGATGCCTGGTATTTCGGTGTATGGATCAATAAGAAGCTCCTGAAGACACAGACGTATGCCGAAGGTGACCTCACTATTGTAACCTGCCCCGATGTCGAGCATTTCAATGCTGAGATACAGTCGATGAATGAGTTCTACGAACCGGGCTTCATCGCCAAGACGATAGATCTGGACGGGAAGATGACTACCTACATTCAGGACCGGCAGATATTCTTCATCGGAAAGGAGGTGACACATGGTACTGAGCTTCAAAGAGCAGCAGAAACAGGCTAAACTCGAAGCCAGGAAGCAATTCCAGAACCCGTACAAGGTCGGGGATATCCTGCATCATTCCTGGGGATATGACCAGACCAACTGCGACTTCTACCAGGTTGTCGAGGTTAAGCCGGCATCCGTGGTGCTAAAGAAGATCGGCAGTAAGACAGTACCCGGGTCCGAAGGCTTTATGAGCGACAGCCGGCTGCCGGAGAAGGACGCTTTTGTTACCGAGGGCTGCCACGCACTTAGCAAGTACAGCGAGCAGATCACGCCCGAGTCCCCGACCATCACCAAAAAGGTGTCTTTCTACGTCAAGGAAGATGGCTCCCTGAGGTACTACATACCCGTGCCCTACGGCTGGTGTGACCTGTGGGAAGGGAAGCCCGAGTCCTGCAGCTGGTATGCGTAGCCCGGTCTAGTTTACAATAGCGAAGAAAGTAAAGTGGAGGTGTCTCATGGGAAAGATATACACAATTTTGGAGGCAAGAACCGTCACCAGGCTCAGCAGGAAAATTAAGGAGCACTACATGCGCCTAGAACCTGGCGGAAACTGGATGAGTGTATCCGTTGAGCAAGGTCAGCGTATTACCATAATTGCAGACCAAAGCAACACGGGTCCAGTTTATGCTGGCCGGCCAGGTCAGAAGTAAGTTTACAAAAAGCGAGAAAGTAAAGGAGGTGATGTTAAATGTGGAATCCTTTTAGAAAGAGGAAACCTGAAATTAAGCCGATCGATGAGCTTACCGCTGAAGAAATAGCCGAGATGCGTGCATCGAGTAGTATGCGAGCTGTATTCGACTACCCCCACATGGATTTTGTCCCTCCGGAGGAACCGTTGAGCTATATCGCCATCTGTCTACATAACCAGCGTCTCGGCTTGGCGTTGCGTCTAATGTATTGCCAGATTTACCATCTCAACCGAAGAATAGTTGAGATGGAAAAGGCTCACGGAAAGGACTAAGTAGTTTACAATCTGGATGAAAGTAAAGGAGGCTAAGAAGGTGAAGGTTGTCCACTATACCAAACCCTTCTTTAAACTACATTCTATCACTATAAAGAACTGTGATGGAAAATCGGGCTTATTTATTAAGCCTCGGGGAGGTTTGTGGTGTTCACCAGTAGACTCGGAGTATGGCTGGATAGACTGGTGCAGGGCTGAGAGCTTTGGCGATATTGACCATGAGCAGATGGTTACTCTCGATATTGACACCTCTAATTTCGTGGTTATAGATAGCGTGCAAGACATGGAAACGAAGCTGCCTTGGTATCAGTTTGATGGCCCGGTTCAAGCTATTGACTTCGAGAAAATGGTACAGCAGGGAGTCGATGGCATTCACCTAACTGAGAAAGGGCAAATAGATACAAGATGGTCTCATCCTCATAACCTTTACGGTTGGGATTGCGAGACCGTATTTATTATGAACGAACGATGTATTAAGAACGTGGAGACTTGACAATTTCAGTTTTTGTAAAGAAAGGAGGTATAACGTGACCGAGGCACAAATGAAAGAGCTTATGAAGCTCCATTTTACTGGACTTGGAGTACTAGAGGAAAGAGTCTTGAACAGAGCTGCTGAGAAGTGGCGCTCAGGTGCAATTGATACCAGTTCGGTGACTGAAGATGACCTGACGCCCTTAAAAGCATTGGTCTACGTCTGTCTCCGGGAAGAGGCGGATAACTGGCGCCCTCTTTCGCCAGAAGGCCGTGCAATTGTCATGAACCTAGAGCACTTTTAACTCAGTGAAGTAGTTTACTATCCTGACTAAAGTAAAGAGAGGAGGTATTCAGATGAAGATATGCTCTATGTGTGGTGGTTGGAAATTCATCCGCGCTAGGCCCCTACCGGATGCCAACGGCGCAACCAACTCGGTATTAGTTGTCTGCCCTAAATGCGGGGGTACTGGCAAAGAAGATTAGTTTACAATCCAACTTAAAGTAAAGAGAGGAGGTTGAAAATGGCACGTATTTTTATCGTTGATGGGACAACTTACCCAGATCCAGGGCCTGATGTTACTCCGGAGCAGTTCAAGCAGATGATGGTTACCTTTCTGCCAGAACTGGCTACTGCGGAGATGAACACCGAAACCCAGGGTGAAAACACAGTGTATCGCTATAAAAAACGCGTCGGGACGAAGGGATAAAACATGGACGAAGCTGAAAATATAGAAAGAGTGGTCAGAGCACTCGAGAAGGTGCCGGAGACCAAGCTGCTCATCATAGAGCTTGCCAATAGTATCCCCATCATTAATGGTGAGTTTGACTACGAAGTGGTAGCAGATAAGAAACTTGATATAAACCTGGCCATTGCTGAAGCAAAAAGTTATGGGTCGCATACTCTCCTGGCAGTAGATGCCTTGGTTAGATTGAGGGCAAGGGGAGAGGACTGACATGTGGGACCTCGACACCATTGTCCGCGAAAACAATAGGTCGGCTCTTCAAAACATGATGATGGGTGGTCAGCTCGAGGAGGCACAATCTCCTCAACCAGAGGCCTGGGCTCTCTCCGTGTTAGCGGATGTACTCAATATGGGTCCACCTCTAATCACCGGAATTGTCGAGTGCCTCCTTAACATGAAGACCGTTGAAGCCTTCCTGCAATTGGTAAGGATGCTCCTGCCAGAATATGAAAAGGAAATCATGGCGGGGCCCCGGAGCAGGCGCGTCTACCGTTTTTGTTATTACTTTGGGCAGAAGTATTACCCGCTCCCTGCCAACACCGATTGCCCTGCGTCAGCATGGGTTGAGTCCATGCCGGTTGAGCTACTTGGTATGTCTTACTCCGAATACCATGACCTTGATATGAGACCAGGCTACCTTCTTCTTTTATCGCTTGTAGTTTACCCGTATGAGGGGATTCTGTTAGATGAGTGGGACGACGCGGTACCTTTCGACCCAAGCCATTTAACAAAAACCTCAGGCTATAAACCGTCTCAGAGTGATATCAAGTGGGTAAAGGACCTGGTCGACGGCTTGGCCGTTGGCGGCCAGTGGGTTGCCCCCATGGGGTTCCGTGTAAACAAGATCGCTGAAAGGGAAATTGAGCTAGTGGAGGCTGTTGGCACCCCAGAAGTAAAGGAGACAATAAGGCTAACATTGTTAATTGCGGAAAAGCTGGGGATTAGGGCCACATTCCGGCCTGGTAGAACAGCGGTTGAAAAAATGAATGGTGCCCGGGTACCACTCCTGGATGCGGTCCAACGCATGGCAGGAGAGGAAATAGCCAGTCTTATCCCCCCCAATGGATGGGAGCCGAGCCAGCTTCATGAGATGGCCGATAACACTCCCTATGCCGGCATCGGAGCTTTTGCTGACTGGGTGTGCGCCGAGACCGGGTGTGTCTTGCTGGATTGTAACTTTGGAGATTGCGAATACGTTGAGGGTATGGGCGAGCCTTTGTTTAAATGGACACAGTATAATGTCGATACCCTGGCTGAGCAGTGGCCCAAAGTAAAGGAAATAAGAGCCAAGATAGATAAAATAGTCGAATGGGTTGAGGCCGACCCCCTACACTTTCCAGAACTCGTGCGTTTTCTTCTGCAATGCAACAAGCCAGCAGAACCCAAGCTAGAAAGAGGAGAGTACGATGAGACAGAAAACTGGTGCCCCCTAGAAATGCGTAGTCAATACGAGGAGGATGAAGAAGATGACTGAAAATGAAATTGCTACTAAGCCCGCCTTTACTTGGTGTGTGCCTAAGGAACTGGGCATACCACCAGACCCATTAAGACTTAGATTGGACTTCCATCACCAGGTAACGATAATGACACTCTTTAAAGACGGCGGCGCAATAACCAAGCAGGTGAATGCCCTGGATGTGGCTCATGCCTTGGCGTCTGACCTGACTTTTGGGACAGGGCTTTTACCGCCTGGGACACTATGGTGGCAGAATACACGGGAAGGCCCAGTGTTCGCCATCTATGTCGAGCCAAAGACTTGGCCACTTGCGCTGCAGATGGATATTAAGAAGGCGCCACAGCGGTTTACCATTCCACTTCCGGGGCTCATCTTTCTCTGCAGTCCAGGAAAAGCACCCTGGGTCTATGCCGTGAAGAAAAAACCTACCAAGAAGACAGATATTGTCTACCGTGCCCCTCTAGCCAATATATTCTCCGACGGTCGCTCTTGCCCAGGCAGCCATACATTCCCTACTCGGGTTGCCGATATAGTTAAGTCCTTCTTTATCTCATTCTTTAGCCCGACTGCGGACCTGCATCACCGGTCGCATAAGTTCCCGAAGAATGTGATTAGCCTATGGGAATTCTTAGACAGGAAAAAGAAGTTTCCCCTTGAAGACCTCGAAAAGCATGGAACTATCGCCGATTTGATGAATATAGAGGTGAGATAAGACAATGAGCTATACAGTAGGAAACCCGAGGCTGCCAAAAAGATTCTGGGACAAAATAAGGCTAAACGAGAAGGGGTGCTGGGAGTGGACCGCAAGCTGTACTAAAAAAGGGTATGGGCAATTCCATGTTGGGAGCAAGAAGAATAAAACCAACAAGATGGTGAGCGCACATCGATATGCATACGAACATTTGGTAGGCCCCATTCCAGATGGCTTGCAAACAGACCACCTTTGTCGGAACCATCCCTGCGTGAACCCTGACCACCTGGAGCCAGTGACCAATAGCGTGAACGCCCGCCGTGGATTAACTGGAATAAATGGCGTGCTCAGGGAAGGTTCCAAAAAGCATTGCCCCCAAGGCCATCCCTACGATGAAGAAAACACTGGCCGTAAAGCAAATGGATGGCGATATTGTAGGACTTGTGCCAGAGAGAGAATGAGATTAAAAGAAGGCTACCCGAAACCACCAAATTACCCCAATATCCGCAAAACTCATTGCCCGAAGGGGCATCCGTACGATGAAACAAACACCTATATTAAACCAAACGGAAGAAGAGTTTGCATAACCTGTAGGAATCTACTCAAGAGATTGGCACGTCAGAGGAGCTAAATGTATACCATATCGATGCGTGAAATGAATCGGCAACCAACCATTGTAGTTGTAGGCTGTGGGGGCACAGGTTCAATGGTTAGTGAGGGCTTGTGCCGGCTTCTAATCAACAGTGACCTGCCTTTGTTACTGGTTGATCCTGACCGTGTCGAACCCCACAACTTGCGTAGACAGAACTTCTTTTCTGGAGACGTGGGTAAGTTCAAGTCCCAGGCTCTTGCTGAGCGGCTGGCCAGGCAATACGGACGGCAAGTCGGCTACAGCGTGTATCCTTACGACGGCAATATGTTCGATGAGTCGATGGGTGGTGGTATGGTTAGCAAGGCATTATCACTCATCATCATCGGCTGTGTTGACAACACACTTGCCAGGCGGAGCATAGCCGAAGGTCAGAACTGGGAACGCTGGTGGCTTGATGCTGGAAATGACCACCACTCAGGGCAGGTCCTTATTGGTAATACAGGGGATGTGAATAGTTTACAGGAGGCGTTCCAAGAAGATGAGCACACGGTTTCTCGCCTACCCCTCCCATCTCTACAGCTCCCTTCGCTCCTGATACCGCCGGTTGGTTCAGTAGTACGAGACCTAGACTGTGCCGAGGCCATAGAAGACCAGGGCCAGAGCCCTGTCATAAATCAGGCAATGGCAACACTTGTTCTTGACTTCATGTATCGCCTCTTGAAAGGGACTCTAACCTGGATGGGCACGTATATAGACCTGGACGCCGGCACGCTCCAGACCGTGCCGGCTGACCCCATAACGGTTGCCAGGATGTGTGGAGTGAAGGTTAAGTACCTGATGGGCAATCAGTGCAGCTTGGGAGCGAGATACCATCTGCCAAGAAGGGATGACATAAGACTATGACCAAACCAGTCAATTACTTAACCAATTCGTTGACAGGTCTCGAGGGCGAACCCGGTGTTTTCTATAACTATATCACCGCTGCCAATGGGCTATTCATTCAGGCCAAAAATGCTCATATGGCCGCTACCGTGTGCATCGCCCCTGTTGAAGTGAGGGGGCTAGCGCCACTCGAGCACAGCGTCCAACTCCTGCACGGTAAGATCCCCATGTATTTCGTCAATCTGGCGCTGTCGGTACTCTGTTCCAAGCCAGATGTTGAGCAGTATATAGCACTCACTTGGCAAGGTAATTATAGCCTGAGTGTACCGGTACAAGAGCAAAACCCTGCTTCGGTTACCTATGAAACCTTGCCTGACACAGTGCTCCAGATGCACAGCCATGTCGGCGTCATACCGCCTGATTTCAGCAGTATAGATGACCGTGACGAGCAGGGATTTTGCCTTTATGCGGTAGCCGGCGACTTGCAGAACCTCTGCCCTACGGTGGCACTTAGAGTCGGAATTTATGGATATTTTCTACCCCTTGATAACGAGGAGGTCTTTGTATAACAAGAAAGAAAGGAGGTGAACCATGGTTGACCAAGAAGCACAGGAAGCAGGAAAGGGCGAACAGGTAGACGGTCTTCTCTCTACAGAAAAGGCCCTCCAGATTGCCGAGAAGCCGGGCGACTCCAGGGAAGAGCTGAAGATTAACATTATCATCAAGGGAGACCGCATCCTTCTAGCCGCTCAGGCGACTGACTGCGACCCGACGATGACCACGCTGCAGGGCAACCTGCAGGCGGCACTGGAGCGCATACCCTCATTCGTCGAGGAAGCAAACCAACAGTGGGCCATAAGCCCGCATTACCCGAAGTCGACCATTCCGGAACCAGCCCCGCCCCCGCCACCAGCTAGAACAGCGACTTCGGCCGGCAGTAGGACAGCTACCACAAAGCCCAGCGAACCGGCGCAGCCGAGATTCTTCTAATGGTAACCCCCTAGCTCTAGCACTTAATGCTAGCACTTAATGCAAGGACTAAGTGCTAGGGACCAGTGGGCTACTTGAAAGGGTAAATTTATCCACGGAAAGGAGGTGATAAAGTTGAAAATTCAAGTTAGCAAGCTAAGCGAGCTCATGGCACTAATGAAACCGGCGATCAGCAAGAAGTCTACCTTGCCAATCACAGCCTACATCAGGCTCGGTGAAGGCAAAGCAGTTGCAACCGACCTGGAAACCATGCTCATAGTAGATTTGCCCGAAGCCGAAGAACCTATGCTCCTCCCCTTCGCCTCGGTCATGGAAATGCTAAAGTTCGTGCCCAGTAATGAAACTCTCACGATTGAGGCTGAGGGCAAGAAGGTTTCCTTTACATGGGCCGGCGGCAACGCCTGTTACCCTTCTGAGGCTGTCCAGGGTTTCCCGGTACTCCCCGAAATGCCGACCAGAGCCGATGACATGATTGACGGCGACACCCTCATACCAGCAATGCTCGACGCCTTGCCCTATGCGGCCACCGAAGAGGACCGCCCTGTGCTAAACGGCGTAACTCTGGTGCTGGGGAATCCCCTTGAGATAGATGCCGGAGACGGTTTCAGAATGAGCCACCAGGTACTCGGGCTTTCGTTCCCCATCGAGGAGAAAATCATAGTGCCGGCACATGCCGTAACCATCCTGGGGCACGTCTTTGCCAAAACACCGCGGACACCGCCAACAAATGCCCCCTCCCTGATACCCATAATTACCGCCAAGCGGTATCTCCACCTGTCTCTCATCGGGGAAAACAAACTCCAGGTGGAATTCGGCCAGACGGCTACCGTGGTTATCAACCTGATCGCCGGTACCCCCCCGGACTTCATCCAGCTCATCCCCAAAGGGGAGCCCATACTGCAGAGCGAGCTCTTTGCCCCACACTTGGAAGCGGCGGTAAAGCGAGTTCGGCACGTTGCTAAAGAGGGCGGCGACATTGTCCGCCTGGTTTTCGCTGAGGGCAGACTTACCGTTTCCGCCAAAGGAGAAGACCAGGACCTCACCACTACCATAGATACCCTGAACACCCAGGGTGAGCCCGGCAGGACGGCACTAAACTACCATTACCTTCTCGACTTCCTCTCTGGCAAGCAGGGTATTATCGTCCTCTTGCAGTACGACAAGACCAGCCCTCTAGTTTTCCAGTACCAGAAGTCACCTAATGTCCTCATCATGCCCATGTTTGTTAAATGGGACGATGAGGAACCGGCGGCTACTGAAGAAACAGAGCCGGAAGCCGAGACAACTGATGAAGCTACTGAAGCCGCGGAGGCCTCTCTTGAGGAGCAAGCTGATGAAAGAGACCGGGCCCTTGATGCCGAGCAGGAAGCTGCTCAAGCAGAGCAGGAGGCATTGGAAGAGAAGCCACCATCCAAGAAACCGGTAAGAAGACCCCGGAAAAAGGTAACCACGTAATCCGGGGGGAACCGGGGGCGCTGGAGGAGGCGGGGATCCCTCCAGCGCCCCACTCTTCTAGTTAGTACTATACCACGAAAGGAGGCGTATATGGTAGAGAAAGAGGAAGAGAAGCATCAATGCCATACCTGCCGCTGGGGAGAGTTAACGACTCCCCCCAGCCCGGGTGAAACGGGTACCGGTGTCAACTGTCGGAACATGCTCCTCGTAGAATACATGGAGGGGAGGGGGGTAGGTGGGCTTCGTGAAGAATACGCCGACTACGGCTGTATCAACCTCTTCACCATTGAGGAGGTTGGTGGTGAAGATGCCGAATGCCACCAGTGGAACTCGAGGACAGAAGAGGTCCGTAACCAGGTTATGCCAGCGCCAGATGATGCCCCGTTAACAGCATGCCCATGGTGTGGTCAGAAATATAACGTCCAGGAGCCGGATGCCGGCGATTATCAGAAGATTGCCGACGATATCTACAAGCATACCTGTGGTCACCTTGTCCGATACGCCGGTTATCCCAAGTAGAAAGGAGGTGAAACTATCGAAACTACCATAGTGAAACGAAACGGAACACGTGTTCGGTGGGTGAACAGGCTCAGGATATCCCAAGGCCACGACGGTCTTTTTAGAGTTAGGTCCCCGGAGAAGCCTTATCCGGTTCTCAAGATTAAGAATACCGAGCTGGCTGCCTATCTATGGGCACATCGTAACCGCACCTATGCTAAGAAGGAGCCTCCATGGGTAGAGTGGGAGTTTGAGTATTTGATGGACAATTATGGCCAGCTGCCGGCAGAGGAGATCGCCCGCCACCTGAGAAGGTCTACCAACTCCCTGAAAATAATGTGCT
>Ga0180008_1001818_pt1 | contig 12414 bp, 23 predicted proteins | sample MM_PW_MetaG_FD_121121 | JGI IMG/M metagenome (GOLD analysis project Ga0180008, IMG submission 121121) | Groundwater microbial communities from the Aspo Hard Rock Laboratory (HRL) deep subsurface site, Sweden - MM_PW_MetaG | ecosystem: Environmental > Aquatic > Deep subsurface > Groundwater... | reverse complement strand
TATACATTTTTATTGCAAGTTTAGCTCTTTCGTGACGTTTAAACAAATCAAATAGGTTGTTCATATTAATTTCTCCTTAATAGTTTCTATCACTCTCTCTATCGACTTTCTATAATAGGCATCAAAGTCATGGTCTTCACCTTTATTCTGTTTATGTAAGATGAAGAGGACATTTCGCAATCTTTGAGCTGGTGATTTTTCATCTTCATCTAAGATGAGCGGAGGAAGCTTTGATGTATCAATTTCATTGAAGAACGATGGATGAAATAAAAAATATCCAAGTTTACTCTTTTCTTCAAAAATTGAAGTAATATTCTCTGGGGAAGTTTCCTGTAAATCAAGTTGAACCCTTATCGTATTATCGGACATCGTTCTAATTTGTGATATCGTAGCTGGTAAACAGATCTTCATATTATTTTTTTCATCTTCCACTGGAGCGGCCAAGCACACGAAAGGTGAATATGCAATCTCCTTTTTCGTTTATATCTTTAGCCGCTCGAAGAGAAGATTAATAATTAAATTATTTAAGTGATTCAAGAACCTTCAGTCTTTTCTTTAATTGAAGCGCATTAATGAATGCCTTGAAATCCTCTTCAACATCTCCAAATTGTTTTGCTTCAAATTCTGCGGTTAATTTATCGAATCTTACAATCCATCTATCACCATCATATTTCGTCCCTTCTTCTTCAGCAGCCTTTTGATACGCGGCAGTTTGAAGTCTATGTTCTATCCATATTCCGCTTGATGTTTTAAAATCTATCACACTAAGTTTATCATCTATTATGGCCTCGGCGTCCATTGTTCCTATAAAACCATGCGTTGGTGAACATATCATACGTTCTGATGAAATGAAATCTACTCTATGTGCGTCACGCCAACGTAAGAACGCAAGAACTCCGTTCATTACATTTTCGTCACTAGGAAGAGTTTCGTCTTTTGTTTTTATATAATTTTCAACCCATTTATGAACCGCCGTCCCTATATTAGCGGCATCCGTTGTGAAGACCGTATGTGCCCTTTTAGCTTGATCTAGATCATTTTGTGTAATTATACCGCGTCCCGTCTCATCTAATAATGCTACTAAATATTCTATACACTTTTTAACCGCCCAGAATTTTAATGCAGGTTTATCAATTATCCCTAGAGCTTCGGTGACGCTTATATATTTTTCGCCATTAACAAGATAATGTCTACCCCTGCCTGTTTTTACAAGTTCACATTCGAACCTTCCTCCGTATAATTGCATATTATTTATTATTTAATAACGAAGACGCTTCTTTCTGTTTCTTTAAAATAGATATTATCTTATTTGCTTCTTTAATTGTCAGCGTTGTAATGCTTTTACCTGCTGACTCCTTAACAAATTTTGATAATTCCACTATCGTCATTGATAGTTCTCCCGCGATATCTCGAAGTTTATTTATCGCAATTTGAGTTTTTTCTATTTCTTCGTCTTGTTCTTGTTTCTCTTCTTTAGAGATAGGTATTTTAATTTCAATAAAGTCATCAGGAGCGTAAACATCAGCAAATAAGCCTAACATTGAAGCGCACTTTTTGAAACAATCAGATGCCGCCGCCTTAAAGGTGTCTCCAATATCAACAGCGTTCTTTTTTTCTTTATCGCGCGCTATATCGTGTCCGCCGAATTGACTTATGATCACAGGTGTAGGTTGAATATTGATGATCAATTCGCCCTGCACCAACGCCTGATTTTCTACAATCTCTGATTTGACCACCTTAAAAGACCACGCCCCATAACCAAATGTAAAGTTCATCTTTCTAATAAAGATGGGTAAAGGAACATATGATAATTGTTTACCACCTCTACCTACACGCGTCTTAACGAAACGCGGTGGAGTCTTAGACCTAATTGCTAAAATCTGTTCTACAGATAATGAACCGCCCACTGTAGAGAATCCAGCGGCAATAGGAGTTATTGCAGTCTCTTCTTTTTCAATTGTTTCTATCCCTTCAATGTTTTCAGAAAAGTCTGGGATTAATTCTTCAGAAATTGGTTCGGTTGTCATATTCTTTTATAGTTTGTAATTGCAGGCATTCTGCTGAACAGAAATTGCCCCATTCGGGTGATTTATTATTCTTCCCGCATCCTACACATAGTGGATTCTCACTTTCTGCTATATCCTTTAGGGTTATTACAGCGTCACACCATGTGCAGAAATGCTCTGTGTCGCAACTCCCATCTTCATCTGTGAAAGATTCTTCAAGTGTCTCACCATCATAGAAGCACTTGGGGCATTTGGCGCGCATATTCTTTTATATAATTAAGTGTTTACAAAGATAATAATCGGAAGCATCACTATTATGATAGATGAATATGCGATCGCGACATAAACTAGAATCTTTACAGACATATCCATTCCACGAATCAATGATTCATCTGACGGGGGCACGTATTTACTTTTCGGTTTAGGATTATATGGACGATTCTCGTAATAGTTTATTATGTATGCTATTGCGAAGAACGCCGCAATCACGAGAACAACGCCTAACAATATCCCCAGTGCGATTTGTAATATCATATCGTTTGAGGATATTTATTAGCAAGATCTTTCTCTATCTGAGAATAACATTGACCACGCTTCTTCGCAATGCTCTTTGACGCTTCTGCCCATTCCTTCTTTATAGGAAGGAATTCTTCATAAGACATTTTTCCAGTCATGTATTCGCGATGCGCTGTTACATATTTGGAACGGATGTCTTTTACACAAAATATTTGCATATTCTTTATGTATAAAAGGGTGAATAAAAATGGTTTGAGGGATAGGATCAGGAAGAGCTATGCTCTTACCGATCCGTCCCAGAAACTGTTCCTCCATCAGCCAACATGATCAGTATACCGCCTTTAGCGGAAAAAGACAAGCCCCCTATTCATTGGGGTTTCGATGTCAATCTACTCTATACACCGCCCTTGCCTTGTTTAGAGAAATAAGGTATAATATTGTAAAGGTCGAAGAAACTTATTCAAATACTGATAATTATGGAACAACTAACAACCATGTTCGAACGCCAGATAGAGTTAGCGCGAAACTTTATACCTATTGATAAACTACTGGCAGGCGAATCCGATGATGCTGAAAGACAGAAGTATCTAATCGCATACGTAGCCTTATTGCTCGAGGAGACAGTAGAATTCTCTAGGTGTCTACCTGCACGTAAATTCTGGAGGAAGAGCATTATGGATAAGCCTGTGAAATGGAGCGAAGCAAGAGAAGAGCTTGCTGACATAGTCCACATAGTAATAGCACTTGCGCTTATATGCGGAATGACTCCACGGGAACTATACGAAGAATATATAAAAAAGAATAATATAAATATTGATAGAGTTAAAAATAATTTATAATATGTCGCTTACAATTTTTTGCGGAGTTGACAAGACGGGCAAGAGCACGATCGCGAGAGTTATTAGTGAGAAATTAGGTGGCGAGATTCAGCATTATTCCAAACCCAATAGGGATCCGTATGAATATTTTTATCCAGCATTAGAAGCGGCGAAGACTAAGATCGTGGTGTGCGATCGCCATCTATTGGGCGAACGTATTTATTCAAAGATCAAGAAAGAACCTAGTCAATGGAAAGAGGGTGATTATGAACGAATGTTAAAACAGTTAGGAGAAATGCATGCTGTGATCTGCATCGTTTGGGAATATAAAGAGCTTCTAAAGAAGCGACATGCCGAACTTAGGGAGGATTATATAACGGCAGATGAGATGATCAAGGTTCAAAGATTGTTCTTAAAAGAGGCGAGGCGCATAGCAGAAGAATATCCGGGAATAACTGTGCTGACATATAAACCGACTTCTAACTTAATTAGATTATTAGGTAAAAGAGTGTAGTATGCCCTCTCCCAGCCCTGAAGCCCGTGCAAGAGATAACGCAAAACAAGCTCTAGGATATTCTTATATAAAAGACGGTAGAAAGTGTTATGGCATTCATATAGGTAATTTATGCGGGTGTTGTTGGATAAAAATAACAAAAGAAAATTCATGGGGGAATGGTTATTGTGAATTCTGCATGCGACCTGAGCATGAAATTCCATGCGAACAGTGGACGGATGATATGGTGAAATTTTGGAATAAACATAAATATAAAGATCGCCATTATTTCGACATGTCGACAAGAGAGTTTAATAAAACTTATGTAAAGAAATATGCAAACATATAACAATTTTAGTTCCGCATATCCTTATATTATATCAGACATTTTAACAAATGGGACTGAATGTTCACCTAGAGGAATGAAGATTAAAGAAATATGCGGATATACATTCAAACTAAATTCAATTGAAGATTCTTTACCATTACAAAAAAGTCGTAAATTGAATTATCGCTTCGGTGTTCTTGAGGGCTTGTTAAATGTTTGGGGACAATATCCGAAAGATATTATACTTTATTATAACAAGAAGATGGGGGATTTCATGAATGAAGATACGCAAGAATGGGACGGGGCTTATGCACCGCGTATTGCCCAAGTAATTGATTCTGTTTATGAGCGGCTTAAGAAAGACCCCGATACACGTCAAGCGGTGATACCAATCTTTCGCTCGAGTGACGCTACGAATCCATCTTCTAAGGACTATCCATGCACCATTAGTTTACAATTATTATATCGTGAAGGAAAGTTAAATATGGTGGCAACTATGCGTAGCAACGATATTTTATGGGGAGCGGGATATGATATAAATCAATTTACTACAATTCAGAGGGCATTAGCATCTTGGCTTGACTGTCCTATCGGCTGGTATATTCATCAAGCTGGATCAATGCACGCATATCTCGATAGAGAAGAAGAGTTGAAAAAAGTCATGTTCGCCGAGCAGAGCAGATTAGAAGAATATGCTGATTTTCAACACCCCACTTGGGCGATGAAGCGCGATGTATGTAAAGAACAGTTAAATACATTATTCAAATATATAACTTATTATGTTCACAGCATAGAGACAAAATATCCTGATGAACTTAATTCAACATTCAAATATTATTATGACATTCTTACGAAACAGAGAACAGTCAATTTCCGATAGAATATTGAAATTAGGAATTAAGATGGCGGAAGATGCCTCTAAATTATCTAATTGCCCACGGGCAAAATGCGGTTGTGTCGCCCTAATAAAAGACGACGAGATAGTTCAAACAATCTCAGGATATAACCATCACGTTGGCGACGAGAATTGTGAACTTGTTGATAATCACTGTGTGTCTGCGGTTCATGCAGAAGTAGACATGATCCATCAATCGATGCTGAAGCAGGTATCTCTTTGGGGTGCTACGATAATATCATTGGAATATCCATGCCAACGCTGTATGGTGGAGCTGGCTAATTGTAAAGTTGATAAGGTTTATTATCGTAATAATTATCATGCAGGCAAGCATGGTGACGAATATTTATCTCCAACTTTAATAAAATTATTAAAATTAGAGAAATTATGATTACTCTTCAACTGTTTTTCAATGATGTTCAAGAATTGCAGACGTTTTTAGAACAGTTTCCTGATTCTAAAAAATATCTCGAGTTCAAAGAAAGAACCGATAGAATAAGAACTCACCAACCATTTACTCAATTTGAAGATGATCATATAATATACAATTATGATAAAAAATCAGCAAAGAGAATAGCTGAAGACCTTCAAAGAACACGGACTTCTATTTCTCAACGAGCATTCAAATTACAAAGGCAAGGACTAATTAAAAAGAAGAAGAATATGCCATCAAGAATCAAAATATCTCATATATGATAACAGTATTAGAAGCCGCAAGAAGACTGAACCTACATAAGAGCACCATTTTAGATAGAATCCATAATGGAATATTAAAGGCAAAGAAAATAAAGTATTATAAATTCTATTATGATATTGATGAGAAATCATTGATTGAGAATATGACTATGAAGATAGCAGGCCGACGCCGTAATCTTAAAAAATATGCAAAAGAACTACGAAGAAATAATACGAGAAAAATGGATGGATAAAGAAGTTTATGATAAGTTTATTAAGGCGTTAGAAAAGAAGAAGAAGCGAATATACTCTGAATTTAATAGTAACAAGATTCATCCACTATTTGGCAAGTGGTTATCAACTGGAAAGATATGACTCTCAAAGATGAAGTAACCAACGTATTAAGAGATTATCCCGCCACCCGCAACGATGACGCTCTGTTAGCACTTTATGTCTGGTGGCGCAGAATGCCCGATGCTTTTAGACAGATAGATAATAAATGGTATATTGAGGTCAGTTCAATTACTAGTGGCCTGCCGAGAGAAGATAACATAAAACGTATAAGAGCTTTTATTCAAAATGAAGAGCGGCAATATCTTCCTACGGATTTGTATGTTTTAGCGAAGAGAGCTAAACGCGCCGATAATTGGAAAGAAGAAATAATATATGGATCTTAAAGTATTCAATAAGTTCATTTGGTTTATAAAAGAACGTGAATCAATTCGTAGAAAAAAAGAATTCGGAAGCTCACCGCCGTGGACTGATGACCATATTTTACAGAGATTTAAGTTTTGCAACATATGGAGACAGGATGATAAAACGACAAAAGCGATACAAGAGAGATTATCAATATTTGACAAAGAGGATGGATTGGGGAGTGTAATTTTGAATATATTTTTATTACGCCTAATAAATAGAGCCGACGTAATAAAAAATATTCAACTGGTGACATATGAAAAATCTGTAGAATGGGATTCTGAGCCGTTTTCTTATTCTGACGCATTTGTTATATTGCCGCATCTTTCGAAGGGGACTAAGAAGATTGATGAAATAAAACGACTATTAATCAAAATAGAGGACAGGATCGCTGAAGGTGAGAACGATGTTGAAAAAATTCTAACATTACCCAGAATCAAAGGATTAATTCTCTATGAAATGATGTGTGACTGGTGGCAATTTATTGGATTAGAAGAAGACTATTGTAATATAGGCAATGGTGCGATGCCGACGCTTAAGGCATTATATCCTGAAATTAAAAAACCGAACGTAGAGCATATTGCAGAGATTACAGATATATTAAATGCTACAGAAGAAATTAGGCATGAGAAATATGGATATTTAACATGGAGATGCATTGAAGGAGCCATGTGTGAATTTAGGAAATATAATAATTTAATAAATAATCCAAAGGCGCGTAAGAGATATTATTCACACACAATATGATATTAGAATCTTGGATGGATTTTAGAAAGCCCGAATATCGTAGAACGGTTTTTCTACGATTCTATGAGTTTCATCTAAAATATAGAGCGCATGCTGGGTGTGTATATCAGTTTATTCCATTTCTTCGTGAATATTATAAATGGGAAATTGAAGAAAGTCTTTGGTTTGCGTCCATAAATGCGTTTACACAACACCCCATGACGTCTCTTGCTATATTTCAAAAAATACCACCGCCGCCGTTTGAAGAGAAGATACTAGGTGGCTTTACGAAGTGGTTCAATGAGAGTTGGGCGATACTTCCGTTCGATTCTGACAGAAAGTATCAGAAAAAAGATGTTCCCAAAGCACTGGGAGTTTTATCTGAACTTGTAAAACAACGCGGTAGTTTAAAAGAATTTTATACGGGCGACTTTGAACAACTATGGAGACTCGCAAGAAAGGATATGTTCTCACTTGGTAGGCTGGGCGCGTGGTCAGGATTGGAATTTATTAAGATAGCAGGAGATTTAGATTTTGAATTCAACACATTGTTTTTGCACGATATTGACGGATCCAGATCTCATCGTAACGGACTCTGTGTTTTGTTAGGAAGGGATGATCTAGATTATCACTCTAAGTTGAATCCCGCCTTTGACGGAAAATATACTAATGAACAACTAGGCTGGCTTGAAGAGGAGGGCGAGAAACTGCTAATGGAATCTAAAGAGAGATTCAAGGGTCGCGATTTCTTCGGAGATGTCGGATACCAGACTCTTGAGACGACGCTTTGTTGCTATAAGAGCTGGCATAGAAAAAATAGAAGATACCCCAGCGTGTATAACGATATGGCGTATTCAAGATTATTAGATACGCAAGAAAAGAACCCTAATCTTGACCTGACACCGTTCTGGGCGGCACGTAGAAAGTATCTTCCCAAAGCATTAAGGATAGAAGATAATACGAGCCATCCTCAATATAATAATAAGAGCTTATCACATGAATTACAAAATATGTATATTACTACGGGCAAGATTCCTAATTTAGAAATTGAGTGGGATTGTTTTAATATAAAATAATATGAAAAATCTAGTATTTATAAGCGGCGAGATGGGTGCGGGTAAAACCAGTATAGTGAACTTCTTCGAGCACGCAGAACATCACACTAAATATTTTACCAGTAAGGGTCAAAAGAACAACACGATTGTTAACGGCTGGGTATCTCCTGGAGGTAAGCATGGATTGGATTCAATAGGTCACAAAAATAGTAAGGCGCAATTCTTCGCGGAGACATTGCCGTCTCTAAAAGACTATAACGTAATCGCGCACGGCACTTTTTATGAATCAAGGGTCGACATAGAAAGATTCGCCATGAATCATAAAGTTTTTTATATTATATTAAAAACTAGCAAGGAAGAGATATATAGAAGGGTCGAAGTTCTAAGAGGGGGTTCTATAAAAGAAATAACTTATAACAGCTCCTTATCAAAAAACACTAAACTCTTAAAAGATTGCGAGATAAGAGGGCTGGCACATATAGTTATAGATAATAATCGCTCATTAGAAGTTGTGGCGAACGAAGTATGGGGTATAATTAATAATCTAAAATAATATGAACGACGACAACTTGCTGCGTAATTACGACAACATCCAGAAAATAAAGAATGGAGGAACGATTAAGATATCAATAAAGGGGCTTACAAAGATATTGGGATGCTCACCGCAAAATCGTATGGTATGCGGCAAGCTCTCTAAGAACGCCTGCTGTATCCACCACTCAAAAGAACATCATACACGTTTTCACCCTGACGAGGTTCACAGTCTACCTGATAATATTAAGCAGTTATTGAACCCTGATGGGACTCTAAAGGTTATCCCTGAGAGCGGTCATTGCGTTCTTATAGAGAACTGCATTCTACACCCTGACCAGAAACCCTCATCTTGCGCACTTGCGCCGCTGGGGTTCAATTCGGCAGGCAGACTCATAATTAAGCGCATGGCATGGACGAAGCCCTGCCCATTCTACGGCAAAGGAGATCCCATATATATATCCATGAAGGACTGCCTCATCGCCGTCTTCGGTGAGACTGCGTATAACAATATCTGCAAGATGATAGAATCGGGTATCGAAGAATATTCCCAAGAACAAGAATAGTAAAAAAAATCCTAATGAATTCAGCGGTTGTTTTATTTCTATCTATGGGGTATAATTATTTAACAGGCAGAGTGGACTCCTGCTATAAAATCCTATTTCGTCGAAGGTGCGGGGAGCGAGAGCTTCTCCGAGTCCACCCTTCGGCAAAATAGGATTTTTATTATATAAAGCACGATATGGCTAAAATGCGTTATGTAAATACTAGAATATGGTCAGATGGCTATGTTATCGATCTTGACCCGATAGAGAAACTTTTATTCTTATATATCTTAACAAACTCGCATACAGAGACGTGCGGGTGTTACGAGATACCATTAAAAATAATAGCATTAGAAACTGGAGTAGATAAAGACATGATAGAAAAGATCTTTCTACGTTTCGAGAAAGACAAGAAAGTGGTCAGAAGAGGCGACTGGGTATTGATAGTTAACTTTTTGAAGCATCAATCGCTAAATCCAAACATGGTAAGAGGTATTTTTAGAACAATTGAAGAAATCCCTAATGAATTAGCTAAAATATTAAAGGGTTCGGAAGGGTTCAAAAGGGTTCATGAAGGGTTCATGAGGGGTATTCAACCTGAACCTGAACCTGAACCTATACTTGAACTTGAACCTGAACTTAACTCTAATAAGAGAAAGGCGGCAAAGCCGCCCGCGCTCACACCTGGCGATATTGCAAAAGCATTCTTTAAAGACGAAGACAAACAAGAAGAAATTTCTAAATGGATTATTAGCAAAGGAATAGACAGAGAAAAGGCGAACGAAGAGATACGTAAATTCGTAGATTATTGGACAGAGCCAACAAAATCAGGGAAACAACAAAGATGGGAAAAAGAAAAGGCATTTGAGATACGTAGACGTTTATCAACGTGGCTTAATAGATCTTCTAGGAATTATTCAATCAAACCAAGCCAGCAGTGGCATATAGCGCAATAGTATGTTTACATTAGTTCTGATGAATGGAAGAGAATACGATCTAACAGAGTCCGAATATAATTCTACTAAAGGCAAGGTTGGTGTAGTATTTATTCCCAGACTAAATCTTACATTCAACATGGCTTCAGTATCAACGATAGAGCCCAAAGGGATGGGTGAGCAGATCGATAGAACGAAGCAATTCGAAGGAATATTACACGACGGCACTAGGGTTATTAAGCAATTCGGTCGCTGGTTTTGCGCTGACGGGATGAAAAATAATTCCGGAATGTTAGAGACGTCTCCTGATCCGCATTATTATCCAGAGCTCGAATCGGGGATTCTTCCGACGCCTGAAGAATATGAAACGAAGTTCAAGCAATTACCGCAAGGTGTTTGGAAAGAAGAGCTGTTAAGATTACAAGGATCTAACGCAGAGTTACCACAACTCGACATTGATTCACGCGGCGCGAAATTTTTAGAATAATATGCAAGAAATTAATCAACAATCAGCGAATGGATGGAGAAAAGCAATAAGAATTGCTATGAGCTATCCAGGAATAACTAAAGAGAACGGTTTTGTTAAGAGTTATGTGAATAGATATAAGCTTAACGACGAGATGCTAGAAATTCTGGAGCAAGAGGCTTTACATGAGAGTAAGATACCGAGATCTTGTTATAAATGCAATGGTTCTGGTAGATTATACTCATTTGGTGAATATATTGCTTTATGTGATTGCCCTAATTCTCTTAGATATAAAACAATAGGAGGGATAGAATATTCAAAATTATAATCCTTGCCTATTTTATTAATTCAAGGTATAATATATTTAGAACTGCCAGAAGGGCACCACCGTATTAGCTTCATTTGGCAATTCTTATTTCATTATTCTCTCTGCCCTCTCGCCAAGACCTTAGGGGCAAGCGCGAGAACCTTATTGATCTAGGGAGAGGGCTGGAGAGGAAAAGCCGATTCTCGCCCCTCAGAGCGTCGCGAATAGGCGACACGGGCATTTACACCTAAAACGGCGTGGAAGCATTCTGAGCGTATGCTAGGAGCTTCTAACGTGATGCTAGATGGGGGTCTGGTGTAAGTAGATTGGGTTACAAACGATATCTTATTGATTTTATTGATTTTATGCCTAGAGGTGGATATTATCCTAATGCTCACGGTAAGAAAGGAATGAAGTGGAAAAAGACTCTTGAGAAAGAGGCTCTTCGTAAGATTGTATTTGATTTTGTTTGTAAGAATATGAATCCAGTCTTACAGGGTCTTCTTGAGAGATCACTTGGAGTTCAAGTTAGAAAAATAGACTCAGATGGTAAAGAGAAGATTTATGATTTACCGCCAGATCCGCAGGCGGCAAAAACATTGATTGAACATGCTATTGGAAAAGCTCCTCAGACTTTTGAAGCACCCGACGGGGGAGAGGGAGATATGCTTGTAGGTGTTGTTTTGTTTCCATCTAATAAAGATGCCAAATGAACAGAAAATTCATTGGAAGGCACATCCTGGAGTTCAAGAGGATTGTCTTGCTTATGAAGATATAGATGAGAAATTATATGGCGGAGGCAGGGGTGGTGGCAAGACAGACGTGGGGATGGTTTGGATGATCCATCCGGAGTATGTGAATCATCCTTCATATCGAGGATTGGTGATTAGAAGAAACTCGATTGATCTTTCAGACTGGGCGGATAGAGCGAAGGTAATGTATTTGCCGCTGAAAGCAGTTATTACAGGAAATCCCATTACTATTGAATTTCCAACCGGAGCAAAGATAAGAACAGGACACTTGAAAGACGCGGATTCCTACACGAAATATCAAGGGCACGAATACCAAAGGATACTAATCGAGGAAGCGTCGCACATTCCAAGTGAAGATTTATATGAGAAGCTCTTAGGATCCAAGCGTTCCAAGTATCCAGAATTGGCTCCGAGGGCGATGTTAACTTCCAACCCTGACGGTGATGGTCGCGTGTGGCTGAAAAAGAGGTTCAGAATCAAGCCGATTTCAGCGGCAGGGAAGATTCAGCATTTCAAAACAGAAGACGGCGAGACTAGGATGTATATTCACTCTACCCTGGATGATAACCCAACGATTCAGCATGATGAGAAATATAAAAGATTCTTGCTGGGTATTACGGATCCGGATCTACGAAAAGCATGGAGGCAAGGGGATTGGGATTCTTTCTCT
>Ga0180008_1001817_pt1 | contig 12415 bp, 10 predicted proteins | sample MM_PW_MetaG_FD_121121 | JGI IMG/M metagenome (GOLD analysis project Ga0180008, IMG submission 121121) | Groundwater microbial communities from the Aspo Hard Rock Laboratory (HRL) deep subsurface site, Sweden - MM_PW_MetaG | ecosystem: Environmental > Aquatic > Deep subsurface > Groundwater... | reverse complement strand
TCACTCGCCCCCGTAACTTCGTGTCACAATTTGCCATCTCCCTTGAGAGCACCCCATGGACACTTTGCAAAACATGCGCGCCTTCAGTTGTGTCGCCGAAGCCGGCAGCTTCACCGCCGCCGCGGTGCAACTGGACACCACCACAGCCAATGTCTCGCGCGCGGTCTCCAATCTGGAGGCCCATCTGCAAACCCGCTTGCTCAACCGCACCACCCGCCGCATCGCCCTGACCGAGGCCGGCAAGCGTTATTTATTGCGCTGCGAGCAGATCCTGGCCTATGTCGAGGAAGCCGAGGCCGAGGCCAGCGACGCCCACGCACGGCCCGCCGGGCAGCTCAAAGTGCACACCATGACCGGTATCGGCCAGCATTTCGTGATCGACGCGATTGCCCGCTACCGCCGTACCCACCCCGACGTGACCTTCGACCTGACCCTGGCCAACCGCGTACCGGACCTGCTGGACGAGGGCTACGACGTGTCCATCGTGCTCGCCAGCGAGCTACCGGACTCGGGCTTTGTCTCCCAGCGCCTGGGGATCACCTACAGCATCGTCTGTGCCTCGCCGGCCTACGTCAAAGCCAACGGGTGTGCGCAGCGGCCCAGTGACTTGCTCAACCATGCCTGCCTGCGCCTGGTCAGCCCGGTGATCCTGCTGGACAAATGGGTGTTCAATGGCCCGGATGGCCAGGAAAGCGTGAGCATCAACAGCTCGCCCTTCCTGGTGAACTCGGCTGACGCAATGAAGACCGCGATCATCAGCGGCATGGGCGTCGGCCTGCTGCCGGTGTATGCGGCCATCGAAGGCCTGCGTAACGGCACCCTGGTGCGGATGATGCCGACGTATCGCTCCCAGGAGCTGAACCTGTACGCCATCTACCCATCGCGCCAGTACCTGGATGCGAAGATCAAGACCTGGGTCGAATACCTGCGTGGCTCGCTGCCCGAGATTCTCGCGGCGCACCAGGCGGAATTGGCGGCGTATGAGTTGAGTGGCAGTTTGGGGGCGGTGCGCCTGACCACGTAACTGCAGGCGCCGGCTTGCCCTGACATTCGCAGCGTGGAATGTTAGCTTGCTTGGCATTCTTCCCTGTCGATGAGCCTCACTTGCGATGAAAAAGACCGTCCTCGCCTTCAGCCGCATCACCCCCGAGATGATCGAACGCCTGCAACAGGACTTCGACGTCATCGTCCCCAGCCCCAAGCAGGGCGATATCAACGCGCAGTTCAATGAAGCCCTGCCCCACGCCCACGGTTTGATCGGGGTGGGCCGCAAGCTGGGCCGCGCGCAGCTCGAAGGCGCGAGCAAGCTTGCGGTGGTGTCCAGTGTGTCGGTGGGTTACGACAACTACGATGTGGACTACTTCAACGAACGGGGGATCATGCTCACCAACACCCCCGATGTGCTGACCGAAAGCACCGCCGACCTGGCCTTCGCCCTGCTGATGAGCAGCGCCCGCCGCGTGGCCGAGCTGGACGCCTGGACCAAGGCCGGGCAGTGGAAAGCCAGTGTCGGCGCGCCGTTGTTTGGTTGCGATGTACACGGCAAGACCCTGGGCATCGTCGGCCTGGGCAATATCGGCGCGGCCATCGCCCGCCGTGGGCGCCTGGGCTTCAACATGCCGATCCTGTACAGCGGCAACAGCCGCAAGACCGCACTGGAGCAGGAACTGGGCGCACAGTTGCGCAGCCTGGACCAATTGCTGGCCGAGGCGGATTTCGTGTGCCTGGTGGTGCCGTTGAGTGAAAAGACCAAGCATCTGATCAGCCATCGCGAACTGGGCCTGATGAAATCCAGCGCGATCCTGGTGAACATCTCCCGTGGCCCGGTGGTGGACGAGCCCGCACTGATCCAGGCCCTGCAAACCCAGGGTATTCGCGGCGCCGGGCTGGATGTGTATGAACGCGAGCCCCTGGCCGAGTCGCCGCTGTTCCAGCTGAGCAATGCCGTGACCTTGCCGCATATCGGCTCGGCCACCCATGAAACCCGCGAGGCCATGGCCAACCGTGCCCTGGACAACCTGCGCAGCGCCCTGTTGGGGCAACGCCCACAAGACCTGGTGAACCCACAAGTGTGGAAAGGCTGATCTTTAGTGTAGGAACCGGCTTGCTGGCGATGGCGTCCACGAAATAGCCATCGCCGGCAAGCCGGCTCCTACAGTTTTTGGCGTGAACGTCGATAACCCGCTATAGATTGTTATCGCCGATCCACAGAAGGTTTTTATGTCCACCACCAAAGCCCGCGCAGACTCTCTCTCGCTTCTGCTCTTTACCTTGCGCAGCGGCAAGCTGATGGCCATCAACCTGCTGAAAGTCAGCGAGATCATTCCCTGCCCGCCGCTGACCAAGCTGCCGGAGTCCCACCCCCACGTCAAAGGCATTGCCACCCTGCGTGGCGCGGCCCTCTCGGTGATCGACCTCAGCCGCGCGCTGGGCGAAATGCCCCTGCAAGACCCTGACGGCGGTTGCCTGATCGTCACCGATGTCAGCCGGTCCAAGCAGGGCCTGCATGTGCAGGCGGTAAGCCGGATCGTGCACTGCCTGAGCACTGACATCCGCCCGCCGCCCTTTGGTTCCGGTGGCAATCGTTCGTTTATTACCGGCGTGACCCAGGTGGACGGTGTACTGGTGCAGGTGCTGGACATCGAAAAAGTCATCCACGCCATCGCCCCCGCGCAGATCGAAGTAGCGCCCACGGACCTGACCATGGAAGAAGCCGAAGTGCTCGGCCATGCGCGCATCCTGGTGGTGGACGACAGCCAAGTGGCCCTGCAGCAATCGGTGCACACCCTGCGCAACCTCGGCCTGACCTGCCACACCGCCCGCAGTGCCAAGGAAGCCATCGACGTGCTGCTGGAGCTGCAAGGCACCGGCGGGCAGATCAATGTGGTGGTGTCTGACATCGAAATGTCGGAAATGGACGGTTATGCCCTCACCCGTACCTTGCGCGAAACCCCAGACTTCCAGGACCTCTACGTGCTGTTGCACACCTCCTTGGACAGCGCGATGAACAGCGAGAAAGCGCGCCTGGCCGGTGCCGACTCGGTATTGACCAAATTCTCGTCACCGGAGCTGACCAAATGCCTGGTGGTCGCGGCCCAGAGCGTGGCGCAAAAAGGTTTGTAAATAGTGACCGCGTATTACCAACTGCTACGCCGCGACCTCACCACCAGCCTGCCCGCGCCGCAGTGGCCTGCCGGCACCCGCCTGGATCACTATCGCCAAGAGCTGGGCCCGGCGATCCATGCGGTATTGCGCATGACCCAGGCACAGGGCGATGGCCACATCGCCAACCTGGACAACTGGCAGCAGCAATTCATTACCGACGCCGAATTCGACCCCACGCTGTGCCTGGTGGCCAGTAACGCCGATGGCATTCTCGGCGTGGCCCAATGCTGGACCAGCGCCTTTATCAAGAACCTCTCGGTGCACCCCTGCGCCCAGGGCCAGGGCCTGGGGCGCGCCCTGTTGCTGCACAGCTTCCAGGTGTTCAAGCAGCGCGGCGAACCCTATGTGGACCTCAAGGTGCTGGAGAGCAATCTGCGCGCACGCCAGCTTTATGAAAGCGCGGGCATGGTCTTTGTGCTGCGCGACGTGGTACGCGACGACTGACGGGCACTGGCGCATAACTTGCTTCCAGAGTCTGCGAACGGCGGATAGAGGTAAAAACCCGTCACCGTTCAAACGCGCCCTCTGACCTGGCCTGGTGACCATGAATACTCATTTTTCCTGCGTGGGTTGCGGCAAATGCTGCACCGACCATCACGTGCCCCTGACCCTCGACGAAGCCCGTATGTGGGCGGCGGACGGTGGCAATGTCATCGTCCTGGTGGAAGGTTTCCTGGGCAACGGCCTGGGCCTGCCACTGCTGCAACGTGAACATGCCGAACGGCGTTCGGTGGTGGTGCCCAGCGGCAACACCCAGGCGTTCGTGGCCATCACCTTTGCCGCGTACAACGCCGGGCGCTGCCGGAATCTTGACGAAGACAACCGCTGCGGCATCTATGAACGGCGGCCACTGGTCTGTCGCATCTACCCGATGGAAATCAATCCCCATATCCCGCTCAACCCAGCGGCCAAGGATTGCCCGCCGCAATCCTGGGAACAGGGGCCGGCGCTGATCGTCGGTGGCGAGTTGATGGACCAGGAACTGGCAGAGCTGATCCGCCGCTCACGCCAGGCCGACCGTGACGAGGTCCAGACCAAGGAGGCGGTGTGTGCCTTGCTCGGCATCCGCACCACTGCGCTCAAGGGCGATGGATTCACCGCCTACCTGCCAGACATGGGGGCCTTTGCCCAGGCGATCGAGTTGGCTATGGATCAGCCAACCACGGCCGGTGAGTGGGTGTTTCATGTGTCCGGCCTGGACATTGCCGAACAACTGCTCGATGCCGGGGCGCAAATAGCCACCGAAGCGCCGGCCAACTACGCGTTTATCTCGCTACGCGCCGCCTGAGCCGGCGCCTACAAGGGTTAGTGGCGTTTGCCCCAGAACTCTTCCGCCAGCCGCCGCAGGTCCTCCGCCAGTGCCGCCACGTCGCCCGAGCTGAGCTGGCTCTGCTGACCGGCACTGACGGTGGCTTCGCCGGCATTGCGGATACCCACGATGTTGCGATTGATATCCTCGCTCACCGCGCTCTGCTCCTCCACGGCGGCGGCAATCTGCTGGCTCATGTTGGTGATCTGGCTGACCCGCTGGCTGATGCCATCCAGGGCCAAAGCGGCACGCTGGGCATGCTCGACGCTGGCGCCGACATGTTGGCTGCTTTGCTCCATGGCCATCACCGCATCGCGGGCGCCGCCCTGCAAGGTGCTGATCATGCGCTGGATTTCATTGGTCGATTGCTGGGTGCGTTGCGCCAGGCCACGCACTTCATCGGCCACCACCGCAAAGCCACGGCCCTGTTCGCCAGCCCGCGCCGCCTCGATGGCGGCGTTGAGGGCCAGCAGGTTGGTCTGTTCGGCAATCGCCCGAATCACTTCCAGCACACTGGAAATATCCCCGCTGTGGCTTTCCAACTGGTGAATCACGCTGGTGGCCCTGGCCAGTTCCTGGGACAGACGCAACACCGCATCGCGGCTTTCGTCCACCCGCTGATGGCCTTCGCGGGTCTCGCTGCCCGCCTGGTCTGCGGCCTTCGAGGCTTGCTGGGCATGATTGGCGACTTGCGCCACGCTGGCCGCCATCTGCTGGATAGCGGTCGCCACCTGGTCTGTCTGGCTCTGCTGGCCCAGGCTGCTGGCGTGGCTGCTGTCCAGTTGCTGGACCAGGGCGGCGGCGTGGCCGGATAAACGCTGCGACGCATCGCCAATCCGACCGACCACGGCGCCCACCTGGGCTTCGAGCATCTGCATGGCAAATTCGATTTGCCCCAACTCATCCTCACGCCCGGTGTAGATCGCCTGGCTGACAGGATTGTCGGCAATCTGGCGCGCCCGCTCACCCAATTGCCTCAGGGGCCGCAACAACAGGTTGATGCCCAAGACCCCTGCCGCGCCTACCGCAGCCAGGCCCAGCACTTGCAGCGCCCACGAATAACTCGCCAACCCAGCCCCCACGCCCCAGGTCAGGGTGCAGGTCGCACCAGTGACCAACGACAGTTTCAAGGGTATCTCCAGTACCGGCCGCATGCGCCGAGTCCCCTCGCGCAAGCGGGTATAAGCGCGCTCCGCCGCCGCCACCCGCCGCGCATCGGGCTTGGTGCGCACCGACTGGTATTCCACCGCCACGCCCTGCCGGGTAACCGGCGAAGCATAGGCACTGACCCAATAGTGATCACCGTTCTTGCAGCGATTTTTCACCATGCCCATCCACGAGCGGCCGCCCTTGAGGGTCTGCCACATGTGGGCAAAGGCTGCCGAAGGCATGTCCGGATGGCGCAGCATGTTGTGTGGCGCCCCCAGCAGCTCCTCGCGGCTGTAGCCGCTGACATCGATAAAGTCCTGGTTGGCGTAGGTAATCGAACTGCCGAGGTCAGTGGTCGAGAGGATATTGGCGTCTTGGGCAATGTCCACACTTCGACCGGTGACCGGGAGATTGATCTTCATGGAAAGCGCGCTCGGGGGTTATTGAGGGAGTCGGCAAGGGGCACCGACTCTAAGCGCACCGGTTGAGCAAATACTGATCCAGCTCATGTTCCACGCATTTAATGGGTCGGTTCCACAGTTACAGGGCCATGATGGTCCTCGACCACGGCCATGCATTCGATCGCCACCCGCGCGCCACGCGGTAGCCGGCGCACGGCCAGCACGCTGCGGGCGGGTAACCGGCCTCGGGCGAAGTAGCCCAGGTACAGGTCGTCGACCAGGTTCAAGTCCTCCAGGTCGACCAGCATCAAGGTGCACTTGACCACCCGGTCCAGCGACGACTGATGACGTTCCAATAGATCACGCAACGTATTCATCACCTGTTTCATCTGTGCGCCTGTGCCGCCCTTCACCAGGTTGCGATTGGCATCCACTCCCGAAATGCTGGAGAGGTACAGCGTATTGCCCACCCGTACCGCCTCGGAAAAGGGCAGCTCCAGGTCACTGGGGTAATACTGCAACTCGTCCGTATCCTCAGTGCTGGCGACGTCGGGCTCCTGCTGCTGATACCCCTGGAGAATGCGTTGGTGCTCGCCGCTCTGCTTGAGCTGCTCCAGTGCGCGGTTCAGGTCGCTGTGCAATTGGCGGTCGGATTTGCGCACACCGATGGCCACGGCGGTGCCCATTTGCTGGCCGGTCACCGGCGGGCCGGCGAAGTCAAAATCCTGGCCCTGCTGGGTGTCGAGCAGTGCCTGGCGGATTTCAGCCGTACCTTGCAACGTTGCGTCAATGTCACCGGCCACCAGGCTGCGGATCAACTGATCGTTGAGCCAGAAGCTCTTGATGATCACCCCGGCCGGCGCCCATTGCGCCAGGGCGAAGGCTTCACGGTTGCTGCCGGTCAGCACTCCGACGCGCTTGCCCTTGAGGGCGCGTACCGTGGGCAGCAGGCCCGAATACTTGCGGGCGACCAGATGGGTGGTGAGGGGATAGAGGTCGTCGGTGAAGTCGACCAACTGTCGGCGCTGGGGGGTGGAGGCCATGCCCATGATTGCATCGAAACGCCGGCGTTCCAGGGCGTCGATGCTACGGTCAAAGACCTGGTCGACCCAGGTGCAGCGCACATCGAGCTGGGCGCACAGGGCATTGCCCAGCTCGATGTTCAAGCCCACCAACTGCCCCTGGGCATCGCGGCTTTCATAGGGCGGGAACAACGCGGAAATCGCGAAGCGGATTTCGCTGCGTGGCGCAGCACCGGCCATCGCCCCGACAACAAAGCCGCTCCACAGCAACGACCCAACGGATAACACGAAGATCTTTGCCAACGCCATGCAGACATCCCTTTCTTGAAAGATCCATGCCTTCAACCGGTACTTCTGCCAACCAGGCGCGGCGAAGGGGTAGCGGGCAAGCTTTCAAGAAGAGATCATGGGCCAACAAGGCGAAAAGTCAGCAATGGCTGTAGGCCGTCAGCGTTTACCCATCGAGCGACGAGTGCCGGGCGGCGCCATGCCAGGGGTTTTGGTGTGGCCGTTCTTCGCGCCGTTTTTGTACCACGGCTGATTGCTGTCTTTCGCCCCGGCCAGTTCACCCGGTTTGAAAGGGAATTTGAAGGCTGGGATCACCGGCTTGGCTTCACTGTCGAGGCTGTCTGGCTCAGCGAGTTCGGCGCTTTCAACGGGCGGTTGTGTCGGGCAGTTCATGGAAGCTCCGGAGCGTGCAAAAAATGACGCGGGTCCGACTTGCGGGCCACGCTGGCGCGCAGTATACCTGCGCGCCCTGGTTCTTTAACCACTGCCCGTACGAATGGTCGACCTTTGCTGACAGCGCCGTCAGTTAACGGTCACTTTGCTGACCGGGTTTGCAGGCTATAAATAGCCTCCACTCTTCCCACTTTCTGTCCGGACGCCGCGAGACCATGCCCATTCAACGCAAAACCACCTTGATTGTGCTTGCCTGCGTGGCCCTGGCGGTCGTGGCCTGGGTAGCAACCCGGCCAGCCAAGACCCAACTGGCCACCTCCAGTGCAATTCCGGTGCGGGTGGTCAGTGTCGCGCAACAGGATATCCCGCGTTTTGTCAGTGGGATCGGCTCGGTGCTGTCGCTGCACAGTGTGGTGATTCGCCCGCAAGTCGATGGCATTCTCACCCGTTTGATGGTCAAGGAAGGGCAATTGGTCAAGGCCGGCGATCTGCTGGCGAGCATCGACGACCGGGCGATCCGCGCCAGCCTCGACCAGGCCAAGGCCCAGTTGGGCGAAAGCCAGGCGCAGTTGCAAGTGGCGCTGGTCAATCTCAAGCGCTACAAGGCGCTGAGCATCGACGACGGCGTGTCGAAGCAGACTTACGACCAGCAGCAAGCCCTGGTCAACCAGCTCAAGGCCACGGCCCTGGGCAACCAGGCGGAGATTGATGCGGCTCAGGTCCAGCTTTCCTACACACAGATTCGCTCCCCCGTCAGCGGTCGGGTGGGGATCCGCAATGTGGATGAAGGCAACTTCCTGCGCACCAGCGATACCCAAGGCCTGTTCTCGGTGACGCAAATCGACCCGATCGCCGTGGAGTTTTCCCTGCCCCAACAGATGCTGCCAACCCTGCAAGGGCTGATCGCCGCGCAACACCCCGCCAGCGTCGATGCGTTCCTGGGCGCCGACACCGATGGCCCGGCGGCGGTCCTGCTCGGTGAGGGGCGCCTGAGCCTGATCGATAACCAGATCAGCGCCACCACCGGCACCATCCGCGCCAAGGCCGAGTTCAGCAATACCGCGCAAACGCTGTGGCCGGGGCAACTGGTGACGGTGAAGATCCAGACCGCCCTCGACAAAGCCGTCCTGGCGGTGCCGCCGACCGTGGTCCAACGCGGCATGGATTCGCACTTCGTGTACCGACTCAATGGCGACAAGGTGGACGTGGTACCGGTACACGTGGCCTACCAGAACAGCAACCTGACCATCGTCACCGGCGTGCAGCCCGGTGATGTGCTGGTCAGCGACGGCCAGTCACGCCTCAAGGCGGGCGCCCAGGTGCAGGTGATCAAGGAGCCCTCGCAGGTGATCCAGACCGCACAAGCGCAGGCCCAGCCATGAAGGGCCATGGCTCGGTATCGGCCTGGTGCGTCGATCATCCGGTCGCCACCTTGCTGCTGACCTTTGCCCTGGTGCTGCTGGGTTTGATCGCCTTTCCGCGCCTGCCCGTCGCGCCGCTGCCAGAGGCAGAGTTCCCGACGATCCAGGTCACCGCCCAACTGCCCGGCGCCAGCCCCGATACCATGGCATCCTCAGTGGCCACGCCCTTGGAGGTGCAATTCAGTGCCATCCCCGGCATGACCCAGATGACCTCCAGCAGTGCCCTGGGCTCCAGCCTCTTGACCCTGCAATTCACCCTCGATAAAAGCATCGATACCGCCGCCCAGGAAGTGCAGGCGGCGATCAACACCGCAGCCGGCAAGTTGCCCAGCGATATGCCCAACCTGCCAACCTGGCGCAAGGTCAACCCGGCGGACAGCCCGGTACTGATCCTGAGTATCAGCTCCGACAATATGCCCGGCACCGAGTTGAGCGACTATGTGGAAACCCTGCTGGCCCGGCAGATCAGCCAGATCGACGGGGTCGGCCAGATCAGCATCACCGGCCAGCAACGCCCGGCGATCCGCGTGCAGGCCTCGCCGGACAAGCTCGCCGCCATCGGCCTGACCCTGGCCGACATCCGCCTGGTGCTCCAGCAATCGAGCCTGAACCTGGCCAAGGGCGCGCTGTATGGGCGCGATAGCGTATCGACGCTGTCGACCAACGACCAGCTGTTCCACCCCGAGGAATACGGCGACTTGATCGTTTCCTATAGGGACGGTGCGCCCGTGCAGTTACGCGATGTGGCGCGGGTGATCAACGGCTCGGAGAACGCCTACGTACAGGCCTGGTCCGGCGATACGCCGGGGGTCAACCTGGTGATCTTCCGCCAGCCAGGGGCCAATATCGTTGACACCGTGGAACGCATCCTGGCCGAAGTGCCGCGTTTGCAGGCGATGCTGCCGGCATCGGTGGAGGTCAGCTCGCTGTCGGATCGCACCAAGACCATTCGGGCCTCGCTGCATGAAGTGGAAATCACCCTGCTGATCGCGGTGTTGCTGGTGGTGGCGGTGATGGCGCTGTTCCTGCGCCAGTGGTCGGCAACCCTGATTGTCTCCAGTGTGCTCGGGGTGTCGCTGGTCTCAAGCTTTGCCTTGATGTACGTGATGGGCTTCAGCTTGAACAACCTGACCCTGGTCGCCATCGTGATCGCCGTGGGGTTTGTGGTGGACGATGCGATTGTGGTGGTGGAGAACATCCACCGTCACCTTGAGGCGGGCCTGGACAAGCGTGAAGCCGCGATCAAGGGCGCCGGCGAGATCGGGTTTACCGTGGTCTCCATCAGCTTCTCGCTGGTGGCGGCGTTTATCCCGCTGTTGTTCATGGGCGGCGTGGTCGGTCGCTTGTTCAAGGAGTTCGCCCTGACGGCGACCTCGACCATCCTGATTTCAGTGGTGGTGTCCCTGACCCTGGCGCCAATGCTGGCCGGGCAGTTTATGCGCGCGCCCACCCACCACCCCCACGACAAGCCGGGCTTTGGCGAACGCCTGTTGGCCAGCTATGCCCGCAACCTGCGGCGGGCGCTGGCCCATCCCCGGACGATGCTCGCCATCTTCACCGTGACCCTGGGCCTGGCCGTGGCCGGCTACGTGTTGATTCCCAAGGGCTTTTTCCCGGTACAGGACACCGGCTTTATTCTCGGCACCAGCGAGGCGGCGGCCGATGTGTCCTACCCGGACATGGTCGCCAAGCACCAGGCCCTGGCCGAAATCATCAAGGCCGACCCGGCGGTGGAAAACTTCTCCCACTCTGTGGGTGTGACCGGCAGCAACCAGACCATCGCCAACGGCCGCTTCTGGATTGCCTTGAAAGACCGCGGTGATCGCGATGTGTCCGCCAGCCAGTTCATCGACCGGATCCGCGCCAAACTGGCCCAGGTGCCGGGGATCGTGCTGTATCTGCGTGCCGGCCAGGACATCAACCTCAGCTCCGGGCCCAGCCGCAGCCAGTACCAGTACGTGCTCAAGAGCAACGATGGCGCGACCCTGAACACCTGGACCCAGCGCCTGACCGAAAAACTGCGCGCCAACCCGGCCTTTCGCGACCTGTCCAACGACCTGCAACTGGGCGGCAGCATTACCCACATCAGTATCGACCGCCAGGCCGCCGCACGTTTCGGCCTGACGGCCACCGATGTCGACCAGGCGCTGTACGACGCGTTCGGCCAGCGCCAGGTCAATGAATTCCAGACCGAGACCAACCAGTACCAGGTGGTGCTGGAACTGGACAGCCAGCAACGGGGCAAGGCTGAAAGCCTGAACTACTTCTACCTGCGCTCGCCGTTGAGCGGTGAGATGGTGCCACTGTCGGCCCTGGCCAAGGTCGACCCGCCGAGCGTCGGGCCGCTGTCGATCAGCCATGACGGCATGTTCCCGGCGGCCAACCTGTCGTTCAACCTGGCGCCGGGCGTGGCCCTGGGTGACGCCGTCATCATGCTCGACCAGGCCAAGAACGAGATCGGCATGCCGAGTACCATCATCGGCAACTTCCAGGGCGCGGCACAGGCGTTCCAAAGTTCCTTGGCCAGCCAGCCGTGGCTGATCCTCGCGGCGCTGGTGGCGGTCTATATCATCCTCGGCGTGCTGTATGAGAGTTTCGTACATCCGCTGACGATCATCTCGACCCTGCCCTCCGCCGGTCTCGGCGCATTGATCCTGCTGTGGCTGTTGGGCCAGGATTTTTCGATCATGGCCTTGATCGGCCTGGTGCTGTTGATCGGCATCGTCAAGAAAAACGGCATCCTGATGATCGACTTTGCCCTGGAAGCCCAGCGCGTTCGTGGGCTGACGCCCGCCGATGCGATTTATGAAGCCTGTATCACGCGCTTCCGACCGATCATCATGACCACCCTCGCCGCGTTGCTGGGCGCAGTGCCGCTGATGCTCGGCGCAGGCGCCGGCGCGGAATTGCGCCAGCCCCTGGGGATCGCGGTGGTCGGCGGGTCGCTGGTGAGCCAGGCGCTGACGCTGTTCACCACGCCGGTCATATACTTGTGGCTCGAGCGGCTATTCCATCGGCGCAAGACGATCTTGCAGCCAGCGACAAATCATTGAGGCTGGGCCATGCGTGTTCTGGTTATCGAAGACGAAGAGAAAACCGCTGGTTACCTGCACCGGGGCTTGACCGAGCAAGGCTACACGGTGGACTGCGCGGGTGACGGTATCGAAGGGCTGCATCTGGCGCTTGAGCGCGATTACGCGGTAATCATCCTTGACGTCATGTTGCCCGGGCTCGACGGTTTTGGCGTGCTTCGCAGCTTGCGGGCAC
>Ga0180008_1001816_pt1 | contig 12421 bp, 12 predicted proteins | sample MM_PW_MetaG_FD_121121 | JGI IMG/M metagenome (GOLD analysis project Ga0180008, IMG submission 121121) | Groundwater microbial communities from the Aspo Hard Rock Laboratory (HRL) deep subsurface site, Sweden - MM_PW_MetaG | ecosystem: Environmental > Aquatic > Deep subsurface > Groundwater... | reverse complement strand
CTCCTGTCAATATTTATTTTGACTTGAACCGTCGTTTTTGTGAGAGGCTCGTTCACCAAATTGTCTCTCACTCAAAGACCGAGGCAACCTACACAATCACTGACAGGGTGTCAACGAGAAAAGGACGTTTTCTGCTACTGTATTTGCTGATAATTGGTAAGGTGCGGTTTTACCGTTATTCCCTGTCCTATTCTTTTTGCTTTTCTTTTTCGGAGAGGGGAGGGGGGATTCTCCAAGGAGAGTGATTAGGCAAAAAAAACTGACAAATATGAACCCGATCGCTCCCTGTAATCTAAATTTTTTTCTTTTTGGGCTGGGGCTAGGAACTGTTTCGAGAAGAAAAAGATGATGCAAAGAAGAGAGTCCGGAGGTCAAATAAAAAAAGCGACTGAGAGAACAAGAATTCCCAAAGTCGCTTTTGTGGTTGCAGAGGTAAAAAATGTGGACGATTTAATCTTTCTGGCGGATACTCCTGATGAAATCTTTGGTCAAGGATGGGTGATCGGCGATGATTCCCGCGTTTTTGCTGGATAGAGAGGCATTAAGGAGTTCTCCAATCTCCGCATAGGTCATTTCTGCGGCTACAGCTTCATTGACAAGTGTTATAAACTGGTCTTTGTCTTCCTGGCTGGCAAAATAAGTAAGAATCCTATGCTCTGAATCCTGTACCTCTTCAGATTCTTGAGCAACGGTTGACAGGCTTTCCACTGAGGCTTTTAATGCAGTCAATTCTTCCTGCAGACTATTCACTGCAGTATTGACAACTTCCTGTACGTCAACACTCTCCTCTTCTTTTGCCGCAGCGGAAACTGCAGTCTCCAGTTCAGAAATTTTGCTGCTGAGTGGGGCTATTCCCTGCTGGAGAGAGCTGATATCTCCTGCAAGTTTCTTCAATGATTCATCAACGCTATCCATTGAGGCTTTGTTGGCAAGTCCATCCTCAATTGTTGTTGTCTTTGTAGCCAGGGTTTTGCTTTCCTCATGAGCTGCATCCACTGCAGAGGAAAGGGAATTGACAGTCTCTTGGAGAACAGTAACACTACTCTGGATCTGGGTGAGTTGTTTGCTGAACACGTTCTGATTGTCACGGAGAGTGACAATATCTTTCTCATAGGTCTCTTCTTGTTTGGCTGTACTGGTACAACATTTTGAGCCGAAAGACTTTGATAACGATCCCAACGATTGGAAAAGGACTGGTTTGAACTGGTCATAGGATTTTTTGCATACTTCTTGATCATACATGGCAAGAATTCCGAAATATATTCCAATCATAACCGCAATGCTCAATACTAAAGCGAAGGTAAGGCCGATTAGAAAAACGATTCCTGAAAAGAGTGAACCTATGGTGCCAGTGATACCTCCTGAATCACTGACAGCAAAGGCATAGATGAAAAAAATGAATACTGCCAGGACAATACCTGATTTGATAAGAGATGATTTTAGTTCTTGATTTTTCATAAATTGTTCCTCCGGACAATCACTAAAGATGAGAAAAAAAATGTTTATATATAAGGGACGGTAGTGTGTTCAAACGATAAGGTAATATCAGTATAAAAAAAAATATTCCAGGGAGAGCAAAATTGCTGAAAAATGAAAATTAGCGCCCCCTGAGCCTCTTCATATTTAATAAAGTGATTATACACGATTCTGCAAAAACTTGAAAAACAAAAATATGAAAATATTACATAATCTCATGGTTATGGTAGCTGGTATTGCATAAGTTGCTTAATCCTTTTTGTGACTGGTGGGTGACTGTAATGAAGAAAAACATAAAAAGGATGAGGGGTCAGATTAGAGAGGTTTGCTTTGCTTAATTTTTTCAATGCTTCAAGGAGTGCCTGATCAGAGGTGATACTGGTATGGGCATATAAGTCGGCCTGAAATTCATATTGGCGAGAGAGGAAATTTGTGAAGCAATTGAGGAGCAGGTTGATTGGTGTATAGAGGAAAGTAAATATGACCAGGCTGGTATACGTAGATGGTTGATTGAGACCAAAGGCCTGAGCAAGTGATACGTTTCCAAGCATAAGAGAGAGGATATAAAAGAGTAAAGCGGATTGGCCAATGCTGAGAACCAGTTGTTTATAGAGGTGATGATGTTTGTAATGACCCATTTCGTGGGCAAGTACAGAAACGATTTCAGCATCTGACAGTTTTTGAATCAGGGTGTCATAAAAAACAATCTTTTTAAAGCGCCCAAATCCAGTGAAAAAGGCGTTCAACTTTGATGATCGTTTCGAACCGTCCATGGTATAAATGCCCTGGAGTTGAAATGATTCTTTCTTACAGTAAGCCATGATTGAATTTTTCAGTACTTCATCGCCTATTGGTGTGAACTTGTTGAAAAGGGGCAAGATCAAGACAGGGGCCAGCAATTGGAGGACGATGGAAAAAAGACAGACACAAAGCCAACAGTAAACCCATGCCATATCCCCGGTGCTTTCAAAAAACCAGAGGATAAGAGAAAGTAGCGGGATACCAAGAAAGAAGGAAAGAAGAATTATTTTCAGCTGATCGAGGAGAAAGGTGGTGAGTGTTGTGTTATTAAAACCGAATTGTTCCTCAATAACAAAGGTGGAATAGAGAGAGAAAGGGAGATTGAGGAGGCCGATCAAGAGGAGAAGACTTGCGATGAAGATGAGGCCCGTCGAAATGGGGCCTTGTCCAAGGTGTTGGGCTAATCCGTCCAAAAAGGGAAATCCTCCTCCCAGAAGGAATCCTATGATTATAACCAGTAAAAGAGTCTCTTGGCACAGGGAAAACTGAATGGTGGCTCGTGTATAGTCCTGTGATTTTGCGTACTCTTCCTTGTCTATTACCTTCTGGAAGAGTTCTGGAACTTGGTGTTCGAGAGCTCTCAGGTTCAGAAGAGAGGCTGCAGATTGGACAAGAAATTCTCCGAGGAGAATGAAGAGGACAAAAAAAAGCCAGAAAAGGGTCATGGATGAGTGGCTGAAAAAGAAAGAAAAAGCCCTGTGAGAAACTCACAGGGCTTAGAAATGCTACTAGTATATAATCATCACGGCCTACATAATGGTCTGGACAGCAGTAGAGGCAAAGTCCACAAAACGTTGCGGGGTAACACCCATGATGACGATCACCAGCAGGAGAATGATTGAGGTCGCATTGGTGAGCATCGAAGAATTGATGGTAACCCGATCCTCAGGATCACTACAAAAAGTAACGCGAACCACTGACAAATAATAGAATATGGCGATGGCAGTATTAATAGCAGCCAAGATAACCAGAATCAGATATCCCTCTTTTAATGCTGAGGTGAGAATCATGAATTTTCCCATAAATCCGACAAAGGGTGGAATACCGGCTAGGGCAAAGAGGCCAACTGCCAGAGAAAAGGCCATGAGAGGAGAGCGCTTATAGAGGCCGCTGAGATCCTCGATCATAACATTTTCACCTTTTTGGGAAACAGTACAGATAACGAGAAAACATGCCAGATTCATGACCACATAACCGATAATGTAATAGAGAGCGTTGGCATAACCGGTGATTTGAAAGGTAAGGATACCAAGGAGGACAAAACCTGCATGGGCGATTCCTGAAAAACCGAGCATCCGTTTGATATCTTTTTGGACAAGAGCTGAAAGATTGCCGTAAAACATGGAGAGGACGGCACAGACCATGAGTACATTAACAATGACTTGTCCTTCCTGGTTGATGAGGCTGACCAAGCGGATAAGTAAGGCTACTGCTGCCAATTTGGGTACAGAGGCGATAAAGGCAGTGGTCTCGTTAGAAGCTCCCTCATACACATCTGGAACCCAGAAGTGAAAAGGAAAGATGGCCAGTTTATAAAAGAAACCTGCAAGGACCATTACCATGGCGATCACTGCAACTGGCTGGCTGTACATCAGAGAAAGCTTTTCGATAACGACTGAAAGTTGAGTGGAACCAGTCAAGCCGTACATATAACTCATGCCAAAGAGCATAAATCCGGTGGCCGTAACACCGAAAAGCAGATACTTGATGCCAGCCTCCATTTGAAACCTCAAGTTTCCGCTATCATCGCGCATGGGTACCATAATATATACAGCAAAGGACGAGAGTTCCAGGGCGACAAATATGGAGAGTAGCTCGACACTGGAGACCAACATCATAAGACCAAGTACACTCATGAAGAGGAAGAGGTAATATTCAGGTCGGACGGAGTTGTCTATTCCCTTCAGGTTGCCACCAAAGATGAGGACGATCAACATGGCCCCAGCAATCAAAGTCTTGAAGACCTGAGAGTAGAGATCTACCTGATAGGCGTCGTAAAAGAGCCTTCCTGTTTGGCTGAAGCTGAGGAGGGTGGCCACAAAAACTGTGGTTCCGAGTCCAATAGCTACATTTCTGGTGGTATCGGCACTGGTTTTTCCCAGACTGATTATGAAGACGATAAGGCCTGCACCCAGCAGTGTTAACTCAGGGAGAAATTGCATTTGTTTTACCTTCAGCAGATCGTTGAGGTTGAAATCTTTTAATGGAGAATTAAATCGGTTACTGCTATGGCTTGACCATGAAAGGCATGGTAGTTGTCAAGCAGGTTAGCCACACTGACATGAATGAGATCGATAAAAGGCTGTGCCCCTAAGCCAATCCAGAAAACAAAGAAGAGAAAAGGACTGAGGGTAATGATCTCACGTACATTCAAATCATTGAGCCATGACTGATCCGGGTTGTCGGTTCCACCCCAGACGATCTTTTGCAGCATCCGTAACATGTATGCTGCGGCCAGAACTGCTCCGGGAATGGCGGCCAGGGCCAAGGGAATACTGTATTCAAAGGTACCTGCCAAGATCAGGAATTCGCCGATAAAGCTGTTGGTTGCCGGAAATCCGAATGATGACAGAGAGAAAAAAGTAAGAAAGGTCACATAGATCGGCATGTATTTACCCACACCTGTGGCTGAACTCAGTTCCCTGCTGTGAGTCCTTTCGTAAATCATACCGATACAGAGGAACAGGGCGCCAGTGGTGATACCGTGATTGAGCATCTGGAGAATTGCGCCTTCCACTCCTGAAGTATTGAGGACAAAGATACCAAGGGTGACAAATCCCATATGGCCGACAGATGAGTAAGCAATCAACTTTTTCATGTCATGCTGTGCCAGTGCTGTAAACCCACCATAAATGATTCCAGCAATGGAGAGCCACAGTATGTATGGTGCCAGAGTCATGGTCGCTTCTGGAGTGATGGGAATGGCAAAGCGTAAGAATCCGTAAGTACCCATTTTCAGAAGAACTGAGGCCAGGATCACAGAACCGGCAGTGGGCGCCTCAACATGGGCAGCAGGTAACCAGGTATGGAAGGGAAACATGGGTACCTTGATAGCGAATGCCAGAAAGAATGCGAGAAACAGCAGTATCTGGGCGGTGCTGGAGTAGTTCTGCCACATCATATCCGGGATGAAGAAGCTGTAACCATTATAAATGTAAAGCCAGATAATGGCTACCAGCAGCATAACGGAGCCGGCAAGGGTGTAGAGAAAGAACTTGATGGAAGCATAGATCCTTCTTGGTCCACCCCAGATACCAATGAGGAGATACATGGGGATCAGCATTGCTTCCCAGAGGATATAAAAGAGGACAAAGTCAAGGGCCATGAAAACACCGAGCATGGCAGTTTCCATGATCAGGAGACAGACCATGAAGGCCTGAACTCTTGTCTTGATATAGGTCCAGGAGGCCAGTACACAAAGCGGCATGATGAGTGTTGTCAACATCACAAGCAGAATAGAAATACCGTCGATACCGATGACGTATTGAATGTTGAGAGATTTAACCCAACTGACCTGTTCAACGAATTGGTATTTGCTTGTACTGGTGTCAAATGCAACAACCAGGGGAATGGAAATGATGGCAGTCAATGCTGTGATGCCAAGAGCCCAGTAACGTGCAAAGTCATCATTCTTTATAAAGAGCAGGAGAAGACCTCCTGCCAGGGGCAGGAAGATCAGAATGCTCAGAATGTAGGGGTAATCTGGATTAAAAAGTAGTTGATCCATTTCCAGTGGTCCTCGGTATCAGTGGTTTATAACCAAACGTAAGCTATGAGAATAACGGCAGCAAATGAGACCGTATAGTAAATTGTCTGCTGAATCTGTCCACGTTGGAGCACAAGCGCTGTCCTGCCGCCAATGGCGCGGACACAGCGAGCGATGCCGTCAACGATACCGTCAATGACGTTCCAGTCAAACCATGACCAAAAGGCTGAAGTGGTCATCAGGGTACTTATGCCAACTACCTTGTAGGCGTTACTGATGGCTGTGTCAAACCACTGCAGTGGATTCTTGACAGTCCAGAGGAATGCCCGTCCCCCTTTGCGGTAGAACCAATCGAGATCAAGGCTGATGGTATTTTTCGGCATCACGTATTTACGAAGGTAGAAAAATGCCAGGCCGGTAAAGGCCATGATCTGTAAAGTCTCACTGAGGTGATAGGCCCCGTAAGGATGGTAGGCCACCTCGGTATTGGGCAGCATGTTGTAGAGAAAGGGCAGGTAGCAACCAATTAAGATACAAAGGAAGCCACCGATAACCATGGCTAAAGTCATATTCCAAGATGGATCCTTTGCCTTTTCCCATGTCTCTTCTGAACAGTTATTTGTGCTGAAGAAGAGGAGGTAGGGTAACCTGAGGCCTGCCGCCAGGAATGTTCCTGCGGAGACGAGGATCAGGGCAAAGCCAGCCCAGAGGAGATGGGACTCGAAGGCTGCAGTAATAATCATGGATTTAGAGACAAATCCTGACATCAGGGGCAGACCGGAAACAGCAAGACCGCCAATAAGCATAAAGATCAGGGTTAGAGGCATCTTCTTGTAGAGCCCCCCTAATTCGGTCAGTTTTTGTTTCCCTGTGGCATGGAGTATGGCGCCAGCTCCCATAAAAAGCAGACCTTTATAGAGGATATGGGCAAAGGCATGGGCACAGGCTCCGTTGACGGCGAGACTGCTTCCGATTCCAACAGCCGTGACCATATAGCCGACCTGGGAGACAATTTCCCAACCCAGAAGTCTGCGCACATCATTTTCCATGATTGCATAAATAATTCCGTAGATGGCCATGATGATACCGAGGTAGATCAGGACATCAAAACCGGAGCAGCTGCGGATCAAAGTGTAGACGGCTGTTTTAGTCGTAAAGGCACACATGAACACAGCACCGACGGCAGTAGCCTTGGAATAGGCATCAGGCAGCCAGGAGTGCAGGGGTGGAACGGCAGCGTTGAGCATGAGGCCGATCATAATCAGCCAGGTGTAGAGTTCAGGGCTCTGCACATTCAGTTGGCCAAAGCTCAAATCTCCGGTGGCCTGATAACGGAGGACAAATCCTATGAGGAGAACGACACCGCCAAAGGTATGTACCAGGATATACCGGTAGCCTGCAGCAAGGGATTCTTCATCTTTTCTCGCCCAGATCAGGAAGGTGGAAGCAAAGGCCATCATCTCCCAGAAGAGAAAAAGGACAATGTAGTCCGCCGCATAAATGGCACCAAGGGAACCGGCAACATAGAACCAGGCGGCCATGTGTTGCCACTCATCTTCTACATGCATGCCGTAGATAGTTCCGATTATGGCCATCAGAGCCATGATGAAACCAAAAATCATGGATAGACGGTCTACTCGGCCAAAGGTCAATTCCCAATCCATGAACTGATAAACACCATAGGTGCCTGGATGCTGGCTAAGATAGACAACATCTATAAAGGCCAGCAGCGGGATAAGGAACAGAAATGGTTTTCGAAACGGTCCTCGTACAAAGGGCAACAGAACTGCCCCTAGTATCATAATGAAGGCCGGATGGATAAAACTAGTTGTCATAATAGTCCTCCTGGGTCATGATCCCACCCTTGCCAAACCATCTGGCCACCATAATAATGATGGCACAGCCGCATAAGCCGAAGAGAGACCAGAATCCTGGTATCATTTTCTCTGCCCAGGTGTGAGCATGGCTGGTATCAACGGTCAGACTCCAGATGACTATGAAGGTCATTACCCCATAGCAGCAGTAGATCACGGCCTGTAGCCGCTCCCGAAGATAGTCGATAAAGTTTACAATCATCCTGTCACCGCCTTTACAAATTGCATCATAAAGTTAGGGAATATACCGATCAGTACTGATATCGTACATGCTATCATTATGGGGATAAGCATGGACAGCGGAGCTTCCTGGATACCTTGGTATGTTTCGCCTTCAGGTCGTTTACCAAAAAATGCCTTGTAGGTAATTGGGGCAAAGTATCCGACATTAAGCATGGTAGAGGCAATCAGGATGAGAAGTATACCCATCTGATGTGCCTGAATGGAACCGACGAGCAAGTTCCATTTGGTGACAAAGCCTGCCACCGGTGGTGCTCCAATCATGGAAAGTGAGGCCAGAAAAAAGCAGCCAAAGGTAAAGGGCATGCTCTTGCCCAGTCCACCCATTTCTGAAAGATCTTTTTTGTGGTGGGCAATCATGATGGCACCAGCGCAAAAGAAGAGGGTGATCTTGGAAAAGGCGTGGTTGACAATATGAATGAGTCCACCATCGATTCCTGCAGGAGTGAGCAGGGCAACACCCAGGATTATATAGGAGAGTTGACTGATGGTGGAGTAGGCCAGTCGTTCTTTGAGGTTATCTTTGGAAATGGCCAGAACAGAGGCGGCAATCACGGTGAATCCAACAAAATAGGCAGTGGGAATACCAAGATTCAGGGCGTGCATGGTGTCCACCCCGAAGACATAGAGCATGGTTCTTGTGGTGCAGAAAACACCGACCTTAACAACGGCCACAGCATGCAGCAACGCTGAAACAGGAGTCGGGGCGACCATGGCTCCCGGTAGCCAGTGATGGAATGGCATGACACCATTTTTAGCAAATCCAAAGAGGCAGAAGATATAGAGCATGATCACGATCCAGCTCTCCACATCACCGGAAAAGAGTCCGTCTGAGATGTTATGGGGGAAGTCAAGGGTTCCGGTTATAACATAAATAAGGATCAGTGCCGGCAGGAGAAAGAGCTTGGCTGTGGTGGTCAGATAGACAATGTATTTCTGGGCTCCATTGTATCCAGCCTTATCCTGAGCATGGGCAACCAATGGATATGTGCAGACTGAAACCACCTCATAAAAGAGATACATGGTAAAAAGATTGTCGGAGAACGCTACTCCGATGGCCCCGAAAATGGCCAGGGCAAAACAGGCGTTAAAGCGAGTTTGAGCATGTTCTTGATGGGCCCTCATATATCCCATGGAGTAGTAGACAGCAATGGTCCACAGGGAAGATGCAACGAGGGCAAAGATCATGGACATTCCATCGGCCCGTAGGGTAACGGTGATCCCGGGGAGGATGCTGAAAATGTGATAAACCAGAATCTTGCCCTCAAGAACAGCAGGGATCATTGAGGCCACCAGCAGCAGGAGGATGACTGATGCGGCTGATGAGACGCCCTCCCGGACATTCTCGTTTTTCCCCAAAAACAAGACACCGACGGTGCCGATTAGAGGAACGAGGAGCGCGATAAGAAGTTTTACGGAACTGACCGTTGTTATTTCCATGACAGATGTTCCTCTTTCCTAACCTTTGAGGTCGACGATATCTTCGGTGTCGACGGATTTATAGTTACGATATACCGCAATGGTGATACTGAGTCCGATGGCTGCTTCTGCTGCTGCTATAGCCATAATGAACAGGGTAAAGATTTGTCCCACCGTCGGGTCAGGGGCGGTGAATCTGTTAAAGGCCATGAAGTTGACGGAGGCGGCAGCGAGAATCAGCTCCGATGAGATCAGCATGCCAATGAGTGTTCGGCGCGTGACCAGGCCGTATATCCCCATCCCAAACAGCAAGGCTGCCAGGAGAAGATAGGTGTTGAGGTTATTGTGGAGGGTGAGGATAGACATTTATTTGCTCCTTCCTTGACGGGCTATGACCAGGGCGCCGATAATGGCGATGAGCAGGACTATGGAAACCAGCTCAAAGACCATTGAGTAGGTAGTGAGTAGCTCAACACCAATGTTTTCAACAGTGCCCATATTGATTTTAGGCATGGGGATAAAGTCGGTTTTCAGAGCCATGGCAGCCATGCCAAAGGTGACAAGACCTGCGGTGACAAGACCAAGAGGACCTGTCAATGGTCCTGCCGGACCGCTTTTCTTTTTTTCCTCAGGCGCGGCCAGCATGATGGCAAATGCAATGGTGATACAGACGGCTCCTACATAGATGAGCATCTGCATCATGGCCACAAAGGGTGAGTTAAGATAGTAGTAGAGTGCTGCCACACCGATAAAGCAGGCGATGAGGCCAGCAACAGCACGCACCAGTCGTTCAGCATTACAGGCTATAAAGCCACCGATAATGGTGGTTGCCAGCATTATCAGAAAGACAAGACCGACAAGTCCATCAGCAGTGAAAAGACCAGGAGCCTCGGAAAGGGCTATGGTTGGGTTCATGAGTTCCTCTCCTTCAATCTCTTAAGAAGATCGAAATGAAAATCTTCCTTACGGCTAGACGCAAGATTGTACTCTTTGGAAAAATCAATGGCCCCGAAGTTACAACTTTCCACACACTGCCCACAGAGAGAGCAGGTGGTGAAATCGAGATCGTACTTCGATAGCACTTTTTTCTTTTTGGTTTTGGTTTCTCCCTTTTCCTCGACTTGATACTCAACAGACGTTGATTCAAGGGTGATGCAGCCTGAAGGGCAGCCGCGTTGACACATACCGCAGGCAACGCATTTTGGTTCTCCTTCCTCGTTTTCAATCAGTTCAATGTGACCGCGATATCTCGCAGACATCTTGATTGTCTCCATCGGGTAGGAGACGGTCACCACAGGCTTGAAAAATTCCTTGAAGGTAATCCCCATACCGATGGCGAGGCTCTGTAATCCTCGGAAAATTTCGCTAAAATAGGCACTCATGTTAAAATACCTTCAGTAATCCCGCTGTCAGCAGCAGGTTAAACAGTGAGATGGGAATCAGTATCTTCCAGGACAGATTGAGCAGCCCATAGATAGTGGTTCGAGGGAATGTCCAGCGAATCCAGATAAAGGTGGCAATGAGGAGATAGATCTTCAGCAGGAACCAGAATACACTGGGGAAAAGCCCGAATGGACAACCCCAGCCACCAAGAAAGAGAATGGTGATCAGGGAGGCGCCAATAACGATGTTGGCATATTCACCCATGAAGAAAAGACCGAATCCCATACTTCCATATTCGGTATGAAAACCAGCAACCAGCTCACTCTCTGCCTCGCCGAGGTCAAAGGGGGCACGGTTGGTCTCGGCCAGTGAACAGATGAAGAAGATGAGAAAAGAAACCGGCATCAACGGGCTGGTCAGCGAAGGAATGATGTTCCAATGCCAGAAACCACCCGCCTGGGAAGTGGCCAGGTCGTGCAAATTCATGCTCCCTGTCATCATAACAATAGTGATGACAGTGATCAGCATGGGCACTTCATAAGAGATTGCCTGAGAAACGGCACGAACTGAGGCCATTACTCCGTATTTGTTTCGAGACCCCCAGCCGGCAAAGAGGATGGACATGCTCCCCAGAGAGGCAAAGGCAAAAATCATGAGGACGCCAAGGTCCATGGACCTGGCAACGATGACATCGCTGAAAGGGATGGTGACAAAACTCATGATGGCGGGAGCCATGGCCAGAACAGGTGCCACCATGAACAGTGCCTTGTCAGCGCCACCGGGGATGATAAGTTGTTTGGTCATCAATTTGGCGCCATCGGCCAGCGGCTGAAGCAAACCGAGAGGGCCGTTGACATTCGGGCCGGGACGGCGCTGAATACGACCAGCCCCCCGACGCTCTGCCCACACAAGGTAGGCGGCGTTCAGCGCAGCAAATCCGATGGCGATAACCACCGCAATAATTGCATTTAGTAGTGTTAGACTCATGCGATTTCTCCCTTACCTGTCGATCTCAGGTATAACTAGGTCAAGGCTTCCCATTAAGGCCAGGGCATCCATGATCAACATGCCCTCACAGGCCTCGTCAAACAGATGCATGTTGGAGTATGTTGGAGAGCGTAGTTTGAAACGATAGGCGTTTTTGCCGCCGTCACTGACAATTCTGATGCCGAAACTGCCGCGTGCGGTTTCTACAGCCTGATAATAGTCGCCAGCTGGTGGCTTAATTAGTTTTGGTTTTTTAGCTGGCATGATTGGTCCGTCCGGCAGTTTCTCCAGGCCCTGTTCAATGATGCGGAGGGACTGTTCCATCTCATCCATACGAACTTTGTAGCGGGCAAAGGAGTCACATTCATGATAGACCGGTATGTCAAAATCGAACTCCGGATAAACAGAGTACGGCTCATTCTTACGCACATCAAAATCAATTCCTGAGCCTCTGGCGACTGGTCCTGTTGCTCCATATTTTCGACAGAGTTCTTTGGAGAGGGGGCCGATATCTTTTAAACGTTTTTGGAGAATG
>Ga0180008_1001813_pt1 | contig 12430 bp, 9 predicted proteins | sample MM_PW_MetaG_FD_121121 | JGI IMG/M metagenome (GOLD analysis project Ga0180008, IMG submission 121121) | Groundwater microbial communities from the Aspo Hard Rock Laboratory (HRL) deep subsurface site, Sweden - MM_PW_MetaG | ecosystem: Environmental > Aquatic > Deep subsurface > Groundwater... | reverse complement strand
CTGGTCGCGCACAAAGGCTTTCTGGTTACGGCTGCGTTCTTCGGCCGAAAGGCCCGCATGGTAGGCGGCGGCCGGAATCCCGGCGGCCTGCAGCATGTCGGCCATATCTTCGCTACGCTGGCGCGACAGGCAGTATACGATACCCGACTGTCCGCGCTGCTTTTGTACGATGCGCAGCACCTGTTGTTTGGCTTTGTCTTTGGCCTGCACACGGATGTGCAGATTGGGCCGTTCAAAACCGCCCAGATGCAGGGCGGGCGAGCGCAGCTTAAGCGCTTGCACGATGTCATTGCGGACGGCCGCAGTAGCCGTGGCGGTAAGCGCCAGCCAGGAGGCCTGCGGCCAAAGCCGGCGCAACTGGGACAGTTGCCGGTAGTCCGGACGGAAGTCGTGCCCCCATTCGGAAACGCAGTGCGCTTCGTCCACTACTACAAGTGCCGGCGGCAGTTCCTCGAACAGGGAAGTGACCCGATCGCCGGACAGCGATTCGGGGGCGGCATATACCAGACGTACCTGTCCATCCAGAACTTTGCGCTCGGCCAGGCGGCGCTCTTCCGCTCCCAGCGAGCTGTTCAGGAACAGAGCTGCCACCCCGGCTGATTCCAGACCGGCAACCTGGTCCTGCATCAGGGCTATCAGTGGTGAAACCACCAGCACCGGCCCCTGCAGCAACAGTGCCGGCAGCTGGTAGCATAAAGATTTACCGCCACCGGTCGGCAGCACTGCCAGACAATCGCAGCCGGCCAACACATCAGCGATGATCTCCGCCTGATGCGGCCGGAAGCTGGAATAGCCGAAAACGCTTTTAAGCAGGGCGGCGGGATTCGCCTCAGCCTGCTGCGGAGCTGCTGTGCCGTCGTTTGCTGCGAAGGTTTCGTTGTGGTCAGTCGTTGGCGGATAGCTGTTCATATGTTAAGTATAACGGATAGGACGTAATATTTGTAGACAGTACGCCCACCGTAAAAAGCCGCCGCTTTGCCGCTCATCTTAATTATTCAGTATCCATGCCAGCACCCGTTGTGCACAGTCCTGGCGCTGCTCCGGTGCAAAAGGAAAACTATGAGTGGCATTGCTTACTTCTTCATGGATGATTTTCGGTACAGCCACAGCCCTGTGGTGCAGCACCGCCACTGCCTTGGCAGAATCCACCGCCTGGTCGCCATCTGCCGTCAGTACCAGCACTGGTGCCTGTACTCGCGGCAGGGCCGCAACAGCTTTCTGGCGCAGCAGCTCCAGCTTGCCGGCCTGGGCTGCCAGCAGGTCGGAGCGGTATTCGCGATGCAGGATCAGCCTTTCGCCGGAACTGTCTTCCTCCTCCGGCGGCTGCCCGGTTTGAATTACCGGCAGTACCAGCCCCAATAGAGGAGCAAGCTTGAAGCGCCAGTCCCGTAGAACAAAGGCCGGAGCCAGCAGACTGAGGCTGGCCGGCGTATACCGGGCAGCGCAAAGTACGGCCAGCAGAGTGCCCATGGAGTGACCAACTAGGTGTACCCGGCGGTGAACCGCCTGCAGTTCCAGGTACGAATCGACCACGCGGCGCAGCCAGTCGCGCGGTCCGCTGTTCCGGAAATCCCGGCGGTTTGTACCGTGACCGGGCAGGCGTGGTGCGGCTGCCCGCAGGCCGTTAGCGGCCAGGGTTTCGGCGCAAAAGGCCATTTCGGCCGGATTACCAGTATACCCGTGAATAAGCAGAACCGCGTTTTCGGCTTTTTCCGGGCCGGTTATAATCGGCAGGCAGCCAGGCAGTACCTGTATATTTTTAGTTTGTATCATGTTTTATGCTCCGCTTGTCAGCGAGTATTTGCCGCAGTTTTGCGGCCAGGTCAGTGCGCGAAAAAGGTTTTTCCAGAAAGGGCGTGTCGCTGTCGAGAATCCCGTGAGGTGACAGAATGTCATCGGCGTAGCCGGACACATACAGGCTCTTTACCCCCGGTCTTAGCTCCCGTACTTTTTGCACCAGATCGCGGCCGTTCATGTCCGGCATGATAACATCAGTCATAACCAGGTTGATGTATTCATGCTGTTCGGCCAGCTTCAGGCCATCCAGCGGATTAGCAGCTGCCAGAACCGTGTATCCCAGTTTTTCCAGCATCAGACAACTTTGGTGAAGCAAGGCCGGTTCGTCCTCCACCACCAGAATAGTACCACCGGGGTTCTCTTGAACGTCCTCAGCTCCCGCCGCTTCCGTATTATTATGTTCCGATTCTGCAACCGGCAGATATATTTTAAAGCTTGCACCCATGCCCGGTTCGCTGTACACAGTTACAAAACCGTTATTCTGCCGGACTATGCCGTATAAAGTTGACAAACCCAGGCCCGTTCCCTTTCCGGCTGGTTTGGTTGTGTAAAAAGGCTCAAATATCTGGTCCTGTGTAGCCTTGTCCATTCCTGAGCCATTATCGCTGAATGTTATTTGTACATAAGGTCCAGGGCTCAGTCTGACATGCTTCTCGTGGATTTCCTCGTTGATGCTTACGTTGCCGGTATGAATATGGATTTCGCCGATGCCGCCGATGGCATCGCGGGCATTGACGCACAGATTGGTGAGAATCTGGTCAATTTGTGAAGGATCCATAACAAGTGGCCAGATGTCGTCCTGTGGGTGCCATTTCAGCCGGATGTCTTCACCGATAAGTCTTTTCAGCATGACCAACTGGCTTTCGATAACCGTGTTCAGGTTCAGCTGGCGCGGCATGATGGTCTGCCGCCTAGCAAAAGCCAGCAGCTGTCGGGTAAGTTTAGTAGAGCGGTTCGCCGCTTCAATTATCTGTACCAGGTCGGCATGTAAGGGATGTTCCGGTTCTACCTGATCCAGGGCCATGTCGGCATAACCCAGAATTACACCCAGCATGTTGTTAAAATCATGCGCCACTCCACCAGCCAGTTTGCCGATGGAGTCAATTTTCTGCGCCTGGAATAACTGTTCCTGCAGAGAACGGTTCTCGGTTTCAGCTTTTTTTCGGTCTGAAATGTCGATCAGACTGACGATGATGGCATCATCAACCCGGTCGGCATAAATCAGCACGGTACGCAGGCTGTTGTCCTTGCAGCGGATAATATGCTCGCGTTTGGTACTTGTTTCTTGCGGTGCTTCTGCTGAGCGGAAATGCGCCTGCCATGACTGGCGGATACTTTCCCATTCAGCGGCATCTGGAACCACCTGCCGCTGCCAGGCCAGGCGGTCGGCAAAATCATCTAGAGTATAGCCGAGCATTTCATTGGCTTTGATGTTCAGATCCAGGATTTCGCCTTCCACACTGAAAAGTGCCATAGGTACAGGCGCTTTGTTGAATAAGTCACTGAAGCGCTTGCTGTTCTGGCGCATGGCAGCTTCCGCTCCGCGGCGTTCAGCGTTTTCCTTTATAACCCGGTCCAGTGAATTTTTATAAATTACATGAATATTATATGACACAAAACTCATGAATAGTAAGGCAAGGGTGGTGTCTGCGTAGAAATCAATTTTTGTCCCGAGACTGATAGTCATGCTGCCGCTTTCCAAAAGCATGAATGTCGATAATATGAGAAAGTTGATTCCATAATACACGGGAATGGCGAAACGGCCTTTTTCCAGCAGCAGCGGCGACATAGACAGTATGCCGAGCACCAGGACTACGGTGTCCAGACGTCGAAGCGGATCGCCTGCGCCGCCTGCCCAGACAATAAACCAGCCGATGACCAAACCGGATAGCAGCAGAAGCTGGGCAGCAAAGGCATACCGGCCTTTGGCCAATAAATGCAGACAGAGTAAAAAAGCAGCAAGCCCGGATAGTTCGGCGATCAGTACCATCCAGTTTAGTTTATCGGTGGTGCTGTCAATCAGCTGAACATAGAGGCTGTAAGCCAGGGCAATCAGGAGCAGACCCAGCAGGAGCAGAGCGATACGGTAAATGAAAAGAACCTTCTGCTGCAGGATAAAATCGGCATTCTGGTAGCGGTGTAAAAAGCCCGGTAATTCGGCAGTGCCATGCAGAACCGAAGTGATGTGTACCAGTGACTTTTTGGTTCTAGATTGCCGCCGATTTTTCTTCATATACAGTCAGTTTGGTGTATCTGACGGAAAAGTCAAGTCAATCGCTAAATTGAGCCGTCTGTTACAATCCTCGTGCATAGTCAGGCCGCAGGATTTCTGGCTTGTACAGAGCCTGGTCGATCTGTGCTAGCATGCGCTCTTTGTCTCCTGGTAGACGACCGCTTAAGCTCAGAAAATTGGAGGCATGGTTGGAACTGAAGATAGTCCGCTGCAGGTTTAGTCCTGCCAGAAGACGACGATTTTCATGCAGGATTTCCAGCGCCTGCAGTGGCACAAAGCGGCCATCCGCCACCATCTTTGCCAGTGGCGCGTCCTCAGGCAACATCAGGCTGAGCAGGCTCAGGTATTCCGGCTGTACGGCATTTACCAGTTCTGCCGAAGCATCTGCATGCTCAGTACTGTAGGTCCGCCCGCCCAGACCGCTGATAAGCATGGTGGAGAGTGCTATTCCGGCCTCACGGGCTTTGAGGCATGCATTTTGGAGCTGGCCAGAGTCCACCCCTTTGTTCATCAGGCGCAGGACCGTATTCGAGCCTGATTCCAAGCCGACATACAAGAGTTGCAGACCGCGCTCGCGCAGCCGTACCAGTTCAGCAGGAGTCAGCCGCAGCAAGTCTCCTGGAGCGGCATAAGAGCTGACACGCCGGCATTCAGGAAAATTTGCCTGTATGCAGTCCAGTATTTGCTCCAGATCTTTCGGCGGCATGGCCAACGCATTGCCGTCTGCCAAAAATATCCGTCGCAGCTCCTGCAGATTTAACCTGGCCCATTGCAGATCGGCCACAACTTCTGCCGTGCTGCGGATCCTGAAACTTTTATCACGGTACATGGAGCAAAACAGGCAAGCGTTATGTGAGCAGCCGATTGTGGCCTGGATAATCAGACTGTCAGCCTCGCTGGGTGGACGCCAGATACTGCCAAAATACTGCATTATGGACTTTCCTGCCGGCGCTTGCTAAAATTGTTATAGAAATATATTGGTATGGCCAGCACTATCATGCTGAGGCAAAGCAGTGCAGAATTAGCCAGGGCCGCGGTAAGACCAAGCTGGTCGACATTTATAAAGGGGTAGGGGTACTTGTGCAGTATCGCCCCTTTGATTAGGGTAAACATCAGGTATAATATCGGGTAGACATTGATATAGAGGAAGAAACTGCGCTTCAGACCGCCTTGGCCGCGCTGCAGCAGCCATAACAGCAGATATAAAAGCGGTGTTGCATAGTGCAGCAGCAGGTCGCCGGCCAGCGACCAGCCAATTGGAGCCCACGCCGTCCGCAGTACTAAAATGTATACGCTGCCGGTAATGAGAATATACAATAACACCGCCGAGCGTAGAGCGGCTGACGGCACTTTGCGTGAAAATAGCAGTGAAGCCGCGATCAGGGCTGCCATAATATTGCTCTGAATCGTAAAGTAACCGAAGAAGTCGATGTTTCTAGCCAGCAGGTTCTGGCTGCCTTTGCCGGCAAAACTCTGCCGGTACATGATCAGTACCCCTGCCAAGGCACTGGCCAGACATAAAGCACTGATGAGTTTTTGTATTGATGCTTTTTTCATTTTTTGACCTGTTCTGCCAGTAGTACCCGGTTGCGCCCGGCGCTTTTTGCCCGGTACAGAGCCTGGTCGGCCGCCTCGAGTACCTGGTGGGCATCGGTATATAGACTCTGGCTTTGGCTCACGCCCAAACTGATGGTCAACGGAATTTCTTCAATTTCCGGAATCTGCCGGCTAACCAGAGTGCGTAGTTTTTCGGCCGTACCGGCCGCCCGTTCCAGCGCTGTTTCCGGCAGAATGATTACAATTTCTTCGCCGCCGTAACGGCAGACCATATCGCTGGATCGGGTGTTTTCTTCCAGTATCGCGCTTACGCTGCGTAAAACCGAGTCACCCTTTTGGTGCCCGTGGGTATCGTTTACCTTTTTAAAGTGGTCAATATCGACCATTATCAAACAGAACGGACGCTTGTAACGTAACCAGCGCTGCCATTCCTGCATCAGGGTTTTATCGAAGAAACGCCGGTTGTGCAGGCCGGTCAGGCTATCGCGGAAGGCTAGATCTTCCATGCTCTGATTCTTGCGCTCCAGTAGCTGGTGCATCTCGCCAAGCCGCTCGCGCAGGGCAGGGTCCTTTATCTCGTCGGACAGGAACTTTATCTTCTGCTCCAAAATAAGACTATCCTCGGGCGAAAGCGTAGTTTCTACCGAATCCGTGTCTTTGTGTTTTATCACAAAGCGAAACTCGCTGCGCCCGATGCGCAGCACATCCTGGCTGCTCAGCCTGAGCTCTTTTATTTTAACTCCATTGACGAAGCTGCCATTACTGCTGCCGCAATCAGACAGCCGGAAGCTTTCGCCGTCCCTGGTCAGCGTGGCATGCCGCCGCGACACCGTAGGATCAGACAAAAAGATGTCGCTGCCCGGCTGGCGGCCTATCGAGTAGCTGCGCTTTGGGTCCAGCTGGTAGCGGCGCTGGTGGTTTTCCAGATAATAGTTGAAGCTCATGGGGCTAAGTATAGGGCAAAGGTAGGAGGGAAAGAAAGTCTTAGATTATTAATTTTAGCCGATAAACGGAATCCCCTCCAGGCCTCGCCATCGTGGCGCAGGCAAGCAAAGGCCCCTGCGCTCCTGCGAGTCTCGGAGCGGACAGGCAGGCAAAGGCCCCTGCGCTCCTGCGAGTCTCGGAGCGGACAGGCAAGCAAAGGCCCCTGCGCTCCTGCGAGTCTCGGAGCGCACCCTCCGGGACCGCCTGCGTTCCCTGTCGCACACATCCTGTGTGCGCAAGCAAGCAAATGCCTCTGCGCTCCTGCGAGTATCGGAGCGCACCCGTTGGGACGCTCATTGTATTCGCTACTTCGCAAGGAAATGATTGTACGGGTCGCTAAAGCGACCTGCGAAACGGCGCTCACTCCGGTCCGATTCCGCTTATCGGCTTATAAAAAAAACCGGCCCACCTGTGGTGGACCGGTTTTTTAGCCGATAAACGGAATCGGACCGTTGACCTACGCTTTACGAGAGCGTCGCTCTGCCAACTGAGCTATATCGGCGTTTGCTGGTACTATAGCAAAAAGCGGACGGGCAGGGCAAGAGCTGAGATTGACCGGGGCTACATGCCCTGACGGATTTACCATCAATAGTATAGTAACCCTTCAAGCTGATTGGGTCAGGCAAGATCGAAGTCCCAATAACAAGGCTGCTGTCAAAGCGATCCAGACAAAGACTATAGCAGCAGCTGCAATCGAACCGGCTTTTGTCTTAATTCGTTTTCCGGATGTATATCTGTGCCAGGCCAATCTCCGGTTCTTGGCTAAAACCTTCTGCGGGATCAGCCGCATTGCCAAAGCGACCAGCAGAGGAAGCAGTAACAGGTCATCCAGCTGTCCCAATACTGGAATAAAGTCGGGGATCAAATCTATGGGGCTAACTGCATATGCTACTGCTACAGCGATGATAATACGCGCCATCATCGGTGTATGGGGATCTTTCCATGCCAGGAACAGGGTCCATAGTTGCCACTTCAAACGTACCAGGCGTCGCTTGAATCTTTTTTTCACAACTGTGCTTCGTGAGTCTTGAGTCATCCGGGGCATAGTAACCCTGGAATGGCGACGATGTCCATAATGAGGCTGCCTTCAGAATAGCAGCCCCGCCCCCAGCGCTGCCACAACCAGCAGAGTGGCCGGAAGTTTGGTAAACAGCAGCAGGGCGGCGCTGCCAAGGCTGACGGCCAGCGGCGCGATCTGCAGGCCCTGCCGCTGCAGCAGAACCAGACCGGCACTGATAATCAGCCCGCCGGCGGCCGCGTTTATTCCTCTAAGTGCCAGTTTTATGGCCTTGATCTGCTTTAGTTCTTCCCATAATGGATATATGAAGTAGATAAGCAGCAGGCCGGGCAGGAATATGCCCACGCCGCCGGCTACTGCTCCGGCCAGCTGCATCCAGGTTCCGCCGCTGCGGGCAGCCAGGGCGCCGGCCCAGGCTGCAAAGCTGAACATGGGGCCGGGCAGGCCCTGCACCAGTCCGTAGCCGGTAAGGAATTCGCTGCCGCTCAGGTAGCCGTTTACTTCCACCAGTTCGGTGTACATCAGCGGCACCACCACCTGTCCGCCGCCGAATACCAGGTAACCGAAACGGTAGAATTTTTCAAAGAGGTCCGCCAGCAGCCAGGTATTGGTGCCGGCCAGTACCAGTGCTCCTGCGGCTATACCGCCAAAAAGCAGCAGGTACAGCCAGCGTGGCCGCACCTGCACCCGGTTAAACATATCTTTCTGGCGGGCTGCCAGCATGGTACTCAGTCCACCAGCCAGAAGCAGTAGCGGAAATACCCAAGGCTGGCGGAACTGCCAGCTGAGCAGTGCCGAGCCGACCAGCAAAACAACGGTGAGCCAATCTTTGGCTACCTTGCGGCCGATGCGCCAGGCCGCGCTGATGATAAAGCCGACCGCCATCGGGCCGACCCAGCGGAAGAAATTGGCGGACAGTTGTCGCTCGCTGAGCAGCTGGTACAGAAAGGAGAAAGCGGTCATCAGCGCCAGTACCGGCAGTGCCCACACCAGCATGGTAAGCAGGGCCAGCACGGGGCCGCCTTTTTTGTAGCCGACGGCTACTATGGTCTGCGTACTGGTAGGCCCGGGCAGCATGCTGCACAAAGCCAGCAGCTCCAGCAGTTCTTCTTCGCTCAGATAGCGCCGACGCTGTACCAACTGCTGCATGAATACCCCGAAATGGGCTTCCGGCCCACCGTAGGCACCAAGCGAGCAGACAAAAACATCTTTAAGGAAGCGGGGCCAGGCGACCGGGGTACCAGGCTCTGGGGAATGTGTGAGAGTACTGTGCATTAATTGAAAATAGCCAACACCTGGCTCCGGGGTCAAGCTACCCCGCCTGTTGAACTCAGGTTTTTTTGCGGCGCGAGTTTACAAAACGCTGGAAATCCATGATGTTTTTTACCACGATGCGGTCCTGGTACATTTCCACCCGACGCTGGTTGGAAAAGTGGCCAAGCACGGTCTGGGCATCCTGGATGGAAATCCCGGCCCAGTGCGCCACGTCTTCTACGGTTACTTTGAAATCACGGGTATCGCCGACGCTCTGGCCGGCCCCGGGATCTCCCTGGGTTTCGTCCAGCATCAGGAACACGTCGGCTACCTTGGCCTGGGGGTCTTCCAGTTTAAGTATCATGAAGCGGCGTTTCTGGTCGTAAATGCGTTTGGTAAACAGCTTAAGCAGACGCAGGGCAATCTGCGGGTTGCCCATCATCAGTATTTCAAAATTAGCCCGGTTGAATTCCAGTACTTTTACCGGATCCATGGCTATGGCGGTGGCAGAGCGGGGTGCTCCTTCGAGTATGGCCATCTCGCCGAAAATTTCCGGTGGCTGCAGTATGTCGATATTTTTTTCTATGGCACCCACGATCTTGGTTATCTTCACGCGGCCGGATTGTATCAGGTAAAAGCTGTCACCCGGTTCGTATTCAGAAAAAATCATTTCGCCGGACTGATAGCTTTTGGCAAAGCGCATGAAGGCAGACAGATCAGACATGGTTTTTAGGCTCCTCCCAATGCGTTGAGTGCTTTTTTCGATTTGATGCGGGCACTGGAATCGTCATCGCTGCTCATGCTCAGTACCTTGCTGTAAAAGCCTTTAGCCCGCTGCGTATCGCCTTTTTTCTCCCAGGACTGGCCCATCATGAACAGGATATCGGACATGTCCGGGTGTTTCGGCGCGGATTGTACAATACCGGTAAGGTGTTTTATGGCGGCATCCCATTGACCCAGCGCAAACAAGCAGCGACCGGCGTCATACAGTGCCTTGTTGGTGTATTCAGGGTCATCACCCTGGGTAATAACATTTTTAAACACATTCAGGGCGTCGGTATATTTTTCCTGGCTGAACAGGCTTACCGCATTGTAATATTCTTTGGCCACGTCGGACAGGGCTGACGGTTCTTTTTTTCTCATGCCAAGATCCGGAGCCAGGCTGTTTTCTTCGGCTATGGCCGGTCCGCCCAGCGGGGATGGACCCTTGCCGTCGCCATGCCGGGCCAAAGAGGCCTCGGCCAGTTCCAGGTATTTGGTAGCCTGATCGGCCAGTTTGCCGGTAGGATAATACACCAGATAGCGGCTGAACACATAACGGGCCTGGCTGTACATGCGGTTGCGCAGATAATATTCGCCGGTGCGGAAGAGGCCGTTCTCGGCTCCACCGGCGATGGGCTTCTCCATCAGGTTTTCCACCTGTTTGTGCACCCGCCGCAGCTGGTTACTGAACACCTTAAGCATTTTAATGATGATACGGGTATTTTTGGAGGCAAAGGCTTCAAATTCGGGCACGGTAAACATCAGAACATTGGAATCTTGCAGTACGGCGGCGTTTTCCTCGCGCGGATAATGCCCCAAAGCGCTCTTTACGCCGAAGAATTCACCCATCCCGATGATTTCGCGGATTTCCTTGCCGGTTTCTATGTCGATCGAGGTAAGGCAGATGCGTCCGGACTGCATTACATATACCTTGTCGGCCGCATCACCCTGAAAGTAGATTACTGAATTGGCCCGATAGACAAGCGCTTTAGGCATGCTTCTGCTCGACTCCCTGCGCGGTTGCGCTGTTGTTTGCTGTAACCATCATATCGTCAGCACTCGAAAGGCATATAGGCCAGTTTCTTGTTAAACCCGACCGCCATCCGCACGCTCTTGTACAGTGTATCAGGCTCGCCCCGCACCTGCATAGTGCGGCCGGCCACTTTTATGCTTTCATAGCCGCTGTCGGGCATGATTGCGCTGAATCGATCATCGGCATACACCGGTTGGCCGGCAACCGACAAGAACTCGATGTCTTCCATGGTCGCCTGAGCCAGGTTTTCGTAGGGATCGCTGTGGCGGGCCTTCAGTACCAGGATATCGGCCTGCTTGCCGGCTTCCAGGCTGCCGATGCGATCGTGCATGCGGAAGGCCTTGGCCGGGTTGCTGGTCACCATAGTAAAGATGGTTTTGGCATCGAGATCCTCGCCATACATGGTGCGGTAAGCCTCGCGGGCCGTTTTCATCTCGGCAAGGAGGTTTTCCGAACCGGTATGGGTAGAATCGGTACCGATAGCTACATTAATTCCGGCCTGCAGCATTTTACGGATTTTGCAGGTTACGTTGAACATGAACAGGTTGGAAGCCGGGCACCAGGAAACGGAGGCACCGGCCGCGGCGGTTTTGCGGATATCCTCGTCGGAAAAGCCGATGCAGTGGATAAAAACATCGCGCTCGTCCAGGCATTTGAGCCGTTCCAGAATGCCGATGCCGTCCTGCGATTCGGGGTCAAAGCCTTCTTCCAGATGGGTAATGAAGGGCCAGTTATTTTTTACCGCCTGGGCATGTTCAATTTCGATGCCCTTGCCCCATTTCAGATCGTAGCTGCTGCATTCGTGGGCCAGTGCGTATTCGCGGATAACGCGAATCGGCAGCAGGTCGATGAAGGGTTCGTTCAGTTCGTGCGGAAAGTGGTCATTTACTGTAGCAACGCCGGAAAACAGGTTCTTGTAGGCCGACAGGAAATACATGTGCTCCACGCTCAGGTTGGCCCGCTCGGCGTAGGTAGCGGAGGCTTTCAGGTCATTGTCCCAGGGTAGCCAGTTCAGGTAAAAGTTGTCACCCTTGGGGCCTACCCGAGGCAGATAGTTGCCACGCATGTGGTCATGAATATTAATGAGTGCCGGATAAACAAACGAGTCTCCGCCCAGGTCGATGTTTACTTTGGTACTTTTAAAGTCCTGTATGGTATTGCCCTCTACGGCGATGGCTGCTTTCGGGAGTATCCCTGTTGCGGTCACTATATCAACATTGTTTAAAGAATAATGCATTATGCCTACCCATCCTTGTTGTAACGGAATACCCACAAGTATTCTATTATTTTTCGGCGCTTTTTGCAAAAAAATTGAACAGGTAATGTGCCAAAATGCCTGCTTCGGCCGTTTTTGCCTGTTTTATGCGCACTTTTTTGATTAGTACAGTGTATTGTAACACATATTTTATTTTTTTCGTCGTAATTGACTAGTGCTGAACGGGCAATATCGTGTCCTTTTGCACAGTATCCGGCATTGGAGTTCCGGCGGCAGCTATGATACACTTCTGTATAATTTTACAGTGTACGGAGCACATAGCATGGAAACAACAGGACGCGCTTCCGGCGGGCACTTTGTGCAGGCCGCCGAAATCATCGGCCGTTTGCGTAAAGCGGTGGGTCAGAGTCTGGTGGGCAAGGATGAACTGGTTAACGGCCTCTTGTCCGGTCTGATCTGTGACGGCCATGTGCTGCTGGAGGGTGTGCCCGGTCTGGCCAAAACCCTGGCGGTGCGCACTCTGGCAGCAGTGAGCGGGCTGGATTTTAAACGCATCCAGTTTACCCCCGACCTTTT
>Ga0180008_1001812_pt1 | contig 12431 bp, 9 predicted proteins | sample MM_PW_MetaG_FD_121121 | JGI IMG/M metagenome (GOLD analysis project Ga0180008, IMG submission 121121) | Groundwater microbial communities from the Aspo Hard Rock Laboratory (HRL) deep subsurface site, Sweden - MM_PW_MetaG | ecosystem: Environmental > Aquatic > Deep subsurface > Groundwater... | reverse complement strand
GCGCTACGCCTGGAGTATTCCTATGCTGACTTTCCTTGGCTTTGCCATGGTCATCACGTTCATGTTCCTGATCATGACCAAGCGCCTGTCGGCGCTGATCGCCTTGATCATCGTGCCTATCCTGTTCGCGCTGTTCGGTGGCTTCGCGCCAAAGATCGGCCCGATGATGCTCGAAGGCATCACCAAGCTCGCCCCCACCGGCGTGATGCTGATGTTTGCCATCCTCTACTTTGCCTTGATGATCGACTCCGGCCTGTTCGACCCGGCCGTGCGCAAGATCCTCAAGCTGGTCAAGGGCGACCCGCTGAAAGTCTCGGTCGGTACTGCCGTGCTCGCGCTGGTGGTGTCCCTGGACGGTGACGGCGCCACCACCTACATGATTTGCGTGGCCGCCATGTTGCCGCTGTACAAGCGCATCGGCATGAGCCCGCGAATCATGGCCGGCCTGATCATCCTCGCCGGTGGCGTGATGAACATGACCCCCTGGGGCGGCCCGACCGCCCGCGCCGCCAGTGCCCTGCACGTGGACCCCTCGGACATCTTCGTACCGATGATCCCGGCCATGGCCGCCGGCGTAGTGGCCATCCTGGTGATTGCCTATATGTACGGCCTGCGCGAGCGCGCCCGTCTTGGCGTGCTGCACCTGCAAGGCGATGAAATCGACCACAGCGAAATCAGCGTCTCGCAGTTCCCCGATGCCCGTCGCCCGAAACTGATCTGGTTCAACGGCGCGCTGACCCTGGTCCTGATGTGCACCCTGATCGCCGGTCTGTTACCGCTGCCAGTGCTGTTCATGGTGGCCTTCAGTATCGCGATGATCGTCAACTACCCGTGCCTGCAACAGCAGAAAGACCGCGTTGCCGCCCACGCAGGCAGCGTGCTGGCAGTGGTTGGCCTGATCTTCGCCGCGGGCATCTTCACCGGTATCCTGTCGGGCACCGGCATGGTCGACGCCATGTCCAAGAGCCTGCTGGCGGTCATCCCTGAAGCCATGGGCCCGTACCTGGCGGTGATCACCGCGCTGGTCAGCATGCCGTTCACGTTCTTCATGTCCAACGATGCGTTCTACTACGGCGTACTGCCTGTACTGGCCGAAGCCGCCAGCCATTACGGCATCACCGCCGCAGAAATGGGCCGTGCTTCGATTGTTGGCCAGCCGGTACACTTGCTCAGCCCGCTGGTGCCTTCGACTTACCTGCTGGTGGCCCTGGCCGGTATCGAGTTCGGCGATCACCAGCGCTTCACCCTGAAGTGGGCAGTCCTGGTGTGCCTGTGCATAATGGTTGCCGCATTGCTGTTGGGCACATTCCCGCTGTTCAGCACTCTATAATCGTAACAACCCACCGCGCCGGCCTTCCCCCCGGCGCGGTCTAACACTCGCGCAAAGGAACACATATGGAATGGCTGACCAATCCGGAGATCTGGATTGCCTTCTTCACCTTGACGGCACTCGAGATCGTCCTGGGCATCGATAACATCATCATGATTTCGATCCTGGTCAGCCGCATGCCCAAGCATATGCAGGCGCGCACTCGGATCTTCGGCCTCGCCCTGGCCATGATCACCCGGATCCTGTTGCTGCTGTCGATCACCTGGGTCATGCAACTGACCGCCGACCTGTTCGTGGTATTGGACCAGGGTATTTCCGGTCGTGACCTGATCCTGTTCTTCGGTGGCCTGTTCCTGCTGTGGAAAAGCTCCCAGGAGATGTACCACGCCCTGGAAGGTGAAGACGAAACCCACGACGAGCCGACAGGCAAGGGTGGCAAGTTCATCTACACCATCATCCAGATCGCCATCATCGACATCGTGTTCTCCCTGGATTCGGTGATTACCGCCGTGGGCATGGTTTCCCACGTACCGGTCATGGTCGCGGCGATCATCGTTGCGGTACTGGTGATGATGCTGGCCGCAGGCACCATCAGTGCGTTCATCGACAAGCACCCGTCGCTGAAAATGCTCGCGCTGTCGTTCCTGCTGGTGGTGGGTACGGTGCTGATCGCCGAATCCTTCGACGTGCATGTGCCAAAAGGCTACGTATACTTCGCCATGGCGTTCTCCCTGGCGGTAGAAGCGGTCAACATCAAGATGCGTACCGCCATCGCGAAGAAGAAAAAGCAGCAGGATCCAGTGAAACTGCGCAAGGACATTCCGGGTCAATAAACCCGAGATGACCGAAAGGGGGGCTCTGGTGAGCCCCCTTTTTTTCGCCCGCAAAAAGCTGATTTCATGACCGTTTTGTTTCAAAGCCAAGTTTAGCTATGCGATGCTGGCACACAGGCCGTTCGCCAACTACAGCTTAAGTACACAACACAAAACGGCACGCGGCACTTTTTGCTCCACTTCGAGCACGACTCAATACAGGGGGCCGAGCATGCTGACCCTGCTCAATCTTCTTTCTGCGGTGACCCTGCTGATCTGGGGCACGCACATCGTCCGTACCGGCATCCTGCGGGTCTACGGCTCCAACCTGCGCCAGGTCATCGGGCAGAACATGGCCAGGCGCTGGCTGGCGTTCATTGCCGGGATCCTCGTCACCGCCATGGTGCAAAGCAGCAACGCCACGGCAATGCTGGTGACATCGTTTGTCGGCCAGGGCCTGATGGGCCTGACACCCGCCCTGGCGACCATGCTTGGCGCCGACGTCGGTACGGCGCTGATGGCACGGGTGCTGACCCTGGATCTGTCGTGGTTGTCGCCGCTGCTGATCTTTCTCGGCGTGATCTTCTTCCTGTCGCGCAAACAGACGCGCGCCGGGCAGATGGGCCGGGTCGGCATCGGCCTGGGCTTGATCATCCTTGCTCTGCAACTGATCGTCGAAGCCGCCGGGCCGATTACCCAGGCCCAGGGCGTCAAAGTCCTGTTCGCCTCACTGACCGGCGACATCCTGCTCGACGCCCTGGTGGGCGCGTTGTTTGCGATGATTTCCTACTCCAGCCTGGCCGCCGTGCTGCTGACAGCGACACTGGCCGGCGCTGGCGTCATTGGCCTGCATGTGGCCATTGGCCTGGTGATCGGTGCCAATATCGGCAGCGGGGTGCTGGCCTTCCTCAGCACCAGCATGCAAAACGCCGCCGGCCGCCAAGTGGCCCTCGGCAGCCTGCTCTACAAACTGATCGGCCTGCTGCTGATCATTCCCGTCCTGGATCCCCTGGTGCGGTGGATGGACACCTTGGACTACAGCGCCCAAGGCATGGTCATCACCTTTCACCTGCTCTACAACGTCACCCGCTGCCTGATCCTGCTGCCCACCATCGGCCCCATGGCACGCCTGTGTGCCTGGCTGCTGCCGGAACGCCCGGAGGCCAACGGGCTGGCCAAACCCCGCCATCTCGACCCGACGGCGCTGACCACCCCGAGCCTGGCCCTGGCCAACGCCGCGCGGGAGACCCTGCGCCTTGGGGACCTGATCGACAACATGCTGGCCGCCATGCTGGAAGTGCTGCGCGGCAAACAAACGGCCATCACCCAGGAAATACGCAGCCTCAGCGATGATGTCGAGGCGCTCTACAGCGCGATCAAGCTGTACCTGGCGCAAATGCCCCGGGAAGACCTCAGCGAGCACGACAGCCGGCGCTGGGCCGAGATCATCGAACTGTCGATCAACCTGAAACTGGCCGGTGACTTGATCGAACGCATGTTGCGCAAGGTCCAGCAACAGAAAACCTCCCAGCGCCGCTCCTTTTCCGAAGTGGGCCTGGAAGAGCTGGCGGGCCTGCACAGCCAATTGATCGCCAACCTGCGCCTGGGCCTGTCGGTGTTTCTCAGCGCCGACCCGGAAAGCGCCCGCCAATTGCTGCGCGAAAAGCGCCGCTTCCGCGCCCAGGAGCGGCGCCTGGCCCACGCTCATGTCAGTCGCCTGCAGCGCAAGATCGTGCAAAGCATCGAGACCAGTTCCCTGCACCTGGAGTTGATTGCCGACATGAAACGCCTGAACTCGCTGTTTTGCAGCAGCGCTTATGTCGTGCTGGAAACCTCCGAGACCGGCGCACTGGCGGCGGACAGTATGGCCGACATCACCCATTCGCCCTGAACGAACCGCACACCCCGGGAGTCAGTTAAAAATACCGCCTGACCAATGTGGGAGCGGGCTTGTGTGGGAGCGGGCTTGCTCGCGATAGCATCACTGCGGTGTAACCGATACACCGAGGTGCCTGCATCGCGAGCAAGCCCGCTCCCACAAAAAGCCAGTTTCAACCGTTATTGCTCGCTAGGAACCCCGTTATGCGTCGCCTGTTATTCGCCTGCCTGCTCATAGGCTCGGCCCACGCCTTTGCCTTTGATCGCTTGCAGGTCGAAGGCTATATGCTGCCCAACGGCCTGCAATTGCTGCTCAAGCCGGGTACCGAGCGCGGGCATGTGGCGATCCGCCTTGTAGTCGGCGTGGGCCTGGATGACTTCAGTTGCCCGGACAAGGAACTGCCACACCTGCTCGAACACCTGCTATTCAGCGGCATCGACGGCGGCGGCGAAGGTGAACTGGAAGAACAGATGCAGGCCCTGGGCGGGGAGTGGAACGCCTACACCAGCAATGCCGACACCACCTTCGTCATCGAGGCGCCGGCGCGCAACCAGCGCAAGGTGCTGGACCTGCTGAAGGCGATCCTGACCCGTACCCAACTGAGCGAGGCTGCGATCAACGCGGCCAAGCAAGTGGTGGAGCGCGAAGACGGCGGCCACTATTCGCACCTGCAACGCCTGCTGGACCGCCAGGACCTGGGCCATAACGCCAGCAACCAACTGGCGGTGGAGCTGGGCCTCAAATGCGCCGAGCGCGCCGAGGTCGAACACCTGACCCGCGCCCAGTTGGAGACAGTGCGCCAGGCCTGGTACGCCCCCAACAACATGACCCTGATCATTGTCGGCGACCTCGACAAGCTGCTGCCGGCCTATCTGGAACGCACCTATGGCCAGCTTGAGCCGGTAGACCCCAGCGAACATCGCCCCTTGCCGCAAATCCAACGGGCTGCTGCGCCCCATCGCGACCTGATCCGTGGCTGGGTCGGCGATGGCGCCAAACTGTACTGGCTGTTCCCCGAACCGATACTGGACGACCAGCACGATGCCACCTACGACCTGCTCAAGGACTACCTGGATTGGGCGTTGTATCGCCAGTTGCGTCTGCAGCACGGCCTGTCCTACGGTCCATGGAGCGAGCGCCAAGTGCTGGGCGGCGTGGGCTTCATGAGCCTCAATGCCGACCTGGACCGCGACAAACTGCCCGAAGCCGAACAGGTCCTTGAAGCTCTCAAGGCCAGGCTGCTTGAGGACGGCCTCGACCCGGCCACCTTCAGCCGCCTGCAACACGCCGCCATCGACCGCCAGGCCTGGGCCGTGCAGGGCAATAGCGCACTGGCCGACTATTATTGGGGCGCCTTTGCCGACTACGCCGATGGCCGATTCAGCGACCCGGCCAAGCGCATCAAGGCCGTCAGCCTGGCGCAGGCCGACCAGGCCATGCGCCAGCTGTTCAGCCAGCCAGGCTACTGGCGCATCGAAAAGCCGCTGCTCAGTTACACGGCCTTGGGCTGGCTCACCGCAGGTGTTCTGGGGCTGATCGCCATTGTGCTGATTGCGCTGCGCCGTTATCGCAAAGCAATTGTGCAATGACACGCCCGGCAACGAGCTAAGGCGTTATTCTGTCTGGGATTTTTTCCTACGAAGACTGCGAACCACCGAATGCCAAACCTGACCCATTTCATACAGCGCATCCTCGAACTGATGAAGCGCTACCCAGGGGTGATTGCACTCGGTGGTTTTATCTCGGGGGTGGGCAGCTTCATCCTGGTGGACCGCCAACAAGGCATGGCCAGTTGGATCGCGATCATCATGCTGGTGAGCTGGCTGTGGCTGATGCTGGAAAACAGCTTCACCCAGTTGTTCAGCAAAGTCTTCAAGCGGGAGATCCCCGAACCGCTGCTGCGCTACGCCACACAGATGATCCACCAGGAAAGCTTGTTCTTTGTCCTGCCGTTCTTTTTTGTCACCACCACCTGGAACAGCAGCCAGTCGATTTTCACCGGGTTGCTGGGCGCGGCTGCGCTCATCTCGATCACTGACCCGCTGTACTACAAATGGCTGGCGCCCAAGCGCTCACTGTTCCTGGCGCTGCACACCCTGACCCTGTTTGCGGCCTTGCTCACCGCGCTGCCGATCATCCTGCACCTGACCACCGCCGAGAGTTACAAACTGGCGCTGGGGGTGGCGATGGCCTTGTCGATCCCCAGCCTGGCCGTCAGCCTGCCGCTGCGCAGCGTCAAGGGTTGGCTGATGCTGCTGGGTGTCACGGCGGCGATTGGTTGCGCGGGCTGGTTCCTGCGCAGCTGGGTGCCGCCGGCCACACTGTGGATGACCGAAGTGGCGATCAGCACCCAATTGCAGGACCGCACCCCCGGCGATGACCTCAAGGAAGTCAGCGCCAGCCAACTGCGCAGCAGCGGCCTGTTCGCCTACACCGCAATCAACGCACCGCGCGGGCTGGATGAGCGCATTTACCATGTGTGGCAGTTCAACGGCAAAGAAGTCGACCGCATTGCCCTGGACATCCACGGCGGGCGCAAGGAAGGCTACCGGGCCTGGACGCACAAGCAGAACTTCCCGACGAATGCCGTGGGCCGTTGGCAAGTGCGGGTGCTCACTGAAGATGGCCAAGTAATCGGCGTGCTGCGCTTTAAAGTCACTGACACAGCACAAACGGACACGCCAAAGTAGGACGGATCGTGTTATTACATAGGAATTGTGGAATAGCCAAACAAGCTCGGAGCTTATGACCAGTAGCACAACGGCAGGCAATGCCCACCTGGACGCGTCCACCCAACCGCCCCGACTACGGGTCAGCGGGGACTGGACGCTGGCCCACTACAGCGCCCTGAAGAAGTTGTCGGCGACCCTCGACGGCCAGTACGACGCCAGCACCCGCGTCGACCTCAATGGCCTGGGCGCACTGGACACGGCCGGTGCCTCGCTGCTGGTCGAGTTGCTGGGGCCAGAACGCATTGAGCATTCGGCTGAACATACCGACTGCAGCCTGTCCACCGCCGACCGCGCACTGCTCAAGACCGTCTACCGCTCGCTGAACGACTTTTGTGTGCCGGTCAAAGAGCCGCGGGAAAGCGCCGGCATCCTGCTCCTGGCGCGCATCGGCCGCGCGGTGGATACAGTCTGGCAAGACGCCAGGACGCTGTTGGGCTTTATTGGCCTGATCCTTGAGACCTTTGCCCGTAACCTGCTGCGCCCCAAGCGTTGGCGCCTGACGCCGATGGTGGCGCATATCGAACAGACCGGGCTCGATGCCGCGCCCATCGTCGCCTTGCTGACCTTTCTGGTGGGAGCCGTGGTCGCGTTTCTGGGCGCCACGGTGCTGGAGAGTTTCGGTGCCAGTATTTTTACCGTGGACCTCGTGGCGTTTTCCTTCCTGCGGGAGTTCGGCGTCCTACTCACGGCAATCCTGATGGCCGGGCGTACCGCCAGTGCCTTTACCGCGCAAATCGGCTCGATGAAGGCCAACGAAGAAATCGACGCCATCCGGACCATGGGCCTAGACCCCATGGAGTTGCTGGTGCTGCCGCGTGTCCTCGCGCTGCTGGTGGCGCTGCCGATGCTGACCTTTCTCGCCATGATTTCGGGGGTCGTCGGCGGCGGCGTGGTGTGCGCCGTGGCCCTGGACATCTCACCGGCGATGTTCCTCTCGTTGCTGCAATCGGACATTGGCGTCCAGCACTTGCTGGTAGGCCTGGTCAAGGCGCCGTTCTTCGCGTTCCTGATTGCCGCCATTGGCTGCCTGGAAGGCTTCAAGGTCAGCGGTAGCGCCGAATCGGTCGGCGCCCACACCACCTCCGCCGTGGTGCAATCGATTTTCGTGGTGATCGTGCTCGACGCGGTGGCCGCACTGTTCTTTATGGAGATGGGCTGGTGAGCCGTTTACAGCGTGCGCCCAGCGAGGCGGTGATTGAAGTCCGTGGCCTGTGCAACCGCTTTGGCCCGCAGAGCGTGCACGAAAACCTCGACCTGGATCTGTACAAGGGCGAGATTCTCGCCGTGGTCGGCGGCTCGGGCAGCGGCAAATCGGTGCTGCTGCGCAGCATCATCGGCCTGCGTCAGCCCAGTGAAGGCCAGGTGCGGGTCTTCGGGCAGAACCTGCCGAACCTGTCGGAGCACGAACGCTCCCTGGTGGAACGGCGTTTTGGTGTGCTGTTCCAGAAGGGCGCACTGTTTTCCTCGCTGACGGTCACAGAAAACGTCGCCCTACCGCTGATCGAGCACGCCGGCCTGAGCCGCGCCGATGCCGAACACCTGGCGGCGGTAAAACTAGCCCTGGCCGGGTTGCCCTTGTCGGCGGCCGACAAATACCCGTCGTCGCTGTCTGGCGGGATGATCAAGCGTGCGGCCCTGGCCCGCGCCCTGGCCCTGGACCCGGATATTCTGTTTCTCGATGAGCCGACTGCTGGCCTCGATCCCATCGGCGCGGCGGCGTTCGACCAACTGATCCTGACCCTGCGTGACGCCTTGGGCCTGAGTGTGCTGCTGATCACTCACGACCTCGACACGCTCTACACCATCACCGACCGCGTGGCGGTGCTGGCGCAGAAAAAGGTGCTGGTGGCGGATGCCATCGATGTTGTCTCGGAAACAGACGACACCTGGATTCACGAATACTTTCATGGCCCCCGGGGCCGCGCGGCATTGGATGCCGCTCAACAGCTCAACGAGGTATGACATGGAAACCCGAGCCCATCATGTGATGATCGGCCTGTTCAGCGTGATAGTCGTGGTCGGCGCCATGCTGTTCGGCCTGTGGCTGGCCAAATCCAGCGTCGACACCGCGTTCCAGGATTACGAAGTGATCTTCAACGAAGCGGTCAGCGGCCTGTCCCAGGGCAGCGCGGTGCAGTACAGCGGGATCAAGGTCGGCGACGTCACCAGCCTGCGCCTGGACCCAAAGGACCCACGCCGCGTACTGGCGCGTATCCGCCTGGCCGGGCAGACGCCGATCAAGGAAGACACCCAGGCCAAGCTGGCGCTGACCGGCATCACCGGTACGTCGATCATCCAGCTCAGCGGCGGAACCCCACAAAGCCCCGAGCTCAAGGGCAAGAACGGCGAGCTGCCGCAGATCACCGCCTCGCCATCGCCCATCGCCCGCCTGCTGAACAACAGCAACGACCTGATGACCAGCATCAACCTGCTGCTGCACAACGCCAACCGCATGTTCTCGCCCGCTAACGTCGACCGCCTGAGCGGCACCCTGGCCCACCTGGAGCAAACCACCGGGGCCATCGCCGAGCAGCGGGGCGATATCAAGGTGGTGATGCAGCAGTTGGCCCAGGTCAGCAAGCAGGCCGGTGCCGCCCTGGAGCAGACCACTGCGCTGATGCGCAACGCCAATGGCCTGCTCAACGACCAGGGCAAGCAGATGTTCGGCAGCGCTGAAGGCGCCATGCGCTCCCTGGAGCAAAGCACCGCGACCATCAACGGTTTGTTGCACGACAACAAGGATTCCCTGAACAGCGGCATGCAGGGCCTCAACGAACTGGCACCCGCCGTGCGCGAACTGCGCGATACCCTGGGCTCCTTGCGCGCCATTACCCGTCGCCTGGAAGCCAACCCCAGCGGGTATCTGCTGGGCAGTGACAAGAACAAGGAGTTCACGCCATGAAGCGTGCTTACCAAATGATTGTTCCCGTGGCCCTGGCCCTGGTCAGCGCCTGCTCGATCCTGCCCAAGGCCGATCCATCCAACGTCTATCGCCTGCCTGTGGCCCAGACGGCAGCTCATGGCAGCCCCGGTACCTGGTCATTGCGGCTGGCCAAGCCGCAAGCCAGCGAATTCCTCGACAGCCCGCGCATTGCCGTAGTGCCCGAGGGTGACTTGATCAGTAGCTATGCCCAGTCGCGCTGGAGTGATCCGGCGCCGGTGCTGCTGCGCAACCGCCTGTTGGACGGCTTCCAGCGCGATGGCCGGGTGGCGTTCCTGAGCACCGATGACACCAACCTGCAGGCAGATTTCGAGCTGGGCGGGCAGTTGCAGGCCTTCCAGAGCGAGTACCGGGGAGGGGCGGTGGAAGTGGTGGTTCGGCTCGATGCGCGCCTGGTGCGTGGCAATGACCAGCGGATCGTGGCCGCCAAGCGCTTTGAAGTGCGCCAGCCGGTGAGTAATACCCAGGTACCGGCGGTGGTGGCCGGGTTTGGGTTGGCCGGGGATACTTTGAATAAACAGGTGGTGGATTGGGTTGTGCAGCAAGGCAATACAGCGTCGAAACGCTGAGGGCCTCATCGCCGGCAAGCCGGCTCCTACAAGAGAGCCCGCTTGCCGGCGATAGTGATCTAAACCTCAGCCAAAGAACCAGTAGCAGACGGCAATCGCCGCCACCACGCCCGCCAACTCCGCCAGCAACGCGCACCCCACCGCATGCCGCGCCCGCTGGATACCCACCGAGCCAAAGTACACTGCCAGCACGTAGAAGGTGGTCTCGGTACTGCCCTGGATCGTCGCCGCGACCAACGCCGGGAAGCTGTCCACGCCTTGGGTCTGCATGGTCTCGATCAGCATCGCCCGCGCCGCGCTGCCAGAGAATGGCTTGACCATCGCCGTGGGCAAGGCATCGACAAAACGCGTGTCCAGGCCCGTCCAGGCCACCAGGTGGCGAATCCCTTCCAGGCCAAATTCCAGCGCCCCGGAAGCACGCAACACGCCAACCGCACACAGCATCGCCACCAGGTAGGGCAACAGGTTCTTGGCAACGTCGAAGCCCTCTTTGGCGCCCTCGACAAACGCTTCGTAGACCTTGACCTTGCGCAGCGCACCGATCAGCAGAAACAGCATGATCAGGCCAAACAGCGTGAGGTTGCCGAGGATCGAGGACAGGCCCGCCAGGGCCGTCGCCGACATCGTCGCCAGCAAGGCCATGAAGCCGCCCAGCACCAGCGCGCCGGGAATCAGATAGGCCAGCACCACCGGGTCCCACAGGCGCAGGCGCTGCATCAGCGCTACCGACAGCAGGCCCACCAGGGTCGAGGCGCTGGTGGCCAGCAGGATCGGCAGAAACACTAGGGTCGGATCGGGCGCGCCTTGCTGGGCGCGGTACATGAAGATCGTCACCGGCAGCAGGGTCAGGGAGGATGCATTGAGCACCAGGAACAGGATCTGCGCGTTGGTCGCGGTGTTGGGGATGGGGTTGAGCTCTTGCAGCGCCTTCATGGCCTTGAGGCCGATGGGCGTCGCCGCGTTGTCCAGGCCCAGGCCGTTGGCGGCAAAGTTGAGGGTGATCAAGCCGATGGCCGGGTGACCGGCCGGCACTTCCGGCATCAGTCGCAGGAACAGCGGGCCCAGGGCCTTGGCCAGCCACTCGACAATCCCGGCCTTCTCGGCGATGCGCAGAAAGCCCAGCCACAGGGTCAAGGTGCCGAACAGCAGCACCATCACTTCCACCGACAGCTTGGCCATGGCGAAGATACTCTCGACCATCGCCGCAAAGATCCCGGCGTTACCGCCCACCAGCCATTGCGCCAGCGCCGATACCATTGCCACGACAAAGAAGCCAAGCCACAGGCCATTGAGCATCAGTCACACCCCTTTAAAGATGTGGCGAATGATAGCGGGGCTGACAGAAACGACAAACCCCGGATTTACCGGGGTTTGTTCGATTCAGGCAAGGATCAGCCCTGGCTGGTCTCGCCAGCCGGCAGCACGGTCTTGGTACGCCAGTGCGGCAGGGAGTTCCAGTAGCGCTCGCCCTTGGCATCGTCGTACATGCCTTCCCAGCGCGCGATGACCAGCACGGCCAGGGCGTTGCCGATCACGTTCAGGGCCGTACGCGCCATGTCCATGATGCGGTCGACACCGGCGATGAACGCCAGGCCTTCCAACGGGATGCCCACGCTGCCCAGGGTTGCCAGCAGTACCACGAAGGACACACCCGGCACGCCGGCGATACCTTTGGAGGTGACCATCAGGGTCAATACCAGCATCAGTTGCTGGCCGACCGACAGGTCGATGCCGTACAGCTGGGCGATAAAGATCGCCGCGATACTCTGGTACAGGGTCGAACCGTCGAGGTTGAACGAGTAACCGGTCGGCACTACGAAGCTGCAGATGGCTTTCGGCGCGCCGTAGGCTTCCATCTTCTCGATCACACGCGGCAGCACGGTTTCGGAGCTGGCGGTGGAGTAGGCCAGTACCAGCTCATCCTTGAAGATGCGCATCAGCTTGATCACCGAGAAGCCAAACAGGCGAGCGATCAGGCCAAGAATCACGAAGGCGAAGAACAGGATGGCGACGTAGACCAGGATCACCAGCTTGGCCAACGGCAACAAGGAGGCGAAGCCGAAGTTGGCCACGGTCACGGCGATCAGGGCGAATACACCGATAGGGGCGTACTTCATGATCATGTGGGTGACTTTGAACATGCTCTCGGACACGCCCTGGAACATGGT
>Ga0180008_1001811_pt1 | contig 12432 bp, 13 predicted proteins | sample MM_PW_MetaG_FD_121121 | JGI IMG/M metagenome (GOLD analysis project Ga0180008, IMG submission 121121) | Groundwater microbial communities from the Aspo Hard Rock Laboratory (HRL) deep subsurface site, Sweden - MM_PW_MetaG | ecosystem: Environmental > Aquatic > Deep subsurface > Groundwater... | reverse complement strand
TGTTGCCCAAGGTAGTCAAAACGCAGAACGATATTATGCTAACATTTCCAAGATGCAAAATAAATCACTCTTTTTTATTGAGCAAAAATTTAAAAATATTAGTGAAATTCTTAATATACAACATCTTTCAATAGTAATTTGCGCTGATGAAATTGTTTCTAAGGCTCTTGAAGATGGTATGATGAGAGGATTAAATTACAAACAGATATACCAACTAGCCAGAACAAGGATTGAAAGTTTTGCAGAAATTCGTGGGAAAACATTAATTCCAGCTTTATTACTAGAGCAATCCAACAAATCACTCAGTTTGACATCGTAACTCGGCAAATTAGCTTAACCGCTGTGCAAAAGTGGAATATATACAGTGAATAAATTCACTGCTAGGATGTACAGATATTAGGGTTCACAAAAAAAAGGAAAGAATAAATGCTTAAATTTACAAAAAGCAAAAGTGAAGACACAAAGATAGAAAAAGGAAAGCAAAAATATGAGCGGAAAATAATCTTTGCTCACAAGCGAGCTTTTGGAGACTCGCTTATGTTTTCTGCTGGAATCAGAGACTTTAAATTATTATTTCCAAATATTTTGATTAATGTAGATTCTAATCATAATTTCATATTTGACAATAATCCATATTTGGATAGATCATTAAAAAGGGATGATCTTGGCGTGGAATATTACAGAGTCGGGTATAGCGCTATAACTGCTTCAAATAGTACAACAATTCATTTTTGCAATATGTTTTTATTAGATATGATCGCTATTGCTGATCATCATCAAAAATTACCAATATCTTTAGGAGAATTTACCGCTGCTTTTGCAAATGGAGAATGTGGTGATCCAGATGTAGGAAATGCGGCAAAAAACCCCACTATTGCCTATGAGCCTTTTATTTCTCTTCGTGAACAATATAGAGGATTCTGCAAGAAATTCAGCAGACAGTATCCAGATATTCATCTTACTGATCAAGAAATAAAGAGGAATTTAATTAAAGATGCTTATGGAATTGACAAATATTGGGTTATAAGTTGTTCTGGTAAAAGAGACTGTACCGCAAAGACTTATGATGCCCGACGTCTTCAGACCGTAATTAATCATTTTAAAAATCGAATACAGTTTGTTTCTATAGGCAAATCTGATTTATTAACTGAAAAGCTTTCCGGTGTTATAGATTTAGTAGATAAATTTAATAAAAATCCAAGAGATTTATTTTCACTTGTTTTACACTCAGATGGATGTCTGACTAATCCATCAATGTTAATGCACATAGCAGCGGCAGTTAATCCCTATAGAAAGATTGGCAAAACCCCATGCGTAGCTATATTTGGAGGTCGTGAGCCAGGATGGTCAGATTATACAGGGCATCAAATACTTCATACAAGAGGAGTTTTTGATTGTTCAGCAAGCGGTGGATGCTGGAAGGCTAGGATCATTGCCTTACAAAAAGACGTAAAGCATAATAAAAATTTATGCAAACATACAGTTCAAGATGATGGGAAAACAATTCAAGCTTGCATGAACTCGATATCAGCCCAAGACATAATTAAAAGCATAGAAAGATATTATTCTGGAAATCTGTATACATATTTAAAACAAAGAGAAACTGTTGAAATTGAAAAAGCAAAGCCGCTAGAAAAAAAAGAAAACAGAATAGAATTTAAATCAATCTCCGAAGTAAATGACAAAAAAGAAATAAATCTTTTGGGTAATCTTAATTCTGCTGGAGGAGGAGAGCAGAGTCTTGTTATGATAGCCAATCTTCTAACGAAAGCTGGATGGAAAGTCAATTTATATCCAATGGGATCAGTGCATAATAACTACCGAAATGTTGAAGTAGTTATTAAGGGCTATAATTTCCCAACTATGGATAAACATATGAGACAAGATTTGCCTTTACTTTTTTACGCAAATGACTCTATCAGAAAATTTGTAGATGATGGTCAAAAAATTATTGAGAAAAGCCAAAGTGTCATTATTGGAATAAATTATACCAATTCAAGCCTTCCTAGTTGTACTTGGCTATCCAAAACCAAAAAAGTAAGAGGTATTATTTTCCAAAATAAAGAGAAAATGGCCGAATTTAAGAGAGACCAAATTGGATTTAATGACACTAAATTGATCTCTTTATTTGGAGCAATAGATCTAAATAAATTCCTTGAGATATGCCCTGTCGAGAGAAAGATGCCAAACGATAAATTGATTGTCTTAAAGCACTGTACTCCTGATTTTCGCAAGTACGTGACTAAAGAATCAATTAAAAAGGGGGATAGAATACATCTATGGCAAAAATTTTTAGATAAAGAATTAGATACAAAATTTTATTCTCGATTATTAAAGGATATTAATAACATAGAGTTTCATTTTATGGAGGCTCATAAGGAGTTGGTAGAATATTTCAAGAATGAGCCTCGAATGAGATTTTATAAATTTGATGAAATCAAGACAACAGATTTTTTAGCTAATGGACATGTATATTTATATAGGGTATCAAATTTATGGCGAGACCAGTATCCAAGAGGACTAGCAGAGGCATTGTCTGCTGGAATTCCAGCATTAGTTGAGCCAAGAGATGGAACAAATGATCGTATAGTTCATGGTGATACTGGATTCTACTGTGTGGATTATGACTCGTTTAAATTCGCACTCAAATTATTATATCGAAAAGAAAAATATAGAAAACATATAGGAATGAACTGTAAGGATTGGGCACGTGATAACTTAGATCCAAGGGAATGGATTAGGATAATAGAAGATTTATGCAAATAAACGATAGACATCTTTTAAACCTTAAAAAATATCTGGAAAATATAGAAACAGATACATACCCAGAGCCTGTCTCCTCAATACATGAAGCTATTACAAAATCTGCAATTTCAAAAATTATTAAAACTTATATACAAAACATAGATGCTAAAATTTTAGATATTGGTTGTGGGTTAGGCTATGCCTTAAGGGAATTTATCCTATATGGATACTCAAATATAATAGGAATTACTTTGAATATTGCTGATTTGGAATTTTGTAAAACTAAAGGGTTTAATGTATTGCAAATGGATCAGTCCTTTTTAGACTTTGATGATAATGAGTTTGACTTTATATGGTGTAGACATACGTTAGAGCATTCGCCAATTCCACTTTATACCCTAAAAGAATTTTATCGTGTTTTAAAATTTGGTGGATATATGTATTTAGAAATGCCAAGTCCTGGCCCCTGTTTTTATCATGAAAAAAATAAAAATCACTACAGCGTGTTCACGCAAGAGGTTTGGCTTGAACTAATTTCAAGGTCATGTTTTGAAATAGGCTGTGCCAGTTCTATTAAAGTTGACTATGAATTTGGTAGTGATATTAAATTTTGGTTTTTATGCAAGAAGATTTAAAAAAAAATTAAAATGAATTTAGATAATAAATTTCGAAATGAGAATGAAATTAGAATTTTTAGTCTTCCTAGATCTGGAGCGCATCCAATAATAACTTGGATCGCATCAATGTTTTGTGAACCAATTTATTTTTTTGATAATAGCAATCTTATTTTTGATCCATTAAGAACTAGATTTAGCAGTGCTGGGAATATACTAACTTTAGAGCCTGATTTATGTAATATTTTCCAGTCATTAAAAAATATGCATGGCTGGCCTGAATATAAAATTCATGAAATTAGAAATAGAAAAAAAGAATGCATTATGTATCGATACGAAATAAATCATTTGTCATTTATAAATAATCGTTTTTGGGAATTAAAACTTAGAGCTAAAAATCATAATAATTCTTATGTTGGAAAAAGTAAATTTCAATTTGATATTATTGTATTAAGAGATTTTAGAAATTGGGTTGCAAGTTTGATTAGATTTCAGGATGGCACATGGTTTAGAGAGAAAAATAAAAAAGTATACATGGAACTATGGGAGCATGTGGCTAAAGAATTTATAGGAGATACAGCTTTTCTTCCATTTAAGAAGATTCAAATTAAATATAATGAATGGTTTAGAAAAGAGATGTACAGAAAAGAGATTGCTAAATCTTTGAATTTAGAATATTCAAATAAATTTATAAATAGGTTGTCGATGACAGGCAGATCACAAAAGAATCCAACAGGTTCTTCATTTGATGGTAGTACTTTTAAACATAAAGCAAATGAAATGCAGGTTCAGAAAAGATATAGCCTTTTACAAGATGATGATTTAAAATTTTATAATTCTATTATCAAAGAAAGTTCTGAACTACTAGAATTGAGCGACGAGATTTTTGGAAAGTGATAATTAATTTATTAATGGCTAAGAACTCAATGGTCTTTAGCTAATAGTAGTTCATCTTAGTTTTTTTTTAGAATTAAAATGGAGTAGCGTCCACTTAGAAGAAGGAGATTAATCGATGGGGAATGAGACCAGCAAAGCAAATAAGAGAAGAATCGGCACTTATATTTTTAATAAAGTATTCAGTGGAAAAGGAATAGATATTGGTTGTGGAAGAGACTGTTTAAAAGCATCAGATTTTCCAAATATTGTATCTGTTGAGGGATTTGATAAAAATCAAGGCGATATTCAATATATAGGAAAGTATAAAGAATCTGAAAGTTTTGATTTCGTATACTCCTCGCACGCTTTAGAACATTTAGAGTCCCCTGGTGCTGCACTGCTTGGCTGGTGGAATCTTGTAAAATACGGTGGGTATATAGTATTTGTAGTTCCAGATGAGGATCTTTATGAAATGAGACGATTTAACGTTCGATCCCATTATTCACGAGAGCATAAGCATAGCTTCACAATTAATAAAAAATACTCTTGGTGTAAACATTCTATTAATATTTTAGATATAATTAGCATCTTGCCAAATTGCAGCGTCATTAAGGTGGAGCTTATCGATACAAATTATGACTATTCTCTACAACTCACAAAACAAGATCAGACTATGGGAGTAGCAGAGACGAATATCGAGGTAATACTAAAAAAGGAGATCCGGAATGATTAATAATTGGGATAAAAAAGTTGTTAAGCAATTAGAAAAGAATTGGAACAAAAATATTAATGGATGGTCTATATCAGCCTTTTTTTTGGCCTCATCGTTAGGAGCTAAGTTCTTAGACTTAGGATGTGGAACTGGTAGATTCTTGAAATATCTTCAAGATGATTGTCTCTTGGATTTTGAATATACTGGAATAGATTCTTCGTTAGAAATGGTAAATTTTGCTAGAGAAAAATTCCCCAAATTATCAATAACAAAAAACTTTATTTGTGATGACATATTAAACTTAGAAATCGATAGATACAAGCGACTACGATATGACGTCATATTATGCAATGAAGTTTTTCAGCATCTATTGGAAAATGATCAAATAAAAGCATTAGAAAATATTAGCAAATTAAAAGTTAAGCATAACATAGTGACTATTCAGACACCAGTTTCTTCCGATTTGCAGCCAACAGCAAATTTCCCATCTAAAGTTGAGTTATGTAGTTTAAAAGGACAAAAATTTATTAATAATATTCAGGATTCTGTTAAATTTGAGAACATGATAATGAATACTTTTAGCGACAATAAAATAAAAATAAAGAATTTTATCTATGTAATGACAAAAAAGGTTAATTCTACAATTTGGATGATAACAATAACTTAATGCGAAATTCAAAAGCAGTATACAACGTAATTTTAGGTGACTATGACGATCTCCACAATCCCACAGTTATCACGCCTGGATGGGATTATCTCTGTTTTACAGATGATAAAAAGCTTATTTCTAATATTTGGCAAATAAAAATAATCGAAAAAGACAAAAATATTAGTAATGCAAAAATGGCGAAAAAATTAGCAATCTTAAATCATCGTTACGTTGCCGAATATGACGTTACAATATGTGTTCCGGGTTATTCTGTCATAAGTATTAATTTAGACGTATTTTTGCAGCAAGAGTATGGATTAGACAGACAAATATTTGACATGGCGATACTAAATCATCCAAGGAAAAAAAACAGAACGGTTTATAAAGTGGTAAAGAATTATGCAAATTTAATCAAAGGCAATATTACATATGAGAAAATAATAAAGCAAATGAATCAATATCGTGCTTGTGGATTACCAGAAAATTCTAGGATGTTTCCTTCTGGGATAATGATAAAAAATAAAAATAATATAAAATTGGAAAAACATTGTGAATTGTGGTGGGAAGAGGTATATAAATATTCTACCATGGATCAACTAAGTTTAGCGTATGTTTTATGGAAATACAATCTAATCAAAATATGCACTATTGGATTTAGACATTTTAATCGATATTTTGAGGGTGAATTTCATCATAAGTGTAGTCTAAAGGAAAATTTAAAAAATTATGAATACTAATGGTATTAATTTTATCTGGACAGGATCTGGATTTGGAAATAGTCTAATTTTGGCACATTTAACTAAAATATGTATTGATAGTGGTATTGAAGCAGTCTTTACTCAACACAAGACGACGATCGATTTAGTGGATGTGCCGTTATTTAATTTTGTATTTCATGATGACTATATAAAAGATCGTTGGCTTGGAATACGCAATACCTATTTACGCAAAAACTGTGACGTCCCTTGTTTAATGCAGTATATTAAGCATGTTGAGGGAATATTTAACAAAAAAATAGAAATAAAAGAGCATCATCATTTCGTACCAGTAAAGTATCACGATATTGCAAATATTCCTAAACTAAAAGTATGTTTAAATACTGCAACTGGAAACTGGAGCAAGTACAGAAACTGGCCTTATTTTGCTGAGTTAAAAGAATTGCTACAAAAAGATGGAATAACATTTATAGACTTAAATGAAAATAATATCTACGGTATTGAGTGTCTAAACTATATACACAAGTGTCAACTCTACGTTGGATTAGAAACAGGGATGTCGCATTATGTAAGCAAATACGCTAATCGTAAAGCTTTAATTATTCAAAGTGGTTTTTGTCCTTTTTCTTATTGGGCTAAATTTTATCATTATGATCATTTGGTTTGCGAATGTGAATGTTCTGAAAAGCCTTGCTTTCTTACCAAAAAGGAGGTAAAGATAGGAATAGTTTGTCAAAATAATCATAAATGTATGCGAGATATTAAACCAGAAATTGTATTCAATGCGATTAAGGAACGATTATAGAGAAAACATGGATAACTTATTTATCTCAGATGGAGCAATGGGTGACTCAATTTATAGCCTTCCAACTGTAATTACTTTTGGCGGAGGTTGTTATAAATTTACAAAATATAATCAATATGACTTTTTAAGAACTCTTCTTTTATCCCAGCCTTATATTTTAGATGTATATTGGTACGATATTCATAATAAATATCTAAATGAATATGATTTAAGACAGTACAGGAAAATAACAAAAGCAGATCCAACATTGCATTTAGCTCTTTGTCATGCAAAAATATTTAATGTAAAAATAAATATATCTGACAAATGGCTATTCGGCATTGAGCCAAAACGAATAGATAACTTAGATATTATTGTTAATGTAAGTCCTCGCTATCACACTGATCCGATTTCTATTGATTACAAAATACTTAAAGATTATGAGAATAAAATATTATTTGTTGGCAAAAATAGTGAATTCAAAAATTTTTATACAAATTATGATATCAAATGTGAACATTATAAATGCATCAACGCTCTTGAGATAGCTCAAATAATTGCTGGTTGTAAATTATTTATCGGCAATCAATCTCTCTGCTTTGCTGTAGCGGAAGCTCTAAAGTCTAATCGTGTCCTTGAAATCTATAACAAAAAACCAAATTGTACTCCTCAGAGCGCAAATGGTCACACAATTTTAAACAAAGAGTTAATAGAAAAATATCTAAATCAAATTAATGAAAGGTAGAGATAATGAATTATTCGGAAGACGGCTTAATCAAATGTGAAAAACACGGTGATGTTCTTATTAATATTATATTTGCTAATAGGTTTCATAGAGTCGCTGAGATAGGAGTTTATCACGGTGAAACAACCAAACGAATTTTAAATAATCTTACTGTAAATCCACTAATAAAAGAATACTACTGCATTGACCCCTGGTGCATAGTGCCTAAAGAATATGGTAGCTGGTCAGCTTGGCCACAGAAAACTTGGGATGAAAAGTATTATAAAACCTGTAAGGTGATGACTTACTTTCCAGCGATGAAAATCATTAGGATGACTTCCACCTCCGCTTCATTGTTATTTAGCCGTGGATTTTTTGATATGGTTTATATTGATGGAAATCATTTGTATAAAGCTGTTGTAGAAGACATTGAATCTTGGTTACCATTAGTAAGAAAGGGAGGTATTTTGGCAGGTCATGACTACCTATACAGATCTGGAAAGGGGCGACGCTCTAAATGCGAGGTGCTGCCGGCTGTGGATGATACACTAGGTAAAACAAATATTCAGGCAGAGCGTGATTCTGTGTGGGTTTATCAAAATGAATAATTTATACAGACGGCTAGACTACATCTTAATTGTCATGCAATAATTATTAAAATGATGATAACAAAAATAGGAGATAATAGTTATGGGAGACTCGGTTCTTTATGATCTTTTAAAACCACAGGCTTGTATTGACGCTTTTCATTTAGACTTTAGCGGTTATACTCTTCCTGAAAAAGTTAAAAAATTTCATTCAATTTCAATAGTAACAACTTGCATGGATCGCTGCTCATGTATAAAACAAACATATAAAAAAAATATAGATGATAGCTTGAGCTATCCTAATGTAGAATTTGTTCTTATTAACTACAACAGCAAAGATGACCTTGATGGTTATGTAAGGAATAATCTTATTGGGTATATTGAAAGCGGAATACTGAATTACTATAGAACAAATGAACCTAAATATTATTCAATGTGTCACAGTAGAAATATTGGATTCACCATGGCTAAAGGAGAGATTGTTTGTTCAGTTGATGCTGATCATTATATTAATAAGGGATTTCCTGAAAGAATCAACTCTTTAGCTAATATCTTTCATGAGAAAACTGTTTTTTGTAAATCTAAGCATAAAAACCGAGGAAGACTCTGTTTTAGGAAAAAAGAGTTTTTTGAAATGCTAGGGGGATATGATGAAGCAATAAAAGGTTATGGATTTGATGATCAAGATTTACTTTGTAGAGCAGCTAGACTAGGATTTAAGATAGTTAAATTTGGCGGTGACTTTTGTAGGATAACAGAAGATCATAGAAGACATCCAGGTAAGAATTATGAAGAACATTGGCGATATACTCAGAGGAAAAACTCGCTAATCTCTTTATTAAATATTAAACTTGGTATTCTTAAGGCCAATGAAGGAAAGACTACCGGGAAGGCCTTTCTTATAAAAAATTTCAAGGATGACCTTAAAGACATAATAAATACTAACATTTTATCAGAAATATATAGATGGGGATGAGATAAAATAGATAGTAGATTGATGTGGATAGGAAAGCATGCTCCGAAAAAAGCAGGAACTTATCTCGCCTGCTTTTCCACATTTTATATGTGAGATAAAAGAAAAAAAGGAACAGATAATCATGAAACGATTATTAGTCTGTAATCTACCGAATATTCCAAACAGACGCTATCGAAAGGAGAATATTTTACCAATTATAAATTGTCAAATTGATAGCTTACTTACATTAGGCTGGGATAAAAAGAACATACTGTTGCTCACGAATTTCGAACATAATTTCATGGATGTTAGGGCAATAAAGATCAATTTTAATAAACAATGTTTAACTGGCTCGAAGCTATGGGCCGCACAGTATATATTCAAAAATGGACTATGCGAGGAAATGTTATGGGCTGGCGATCTTGATTTATGGATGTCAGTGTACTTTGATGAACCTGAAATATTAGATGTTGGGCTTTCGACTTATAGCAATGCTAAGAAATTGAATGGAGGCAATATTTTTTGGAATCCAAAAAGTATTGATATTATAGATAATATTATTAAGACAATAGAACAGAGAAATAACCAAAAAGAAGAGCCTGCTATAAACGAAATTTTAAAGTCTGATGAGTATAAAAAACGGGTTACTATATTAAATACAACGTGGAATTGTGGATGTTCAGGTTTTTATCCTCGTTTTCTTAGAGCCAATAAACCGATTAAATGCGTTCATTTGAATATTAATAATCGCTTGGCATGGGAAACTCATACACTTTCAAGGGATGGAATGGGGGTTCGCAGTGTTTCTAAGCAGCTTGAGCATATACTACGCAAATATTTCCCAAATCTTGCAACCAAGTTATCACCAGAAGGTGAAAAAAGGAGCGTTGAACTTCGTACAAAGCATCTTAATAAGATATATATTAATTAAGCCATAGATCAAAAGGAGATATTAAATAATATGGGAAAGACAGCAATAGTAACCGTCTGCGTTGGAAGCCGATATGAAGAAATATCTGAGCTCACATATCCTTCAATCAAAAATTATGCCAAAAAATTGAAAGCAGAATTTATAGTTCTTACAGGGAATGAAGACCAAAAATATTGGAATAAATTCAAAATTCATCAATTACTCGGCAGCTATAGTCGTATAATATATGTAGACACTGACTTAATCATAAGAGATGACTGCCCAGATTTATTTAAAATAGTACCGGAAGATCAGCTTGGGATTTTTGAAGAAGGCAAGTATGCGCCACGAGAAGAATATATCCATGCAGCGATGAATATTTATAATATGCAAATTGATTGGGATGGACAATATTTTAATACAGGGGTCATGGTGCTATCAAAAAAACATAGATATATTTTTAAAGAGCCACCAGAGAACGTTAAAAATCCGCAACAATTTCAGTCTAATGGGTTTACTTACACGTTTTTAGGTGAGCAGACGTTTTTGAATATTGTTATGCAGAAAGAATTGGATATAAAGAAAGATTTTTATTCTTTAGGTTATAAATATAATCGAATGGCTTTAATGGATGAGATTACAGGTGAGCCTAGATATGCAAGCTACATAATTCACTATGCTGGCTGTCCTAATCATGAATTAATGATTGACACCATAAAAGGAGATAAAAAACAATGGATGAAAGACACACCCACTTATAAATACAAAAAAAATATAGTAATTTCAGTGTCAGGTGGACTTGGAGATCAAATATGCACAGAGCCCATCGCAAGGTATGCAGTAGAAAAACAATATCCAAATGACAATGTATATATTACTACTCATTTCCCAATAATTTTTAGACATTTAAAAGTACCAGTATTTTTGCCTAACCATCTATTTGATTTTAGTAAAGGGCCTTACAAGGTCTTACAGGCATATTCAACTAAAAATAATCCAATCGAAAAAATTATCAATAGCGCTTTTATTAATGTGACTGATTTAAGCTCTATGTTAGTTTTAAAAAAAATGATCCCTGATAAAGAAAAACAAATACATTTATCTCCCAGCATAGAAGGATTAAATGAAGTATTTAGTATAGTGAGTCAACAGAAAAAACAGGGGCTTGAAGATTTAATTTTAGTACATCCTGGTAAAGGATTTAAAGCCAAAACTTTTCCTATTGAATGGTGGAATGAAATTATAGTTAAGTTAGTTAATGAGGGCTTAAACGTTGGTATAATTGGCAAATATATTTCTGATATACAAGGCGTTTTAGACGTTGATATAGTTGAAAATGTAATTGATTTTAGAGATAGTCTATCATTAGATGGTTTAATGACTTTAATAGGTGCTGCTAAAATACTAATAACAAACGATTCTGCCCCTGTGCATATAGCTGGGGCTTATGATAATTGGATAATCTTGATTTCAAGTATAAAACATCCTGATCATGTATTACCTTGGAGAAATGGCGATAAATACTATAAAGCAAAGGCTATACACAAAAAATTAACAGTTGATATCATAGATGACAATCATCGCAGAATAGATGAAATAGATGAAGATATTGAATCCTTTTTACCAAAAACAAATGAGATTATAGATTTTGTTCAGGATATTTTAAAAAATAAATTATGATAAACAAAGGGGACTATATTTCAGTTTTGTAGTAGAATCATTTTTGATATGATATAAAAAAAAGACGGAATAAAAAAAGTAAATTGAAAAGAATAGGAATAATTTATGGCTTTATTGGCAAAAATACTAAAAAAACAAAAATTATCTTATAGAAATGGATATGATATAACAGTTGAATTTGATGATGACGGAACAAAATATACAAAAACATTCTATTTTGAAAGCGAAACAGAACCAACTGATAAAGAATTAGAAACACGGATAGCACATATCCAAAGCAATGTTCAAAATGATATTGACAATCCTCCTGTACCAGAAAAAACAGAGAGCGAAATTATTGATATTTTAATTGGAAAAGAATTGCTAACAGAAGGGCAAACAATAGATGATTTAAAAACTAAAACAGAGATAATAGAAAGTGAGGTGATTAAATAATATGGCATATCGATTTGTAAGCAGTGCTGACACAGCGGGAACAGC
>Ga0180008_1001810_pt1 | contig 12437 bp, 9 predicted proteins | sample MM_PW_MetaG_FD_121121 | JGI IMG/M metagenome (GOLD analysis project Ga0180008, IMG submission 121121) | Groundwater microbial communities from the Aspo Hard Rock Laboratory (HRL) deep subsurface site, Sweden - MM_PW_MetaG | ecosystem: Environmental > Aquatic > Deep subsurface > Groundwater... | reverse complement strand
GTACCTCAAGACCCCGTCCATCGTCAGCATGATGAAACAGGCCGGCTACAAGACCTTCTGGATCACCAACCAGCAGACCATGACCAAGCGCAACACCATGCTCACCACGTTCTCCGAACAGGCTGACGAGCAGGTGTACCTCAATAACAACCGCAACCAAAACGCCCGCCAATACGATGGCGACGTGCTGGAGCCGTTCTCCAAGGCCCTTGCCGACAAGGCCGAGCGCAAGCTGATCGTGGTACACCTGCTGGGTACCCACATGAGCTATCAGTACCGCTACCCACCGAGTTTCGACACCTTCACCGATCGCCAGGGCGTCCCGGCCGGCGTGCGTGACGACCAACTGCCGACCTACAACAGCTATGACAATGCGGTGCGTTACAACGACTTCGTGGTGTCGAGCCTGATCAAGGACTACGCCAAGACCGACCCCAATGGTTTCCTGCTGTACCTCTCCGACCACGGCGAGGACGTGTTCGACTCGGCGGGCCACGAAACCCTGGGCCGTAACGAAGGCAAGCCGACGGCGCCGATGTACACGATTCCCTTCATGACCTGGGCCTCGCCGAAGTGGCGCGCTACCCACGACTGGAATATGCAAGGCGACTTGCAACGCCCCTACAGCAGCTCGCAGTTGATTCACACCTGGGCTGACCTTGCCGGCTTGAGCTTCGACGAACTGGACCGCAGCCGCAGCCTGGTCAGTGACAGCTTCAAGCCGCGGCCCTTGCTGATCGGCGACCCCTACCAGCGCCCGCAGAAGGCCTTGATTGACTTCAGTTTGATCAAGCCCAAGGCCAACCCCACCCCGGCCGGCGTGGTATCGAAGTAACGGTTGAAGGCTCGGGCTCCAGGTGTGCAATGCACGGCAGTCCGAGCCTCTAATCCTTAATGAACACAAGGGGCATGCCCACCGATTTCTCCCGCATAACCGGACCCTACCACCACCTTCTCGCGGTCTTCATTCGGCACTGCGTGCCCACGGCTCTTGGGTAAACCGCTTCGCCAGGTATTCGATAAGGGCTTGTACACGCGCTGGCCGACTGCGCCCTGGAGGCGTCACGATGTGCAGTGCAATGGGCTCCACTTCCCATCCCTCCATGACAGTCTCCAGGGCTCCCGACTGCAGGTCCGACCAGACCAGGAACTCGGGCTGTAGCGCCACGCCCAGCCCAGCCAATAATGATGGCGTCAATGCCTCGGCATTGTTCACAGATAGGTTGGACAGCATGGTCTGCGTGTACGCGCCATGCCGCTTATGGTGGAAGTGCCACGTCATCCCGCTGCGTGAATACGCATATTGCATCGCCTTGTGCCTGGCGAGATCGCTCGGGTGCCGCGGTCGGCCATGCCGCTCAAAATAGGCCGGCGAACCTACCAGCAGGATCCGCACGCGGCACAGACGGCGTGCCAATAGGCTGGAATCGACAAGGTTGGCGATTCGCAGCGCCAGGTCAAACCGATCCGCCACCAGGTCCACCTGCTTGTCGTTGAATTGCACGTCCAACTCCACATCGGGATTCGTCTGCATGAAATCCGGCAGGATCGGCGCAAGTCGAGAGATCCCAAACGACATCGGCGCCGAAACCCGGATCAAGCCCCGCAGGCTATTGGACTGCTCTGTGACTTCGGCCTCGACCGCTTCTCCTTCTTCAAGAATACGAGAAGCACGCTCCAGTGCCGCATATCCACTTTGCGTCAACGTCATGTTACGAGACGTGCGATGAAACAACATGGCCTTCATGCGTGTTTCCAAGCGTTTGATAGCCTTGGAAACTGTCGCCTGGGACAAAGAAAGCTCGTCAGCCGCCCGGGCAAAAGAGCCCGCTTGCGCCACTTTGGCGAATATTGCCCAAGCTTCCAGATCAGGTAATTTTTTCATCGCAACTTCCGAAATGATTAACCTCGATAAGTGAATAACTTTACTAGTTCCGCCGCTCAAAGCGTGCCCCATAAGGCACCAAAAATGGAAAAGGTGGAATTCCACTTGTTCTATATCGACAGCCCCAAGGCCTCTGTAGCCTCCCCCGACGCCAAACTTTTTTCGCCTTGGGAAGATGTATGCGGCCTACTCCAGACAACTCCGAGACCGCCGACGAGTCCCTGCGTGCGCAATCACGATGGCCCCTGGCCTACGGCCAGACGCGCAAATGTCATAACACGTCCCTACGGCATTCCGGCCTGATCCCGCTGCTGCTGGCATCGTTCGTCACACAGGCTCAGGATGCACGCCCCGCATTCGCAAAAACCCGCTATAGCGAAGACTGGTCGTTCCTGCGTGATCCTGGGCAAAGAACCGATGCTCTGGATAGTTTGAAATTCATCGCGCTGAACGCCGATGGCAGCCATTGGCTTTCGCTGGGCGGCGAAGTGCGCTGGCACTATGACTACACCCGTAACCCGGCGTGGGGCGACGACCCACAGGACCCGCGAGGAGTACTGCTTCAGCGTTACCTGTTACATGGTGATTTGTATCTGGGCAAACGTCTGCGTCTGTTCGGACAACTCTATAGCGCCCAGGAAAGCGGCAGGGCCGGTGGCACGAACCCTATAGACGAGAACCGCCTGGATCTGCAACAGGCCTTCGCCGACATCGCGCTCAGCGATGGCAGCGATTACAAGCCGGTACTACGGGTCGGCCGCCAGGAAATGGCCTACGGTTCGTCTCGGCTTATTGACGTGCGCGAAGGCCCCAATGTGCGCCGTACCTTCGAGGGCGCTCGCCTGCTGATCCAGGCCGGAACCTGGCGCATGGATGCTATCGCCACGCGGCCGGTGCGCGCCCAGGTCGGCAATTTCGACGACCGCATCGACCGCGATCAGGCACTGTGGGGACTGTATGCCTCGCACCCGGCATCGACGCAGTTTCCATTGGGCAGTGCGTTGGACGTTTACTACCTCGGCTATCGCCGCCAGTCGGCACGCTTCGACCAAGGCATAGCCGATGAGCAGCGGCATACCCTCGGCGCACGCCTATGGGGGGCGCGTCTTGGCTGGGACTGGAATGGAGAACTCATCGCCCAGGGCGGGCGATTTGGCAAGGGCCGCATCGCCGCCTGGAGTCTATCGGCCGATACCGGCTACACCTGGTCGAACGTCAGCAGTCAGCCGCGTCTCGGGCTGTCGGTCAACGCCGCCAGCGGCGACAAGAACCCGGACGATAAGGACCTGCAATCGTTCAATGCGCTGTTTCCACGCGGCAACTACTTCTCCGAACTGGCGCTGCTGGGGCCGCGCAATTTCGTCAATCTGCATCCGAGCATCAGCTTCCAGCCGACCGCCTCAGTCACGATGACCGCAGATGTCGATTTTTTCTGGCGCTTGCAGACCCGGGATGGGGTGTATACGCCCGGTAGTGCCCTGCTGCGCAGCGCTCAGGGCAGCGACGCGCGCTTCGTCGGCACAGAACTGTCGCTCAATACCCGATGGGATATCAGTAACCGGCTGTCTTTGACAGGGATCTATTCGCACTTTTTCTCCGGACGTTTCATCCGCGAAACCGGGCCTGCAAGCGATATCGACTATGTTGAATTCACCCTGCAAGCCAAGTTCTGAGCGTCGATGACTATCGCACAGGTCCCAGCTTGTTTATGAAAGAGTGATTAAAACTACCCTGTCAAAAATGGAAAGCGTGCAATTCGATCTGCCTGATTCCGGATGAAAAACCCAAGGCCTAGACTCGGGCAATCAACGGGAGGAAAAACATCATGTCCAACAAGTACCTCGAATTGCTGACCCCACAGAACAGCCAGATCATTTTTATCGACCAGCAGCCGCAAATGGCCTTTGGCGTGCAGTCGATTGACCGTCAGGCCCTGAAGAACAATGTCGTCGCGCTGGCCAAGGGTGCCAAGGTGTTCAAGATCCCGACCACCATCACCACGGTGGAAACCGAAGGTTTTTCCGGCAATACCTACCCGGAACTGCTGGCGGTGTTCCCACAGAACAAGATCCTGGAGCGCACCTCGATGAACTCCTGGGACGATCAGAACGTGCGCGACGCGCTAGCCGCCAATGGTCGCAAAAAGGTCATCGTCTCGGGCTTGTGGACCGAAGTGTGCAATACCACGTTTGCCCTTGAGGCCATCCGAGACGGCGACTATGAAATCTACTTGGTGGCCGACGCTTGCGGTGGCACCTCCACAGAGGCTCACAAGTACGGCATCGACCGCATGGTGCAGGCTGGTGCAGTGCCTGTGACCTGGCAGCAAGTGGTATTGGAATGGCAGCGCGACTGGGCTCGCAAGGAAACCTATGACGACGTGATGGCCTTGGTCAAAGAGCATTCTGGCGCCTACGGCATGGGCGTAGACTACGCCTACACCATGGTTCACAAGGCTCCCGAGCGCGTCCAGCACGGCGAGCGTATCGGCCCCAACCCGGTCAAATAGGGCGCGGGGTTAAGACCGCCGCCCGATGTTTGATACTTGCATAGCCTCAGGTTTGCTGTGCATCTCACTCTCTGGTCGGAAGTGAATATGAAGCTCTATGCATTGTCTCTGGGTGCCGGTTTGCTCGTTGGCATCATTTACAGCCTGTTGAGTGTCCGCTCTCCTGCACCGCCGCTGGTGGCACTGGTTGGCCTGCTCGGTATCCTGATTGGCGAGCAGGTCATTCCGGTCGGCAAGCAGCTGTTGGGCAGAACGACGCTCAGTACAACCAATGAAAAGCCCCAAACCGCCGCCCCCACATTAACCCAGTTGCCCGATCGCCATGGGAAGGACTAAGCAGGCGAACACAGACAGGCCTGATCGACTTCGCCATTTCGCAGTGCCCAATCCAAGGAGCATCCACCGTGTCCAACGCCTATCCTGACGCTGTCTTTTTCAACGGCCAGATCACCACACTGGACCGCAGCAAGCCAATTGCCAGTGCCGTGGCCGTCCAGGCAGGCCGATTTTTGGCCGTCGGCGACGACCAGGAAATCCTGGCGCTGGCCGGTGATCGTACCCGGCACATCAACCTCCAACGCAAGCCTGTGCTCCCCGGCCTGTTCGACAACCATACTCACATGGTGCGCGGCGGTCTGAACTACAACCTGGAACTGCGCTGGGACGGTGTGCGCTCGCTGGCCGATGCGCTGGAGATGCTCAAACGCCAGGTTGCCATCACTCCGGCCCCACAATGGGTCCGCGTAGTGGGGGGATTCACCGAGCAGCAGTTCGTCGAAAAACGCCTGCCGACGCTCGCCGAGATCAACGCCATCGCTCCGGATACCCCGGTTTTCCTCCTGCATCTGTACGACCGCGCCCTGCTCAATGGCGCCGCACTACGCGCCACGGGCTATACCAAAGACACCCCAGCGCCCATAGGTGGCGAAATCGTCCGCGATAGCAACGGCAATCCCACCGGCCTGCTGCTGGCAAAACCGAACGCAACCATCCTTTACTCCACGCTGGCCAAGGGGCCAAAGCTGCCGCTGGAATACCAGATCAACTCAACCCGTCACTTCATGCGCGAACTCAACCGCCTGGGCGTGACCGGCGTAATCGACGCCGGCGGCGGTTCCCAGAATTACCCCGAGGACTACGAAGTCATCCAGAAGCTGGCCGATAACGACCAGATTACCGTGCGCCTGGCCTACAACCTGTTCACCCAGAAACCCAAAGAGGAGAAAGAAGACTTTCTCAACTGGACTAAGTCTGTCACCTACAAACAGGGTGACGACTATTTCCGGCATAACGGCGCAGGCGAAATGTTGGTGTACTCGGCTGCCGACTTCGAGGATTTTCGCGTCGAGCGCCCGGACATGCCTCCACAAATGGAAGGCGAGTTGGAAGAAGTCGTACGCATTCTGGCGCAGAACAAGTGGCCCTGGCGCCTGCACGCTACTTATGACGAGACCATCTCTCGGGCGCTCGACGTGTTCGAGAAGGTGAACCAGGACATCCCCTTGCAAGGTATCAACTGGTTTTTCGACCATGCCGAGACCATCTCCGAGGATTCCATCGACCGCATTGCGGCCCTGGGCGGCGGCATCGCTGTACAGCACCGCATGGCCTATCAGGGTGAATACTTCGTTGAGCGCTACGGTTCTCGGGCCGCCGAGGCGACCCCACCGATCAAGCGCATCCTGGAAAAGGGCGTCAAGGTCTCGGCCGGTACCGACGCCACCCGCGTGGCCTCGTACAACCCGTGGGTGTCGCTGTCATGGATGATCACCGGTAAGACGGTCGGTGGCCTTGGTCTTTATCCTCGGGCCAACCTGCTCGACCGCGAGACCGCGCTACGCATGTGGACCGAGAACGTCGCCTGGTTCTCCAATGAAGAAGGAAAACGCGGTCGCATTTCGGTGGGCCAGTTCGCCGATTTTATCGTGCCTAGCAAGGACTTCTTCGGTGTACCCGAGGATGAAATCTCGTTTCTGACCTCACACTTGACCGTTGTCGGCGGCCGTGTGGTCTATGCCGAGGGTGAGTTTGCCGAGCATGACGACAACCGGCTGCCGCCGGCAATGCCTGACTGGTCGCCAACCCGTACGTTCAAGGGCTATGGCGCCTGGGGCGAGCCGGACGGCGCCGGCAGGAACTCGCTGGCGCCGTTGCACGCACAGGCGGTTGCCTCCTGCAGTTGCGCCAGCGCCTGCGGCCTGCACGGGCACGACCATGCACGTGCGTGGGGCTCGAAGACGCCAGTGTCCGATCTCAAGGGGTTTTTCGGCGCCCTGGGTTGCTCCTGCTGGGCAGTATGAGAATGGTGTGACCAATAGCAAACTGGCTGACCCGTGCAGCCAGTTTGCCGCCTATTTGCTGGAGGATCACGTTAACTCCCACTTAATAAGCCTCCTACAGACTATTCCCATAAATCTGATCAGGGACAGTGCAGATACCGATCACTTTTAATGGGAATACATGCGATGAAACTTTCAACCTTGATGCTTGCCGGCCTATTGGGCCTGACCTCGACTGCGGCCCTCGCCGAAGGCGGCGCGGAGCGCGTGAAGGAATACTTTGACAGCTTCAGCTTCACCCTGAAGCCAATCAACAGCGACGCCGAACAGACTGCGGCGGTCGATGCCAAGGACAAGGAATCAGACTGCGCCGAACACGCGCGGGAAGCCAGGCAACCCAAGAGCTGATGCGCTAAGCAATACCCGGCACCATTGTGCTCCGATGGTGAAGGTCAATTTGGCGCCCGGTATCGGGCGCTTTTTTTTGCGAGCAGTACTGCATTAGCCTAGAGCGCCTTGCTCCAGAACAGCATGCGGCCATGGGCCGGGTCGAAGATTGAGTCATCGAAACCAAACTTGCGGTACGACGCCTGCGCCACCGGGTTTCCTTCCAGCACTTCCAGGGTGATCTTGCAGCAACCGCGCTGGCGGGCAATTTCCTCGACCTTTTGCAGCATTTTCTGGCTCAGGCCCAGGCCACGGAACTGTTCCATGACCACCACATCATGCACGTTGACCAGCGGTCGGCAGGCAAAGGTGGAGAAACCTTCAAAGCAGTTCACCAGGCCCGCCGGCTCCCCGCCGACAAAGGCCAGCACGCTAAATGCATGGGGACGCTTGGCCAGTTCGGCCGGCAGTTGTTCCAGCAGGTCGGCGGACAAGGCGCTGCCCCCGCCCACGGGGTCTTGTGCATAGTGATTGAGCAACAGGCCAATGGCCTCGGCCTGTACAGGGTTGCTGTAGCTGGCTTGCAATATCAGTATTTCTGCGGCTTCCATTTCCTTCCTCGATAGCAGCTAGGCAGGGATCACGTCCCCGCAAAAACTCGATTGTAAGCGGGCTGTAGGTCATAGATGAAGGAGATTAACTACATGATGGTGCATGAAAGTGCGATCAGGTTTTGGGGCGACAAAAGATGGCTCAAGGCCATTATTTACCAAAGCGCTGTAGCTGCATTTCTTGCAGGCGACTGAGGGTCCGTCGGAATGCAAACTCCAGGTAACCCTCGGTATAAAGCAAGACCAAGGGCACCTTGGCTTCGATGTACAACGGTACTTTGCGGTCGTAACACTCATCGACCAGCGCAATAAAACGTCGCACGCTGTCGTCGTGCACCGACAATTGCGGCAACTCACGATCCCCCGCATCCACGCGCTGGGCACCGTCTTCGGTGCCGCGGGCAATACGACCGGGACGCTGCTGAGCACTCAAGCCAGGGACTTCGCCGAGCAATATGGCGCTATAGCGATCACATAACTGCATGAAATCCATGGCCGCCAGCGGCTGCTCACACAAATCGGCATAGCGGCACCACAGCACCGTTTCGCAGGATTGCACCGTGGCAATACTGCGCGACCCCACGACAACCGGCACCGTGCTACAGGCTTGCCCCGCGCTTAAACGCTCAAATACCTGCGCCAGTGCCTGTGGCTCATCTACCCAGTAGCGCTGCTCAACGGTCCCCGGATGCAAGCGGTGATCTTCGCTCCCTGCTACCGCCACCACCTGCATATGGGCCTTGATCGCCTCGATGGCCGGCATGAAACGTTCGCGGTTGAAACCGTCGGCATACAACTGCTCCGGCGGCTGGTTGGACGTGCAGACCATCACCACCCCTTCGTCGAACATCACCTGGAACAGGCGTCCGAGGATGATCGCGTCACCGATGTCATTGACGAACAGTTCGTCGAAACACAACACCCGCACGTCCCCGGCCATTTCACGGGCCAGGGCCTGCAAAGGGTCGGGGGTGCCGGTCAACTGGAACAAGCGCTGGTGTACCCAGCCCATGAAGTGATGAAAGTGCTGGCGCCGCGCAGGCACCCGCACGCTCTGGTAGAACTGATCCATCAGCCAGGTCTTGCCTCGCCCCACCGGCCCCCAGAGATAAACCCCGATGACCGGCGCCGAGCCGGCTTGGTGCAACGCCTGATGGCATGCCTGCAATGCATCGACCGCCTGGCGTTGTGCCTCGTCTGCCACAAAACCATTGGCCAGGGCCTGCTGGTAGGCGGCCAGTGGGGAGTCAGCCGTCATGCGAGGCTTTTGCTGACCACCTCGAACACATCACTGGACAGCTCGCCCGAACCCCGGATGCGCTCCAGCTCAGCCTTCATCAGCGCCTGGCGGGCGCTGTCGTATTTGCGCCAGCGGGTCAGCGGCGCCAGCTGCCGCGAGGCGATCTGCGGATTGAAGGCATTGAGCTCGATGACCAAATCAGCCAGGAAGCGATAGCCCGAGCCATCGGCGGCGTGGAAGTTGATCAGGTTCTGCCCGGCGAAGGCGCCGACCAGTGCCCGCACCTTGTTCGGGTTCTTGATAGTGAACGCCGGGTGCCGCATCAGTGCCTTGACCCGTGCCAGCCCGCCCGGCAATACGCTAGCGGCCTGGACGCTGAACCATTGGTCCATGACCAGTGGGTTGTCCTTGAAGTTCTCGGCAAACACTTGCAGGGCCTTGGCCTTCTCGGCGTCGAACGGCGAGTTGACCAGTACCGCCAATGCCGTCAGACGCTCGGTCATGTTGTCGCACGCATCGAACTGCTCCAGCGTCGCAGCCAGCACCTCAGGCTTGCCGCTGAGCATCAGGTACGACAGCGCGATGTTCTGCAGGGCGCGGCGGGCAAAGTGCTCGGCCGACGCCACGTAAGGCGTGTTGCGCGACAAGTCGCGATTGGCCTGATAACGCAACCACAGGCCCTCGAACAGGTTGTCAGCCAACTGCTTGCGGGCAAACTCGCGGGCGGCGTGGATCGCGTCGACGTCAGCCACTTCGCTGATTTCGGTAAGGTAGGCCTCGCCCGGCAACGACAACATTTCGGCGACCATGGCCTGGTCCAGGCTTTCGTCGCTCAACACGCTGCGCAATGCGTTGACCAACCGCTGATCCAACACCAGGGCCTGGCCCTGCTGGTGCTGGCCGATCAGGTCCTGCAACACCTGCACCGCCAACTGCTGGCCCGCCTCCCAGCGATTGAAACCGTCGCTGTCGTGCTGCATCAGGAACATCAACTGATCACGGCTGTAGGGAAAGCTGAGCTTCACCGGCGCGGAGAAACCACGCAGCAGCGACGGCAAGGGCTGTTCGGCGATATCGACGAAGGTGAATGTCTGCTCGGCTTCAGTCACCGACAACACCCGCGAGGTACCCGACGCGGCGGCTTCACCGGCCAGGCGCAGCGGCAGGTCGGCGCCGTTGCCATCCAGCAGGCCCAGGGCCACAGGAATCACGAACGGCAGTTTTTCCACGTTGTCCGGGGTTTGCGGGCAGCTCTGGCGCAAGGTCAGGCTGTAGGTTTTGGCTGCGGCGTCGTAGGACTCGCTCACCGCAAGGCGTGGCGTACCGGCCTGGCTGTACCAGCGCTTGAACTGGGTCAGGTCGGCGCCGTTGGCATCTTCCATGGCCTTGATAAAGTCGTCGCAGGTCACGGCCTGGCCGTCGTGGCGCTCAAAGTACAGGTCACTGCCTTTACGGAAGCCATCAGCGCCAAGCAAGGTATGGATCATGCCGACCACTTCCGAGCCTTTTTCGTACACGGTCAGGGTGTAGAAGTTGGAAATCTCGATAAAGCTGTCCGGGCGCACGGCATGGGCCATGGGGCCCGCATCTTCGGCGAACTGGTGGGTGCGCAGGTAAGCCACGTCCTGGATACGCTTGACGGTGGCCGAGTTCATGTCGGCGGAGAAGTGCGAATCGCGAAATACCGTGAAGCCTTCCTTGAGCGACAGCTGGAACCAGTCGCGGCAGGTCACGCGGTTGCCCGACCAGTTGTGGAAGTATTCATGGGCAACGATGGCTTCGACCCGCTGGTGCGCGGCGTCGGTCGCGGTCTCGGCGCGGGCCAGCACGGCACTGGAGTTGAAGATATTCAGGCCCTTGTTTTCCATGGCCCCCATATTGAAGTCGTTGACGGCAACGATCATGAAGATATCCAGGTCGTATTCGCGACCGTAGACCTCTTCATCCCAGCGCATGGACTTCTTCAGGCTGTTCATGGCGTGCTGGCACTTGTCGATGTTTTCCGGCTCGACATAGATCCGCAGCGCGACGGTGCGCTGGCTCATGGTGGTAAAGGTGTCTTCGACACACCACAGGTCACCGGCCACCAGGGCGAACAGGTAGGCTGGCTTCTTGAACGGGTCTTCCCAGGTCGCCCAGTGCCGGCCGTCTTCGCCGGGGCCGCTGGCAATCGGGTTGCCGTTGGACAACAGCACTGGATAGCTGTGCTGCTCGGCGATCACCGTGGTGGTGAACACGCTCATCACGTCCGGGCGATCCAGGTAGTAGGTGATCTTGCGAAACCCTTCGGCCTCGCACTGGGTGCAGAACATGCCGCTGGACTTGTACAGGCCTTCCAGGGCGGTGTTGGTTTCCGGGTGGATGCGCACCGTGGTGTCGACGGTGAAGCTGTCACGGGTCGGCTGCACCGTCAGGTGGCTGTCGCTCAACTGGTAATCGCTGGCGCTCAGCTCCTGGTCGCCCAGGGCCACGCTCAGCAATTCCAGTTGCTGGCCGTCCAGCACCAGCGGCGGAAGGCCGGCACCGCACTCGGGGTTGCGGCGCATCACCAGCTGCGCGTGGACCAGGCTATGGTCCTCGAACAACTCGAAGGTCAGGTGGGTCTCGTCGATCAGGTACTCGGGCGCCTGATAATCCTTCAGGTAAATCATCTTCGGTTGTTCGGTGCGCATGCGTGAAATCCTTCTACTGATGCACGGCGAGCTGGTAGGCCGTGTATTTACGAATATTGATGACGCCGGTATCGAAGATCAGGTATTGGCCCTTGACCCCCAGCAGCGTGCCTTCGGCAATCGGGTTCTTGTCCAGGTTGAAGCTGACGATCTTGGCCGGATATTGCGCCACCGGGTAACGGATTTCGAGGGGTTCGATATCCGTTACCGGTTGGATGGCCTGTAGGCCAAAGCGTTCCTGCAATTGCAGCAGACCGTCGGCGCAGGAGACGAACAGCTCGTCACGCACCTGCTTGAGGTCCACCGCCGCCGCATCCCCCTTGAGCAAAGCGCGCCAGTTGGTCTTGTCAGCCACCTGGCTGCGCAACACATCCTCGACGAAGCCTGATTGCTGGCGCGTGGCCACACGCATGATCGGCAAGGCCTGGCTAGCGCCCTGGTCCAGCCAGCGCGTGGGCAACTGGGTCGCGCGGGTGATGCCGACCTTGATCCCCGACGAGTTCGCCAGGTACACCACATGGTCGGTCATGCAGAATTTTTCGCCCCAGGCCGGTTCGCGGCAGGTGCCGGCATCGAAATGGCAGCGTTCGGGGCTCATGATGCACAGGTCGCACTGGGCCAGCTTGGTCATGCACGGGTAGCAATAGCCCTGGCTGAAGCTGGTCTTGGTCTTGCGTCCGCAGTGGGTGCAGTGGATCGCACCGAGGTATTCCAGGCGCACATGAGTGCCAATCAACGGGTTGACCGGCACCTCGGTATCGCCCAGGCGAAAAGCGTATTGAACGGTCGGCGAACCCAGTTGCGCCGACATCTTGCTGACTGCACCACGGCCAATCTCAATCAATGGATGGCAT
>Ga0180008_1001809_pt1 | contig 12439 bp, 22 predicted proteins | sample MM_PW_MetaG_FD_121121 | JGI IMG/M metagenome (GOLD analysis project Ga0180008, IMG submission 121121) | Groundwater microbial communities from the Aspo Hard Rock Laboratory (HRL) deep subsurface site, Sweden - MM_PW_MetaG | ecosystem: Environmental > Aquatic > Deep subsurface > Groundwater... | reverse complement strand
TGGTTGCCGTTGAAATAGCATCACCATAATGGTGACGCGCTCCTGGGTACTCAGGTGGTTGTATTGGGTAGACATGGCAACACCTTACATCAGGCGTTGCACTTGCTCCTTGAGACCGCCATGTCGAGACATAAATTCTATTCTTTTTGTACGGATTCAAATGTACAGGTGTATTTTTGTATTTCCGCTCTGGGTTCGATGCTTGGCATTGTGGTATTGATGTTGCTGGCTAGGACTTCAGGTGCTTCGATCTCTGGAGTGGACGTAGTTACCTATATGCATTTTGGTTTGCTTTCATCACTCTTCACCTGGTTTGCATATTGTGAATTTTGGGTGGGGTGGAGATTTCCGAACAACCTATTAACAGATGCGGCTGCTGTTCTCCTCGTTGCAGCAGCGCCTATGCACTTGCTGTTCTTCCCACTTATATTCAAATAGTTCAGGCTTTTTGGCGTCATTTTGTATTGTAAAATAGTTAGTTAGGTAGGATTGGCCTCAGTGATTAACAAATCTACTCATTGACCTATGAGTTGCGGATTCATGTGTAAGATTTGCACGAGTAGGCATACCCAAAAAATCAATAGGGAATTTCAGGGGGCGCAGGTTAGGATAGGTGTCATACCAACTTGCCCAGCATGACAATATGAACGACCAGACAGTATTGAACCTTACCTCTATGGCCAGAAGCATTGAAAATGCAGTGGTGCAAGATTCAAGATCAATCATGGCCGAGTGGGTTATTAAGTCTATTGAAAGATTGGCTAAGGAAGCGGGGCTCCTTGAGAAGCTAGTGACTGATGCCGCAGGGGACGTGTCCGGACCATTGACCCTGATATTCGCGATTCAACTCAAGCTTGCACCTCTGATCGGAGCAAAGATCGGGGTGGCCTGCACGAAGGGACATCTGGGACGGTGGGAGTTCGTGGATATGCCCAACTTAAACGAGCAGTTTTCGACCGTGCGCGAGATCGCCGTAGGGGCGATCGGAACCCTTGATCGGGACTCAATGGAGCGTTTCGGGTACCGAGTGACGGACGTATTCAAGCAGGTTGTCGCCACCGGCGAAGACCAGCACCAAGCAAATGCCCGGGTTTATGCTGAGAAGGTAGGCTTGCATCAAGCTGGTGAGGCTCCTGACCGAGAACAACCTGCAGCTCCGGGCGCCCCGACAGCTATCGACCTGACGGAGGCCTGCGCAGTCCTTCAAGCCGATTTTGCTCGTGACGGGCTCGATGTCCATAGCCAAGATCTCATGAAGATCTTCTTGGATGAAGTGCGGGCCCTGAACTTGGGCAGTCAGGTTGCAACCCTTCCAGATGGCCACGTCTACTGCGACCTGTCACTGCTGTATCTCGCGCATGCCAAATGGGTTGGAATAATTGCACAGACTTTGGAACTGCCATTGTCCGAGGACCTTGAGTCAATCACGGTCGCACCAGCTGCGACGCAGACCCTAAAAAGCCTCAAGGGCCTTGGGCATTTGCGAATCCGGGTGATGGAGGCTGAGACCTTAAATAAACGAGGCTTTGGCGTACTGGAGCCTATATTTGAGTCAGCTCGAACAGGTGAGTCGATGGAGCAGGCGAGGGTCAGGCTGCACCACCAGAGCCTGGGTCTTCGTCCGGTGAAGTAGCACCGCTCAGCCCCAGGGCAAAAAACGTGAAGTTTTTGTTAGGCCAGTTTGAGGTGCATGAATCAGGTTTGAAACATAAGCTCGGCGTTCAATTTCCCTTTGCGTGCCGGCTAATGACTACCGCAGCGGTCGGGCTCCTCGCCCAAACTACCAAATCGCGACGCACATGCCTGTGGCTTGTGCTCGCAACGCTGGGCACAACTGTTGCCAGCTCACTGATCAGCGATTTCGAAGACAGCATCATGCTCGGGATAGCTGCCACCGTCCTGCTGTTGGTCGTGAACTGTCTACCCTGGAGCTTCAAAATCCACGGAGACACACCCGTTGAACTGCTCTACCTGTCCGACTATTTCAAACCCGTGTTGATAGCACTTACCGTAGTGGTAGCTCTTGCGTCTATGGGGGGAGGTAGTGACACCTGGAGCGCCATCTCATCGCTTCTGATGGTGAGCACCGCACTGTTACCTTTGCGCAAAAAACTTCTAAGAGCCTAAATGCCAACCTGGGCCGGCATTCAGCTGAGTTTTGAGCGCCAGGCCGGCCCCGCTTCGGCAAGTTTGGCCGCCTCATCAAGGCTCCCGCTGGAACCCCACCAGGTAGATCTGTCCCACGCTCCGCCATCAAGGCATCTGACGTCATAACGAACACCGTCCGGGAATTCAGCAAACCAGCGAAGTTTATCCGCCTGGATCTTGGCCTCAAGCTCATCATCGGAAATAACGTAGTCGTTTGCCTGCTCGCGATGGTGGGCCTGATTGGCTTTGATGATCTCAACGCAAGATTCCCAGTCACGGGAGATGATGAAGGGCAGGTCCCACCAATGCTCCGTCTCAAGCGACTCGCGGTCCTCATTTGGAGTTTGGTCAAAGCAACGACGCAATGTGGGATTTAGGGGAAACCGCCCTGCGACCAGTTCTTGATTTTCGGGCCAATGTACTGGCTGGTATGTGTCGACCTCGACAAATTCATCTAGGAAGAGGATTTTCCGGGTACTTTCAGCCGGCTTGGTCATTGTAGGGCCTCTGATTGGGGATGCGTTGAGGGTCGCTATCCTAATGATAACCCCGCGGTGTGCCACCAGAACGAGCTCACCGCCTGGCAGTTTCTTGGCGAATGGTTAGCTCGGTCTGAATTTCGACCCCACACTATGGGGTGCACCGTCACAAATCCGTCGGTAGGATCTCATTTGTTGCCTTACTTCGGCTTGGCTTCGGCTTTGAGCTTATCCCCTGGATACAAGCGCATGAACTCCATGGACTGCTCTGGGGTGGCGCGTAGCCAGTCGTTGATCAGCCCGTTAGGAAGGACGACAACGCTTCGTTTCTCATCGTCGGGTTTGTGGTACTGATTCATGAAGTGATTTTGTGCGTTGACCGTGAGCATTGTGAAGCTGAGTAGCCGGCCTTCAGGGCTGTGCCATTCATCCCATAAGCCTGCGATCGCCATGACCCCTTCATCAGAGCGGGTAATTCGGGTGGGCACTGCTTTGCCGCTTCTCCAATCGGGTTCGTAGATCCCCGAGGCAAGGATCACGCAGTGTTGCCCTTTCTTCCAGGCATCACGGAAGGAAGGTTTGCTGCTGACCGTTTCAGATCTGGCGTTGTAAGTTCGTCGTCCAAGATTCCGGTCTTTAGACCAAAAGGGGAGGAGACCAAACTGGCCAACTTGGGCTTCGAGTTCTGACTGATCATCATCGGTTGCTTCGCTGCCACGAAGTCGGATGAAGGGACCAAGGTAAGTAGGCCATAGGTCATGTTGGTATGGTTCTGTAGGGGCGACCCCGAAGCCTGCAAGAAGGCGGTCTTCAGTTGGGGCTTCGTAGTGTGAGCACATAGTCAGTCTCCAAAGAGTTGCGTCACAGGATAGACCGCAAGCGACATGTTGTGTCGCGGGGCGAGGGTAGGGCCACACAGGGATCGGCCAACTGAATACCGGAAATGGGATGTGAATTTCTCAGCCGGATACATAGTGCATCTGATTGCCGCCTGTCCAAAAGGTGTGACCCACCCTCTCTGGATAGGGTCAGCAGATGTAGATCCGATTTTTGTAAGGAGTACAGATGACCGCGCCAATGACCATCCTGGCCGCCGCGTTGGACAAGGTTCAACACGATCCAGCTGCATGTTCGCTGCCGGCACGCGCACAGGCAGAACGCGCGGCGATTCTGGTTATAGCCCAGACCATTGAGGTAGAGGGGGAGCCAGCACATCACCCTTCAAGTGGCTTGCTTCCCTACGTAGGGGAAGTTACAAGGGCCAAAGAAGGTTTGCGGGTGGCGCTAGAGGAGCTGGCCAGCGAGGCGCCGCCTGCAAGGCGTGCAGTGCTCTTGGCCAATTTCGAGCGGGCCCAGGACGTGTATTACCAGGCAACCGCCAGCGTTGCCGAGATCATCGGCCGAATCGTCAATGCTCCACCTGCGAGAGGGGGAGAGAGTGTTGACTCTGATTGGTCTGCCGGATATGTTTAAATCCTGGCTGCGAGAGACAGCCTTTATGGGCCCTGCCCCGCGACCCTAAGGGTGGCACCGCCGGAACTAGCCAAGAAGCCTCTGCTTCTCTCCCAAGAGCCCGCATTCGATGCGGGCTTTTTGGTTCTTGGCTTCCGAAGTCAAGCCTTCCGGACGTCGAGCTCCCCCGGCATTTCCGCTCCGAGATCAATTCCAAGCAACCGAGCGCCGCGAAGAATCGCTTGCTCGGCATGGCAAGCATCAGACATATGGACTGGCCGCTCATCACCTTCAAGAGGAAGGCCAGCCGCGTTCCGAAGCATTTTGATTGCGAATCGAAATGCCGCTGCACTTGGCTCTAGGTTTTCGAGTGGAACAGTCAGTTGCTTTGTTGGTGCATGGTATTTCATCAGTGCTTGTCCTGGGCCTAATCGACTTTTCAACAACCGCGGTTTTTATCCTTTGGAGGCCCAGGTCTGAGCTGAGGTAAAACAGGCCTGCTGCGCTCTATGCGCCCCGGCTGTCCAGCCGCTCACTCGTCATCAACTACTTCAAGCTTTCCGAAAAGCGCGATTTCGCCCAGATGGGTCTGGTCGGGCAGCATATGCTCGAGCTCGCGAAGGATTTTTTGAGCCAGACCTAGGGCTTCGTCTTTCGGGATAATCAACCGAACAAGGTCGGGATAATGGGACTTCCCGTCCAATACTTCCTGGCCTTTATTGATGGTGAATTCTTGATCGTTGCAGCGCATAGTGCCGATTCCTTTTAATGTCTGTTGAACATGTCTGCTTGAGTATTGGCCGTATCTGCCTTTGGTGCGTTCAGCGGGTGGCCCAGCTGACGGCGAATCTCACCAAGCCAGGCCTTGTAAGGTGTGTTTGCTCGCTCCCCCCAGGGGTAGGCTTCTATTAACGCCTTACGTAGCGCTTTCATATCACTGCGGCCAACGTTGCGAATCACTTGCGCTACCACCGGCGCAGCTGCATCTGCCCATGACATTGTCTTTAGCTCCTGCTTCTCAACTTCAACGGCGATACCAGTTTAGCTTGAAACATCTGGCATCCGCGGGTATCTCGGCCGGCACCCAGCGCAGGCAGTCCAAATACAAACGTTCAGGTTTGCTTGGGCTTGGTCGAGTTGCTTGGACTAGATAGGCTGAACCACCAGAAGTGACGATATAGTCGCCGGCACTCAAGTCTTCAGCTCCGTCGATGTACAATTTACAAGGGGTGTAGGGCTGACGGCGGCTAGCCATAGACGGATTCCCTCTTAATTCAGTGCTTCTGGGAATTGGGCGTGATTGTACGTTTGATGGTGACAACCCCCAGATCAGCCTCAAATTCCAGATCATTCTTCGCCTCGTGGGCAAGGCAGATCAAAGCCCGGGCCATGCAGCTTGCAGCGCCTTCGGCCCCGAGAAGTTGTACTGCTGCCGCGATTTGCTCTGCGAACTGGCGATTTTCCATCGTGGGCTATTCCTTGCTATTGCGGACAGTGCCCGCTCGGTCATGTTCATAGTCGAGCACTGCAATGAGTGCCACAAGCCATAACAACCTTGCAAAATCCTTAACCTGTCGGGCATCCATTTTGGCGCTCTTGCTTTGGCTAGATCATTTGATGGACCGGGTAAGATGTAGGCACTTATTTTCGCGAAAGGATGCTTAGCGTGAACAACGCCATTTCCCCAGGTTACCCAGCAATCGATCAAGCCCGCTACTCATGGTGGCGGCGTTGCTTGATGGGCATCACAGCTCTCTTTCTTGCGCTAGCAATACCGACCTGGATATTCACTGTCGTTGGGAAAGAAGAATGGAATTCCCTGTGGCTTATGCTCGCACACGGTGCAACAGCCGTAGCACTTCTGTTCCTTGCCGCAGTACAACTCAGAGGCTCTGGCGGACTCAGGGCGCTTTTAGGCCGCGACCTTGGGCGCACCTACAAGATCTGTCTACCAATCGTAATCGTCATCTATGTGGTCTGCACCAGCCTAGACGTGGGGCTGGGGTTCGGCCGCGAGACTTTTATGGTTTCCTTCTTGGGCGGCCTAACTGCCCTGGAAAAGGTGGTATGTCTGGTTATGCTGCTGGCACTTCCCCCGATCAGTGAAGAGCTTCTGTACCGCCACTTTTTGATGAGATTGTTCCCTTTGAACAGCCGGCTCTGGCAGTGGGTTGCGATCTTGTGCACCAGCTCGTTATTCATGCTGATGCATAGCCAATATACGCATTGGCCCTCATTTGCCCTGATCGGGTCTTTGGCTGTGCTTTTTGCCTACGCACGCATGCGCACCGGTGGCATCTTGGTGCCTATTCTCCTGCATAGTTTTGCAGAGGTCTGCGGCATGCTGAGCGATACAGTTTTGAGCCAGTTGGTATAGGAAGCTATTGAGACATATGCAGATGCGGTGCTGTGCATCAAGGCCATCAAGGCCATCAAGGCGCCAGGGATCTAGGTCGCGTTCTGTCCTAATATGGAACTGCCCTTTGGTGCGGCGTTGACAGGGCACTTTGCCGACCTGGATGCTCACATGTTCAGATTTGATATAGGGGTTCTAAAGCCCGATCTGAGCATTTTCGAGTGGGCTGCGGGATATGAGCGTTGATTCGGAAGCTACCTTGAGGATGGGTGATTCCCAGCAGTGCGATAAATACGGCGTCCGAGACGCTTGGCATCAAAGTGCATTTTCTTTAGCGGGCCGGCGGAGAGCTTCCTGACCTGCAGGAGTTTTGCAACATCGTCATTTGAACTGTCGATCTGTGATTACTTGTCCAGCATACGTTCCTGCTCCGCCACTAAAATGGCCCGACCGTAGAGATTCGTGGAGATGTGCGAAAGCACCAAGCTGCCGAGCCCGCAACCGATAAGATTCTTGAATGGAGGCCAGGCATCGGTGCCATACAAGCGAGACAAGACTGAGGTTATTTCCAGCGCATTCAGCCCCCACGTGAAGAAACTAACCAGAGCCCCGAGGGACATGACGAATGACATGAACCAAAAAAATCGGGCGGCTAATTTACCGACTGTGCTCGCGACCATAGCTATCTCCTGATGGTTTAGTGATTTGGACGCATTGTGCCCTTGCCTTTGAGCATGTGAAAGCCAAAGGGTATCCAGCAAATTACCGATGTCTGGCCGCTGGAATGAATCATTAGCCAGTTAGAGCAAATACACGGTAAAGCATGGCCCTTTTTGGATTTGGCAAACTGGACGGTCGCGTTAATCTGTCGATTGACTATGAAATCCGGGGGCAGGGCTTTGAGGTTTTGGACTACAGCAGAAGAGAAGGTAATCAAGGAACTCTACGGGGACACTCCAATGGCTGAGTTGACGTCCATCCTAAACCGAAAAGTAGGGTCGATTCATGCTAAGGCAAGGACCTTGGGCATCAAGCGCAGCGACTCTTTCCGAAATGGTCAGCACGGTGGCCGATTCAAGTCAGGGAGCAAGTCCGGGGAATCTACCCGTTTCAAGAAGGGGAGGAATCTCCACGCCAACAAGCTTGCAAAGGTTTCTGCAAAGACGCCAGAGTAAGGATCCCTCCCTAGGACAGAGATCTCCCCAGCATAACCAAATTGCTAAGACTCCTGAGCTTTGAGCATTTCCAGATGTGCTTCTTCATCATCTGTCGATTTCCCATTCGCCGCCCGCCAGACAATCCTCAGTTCGTAGAGTGAAATTAGCCCCGCGTGAGTCGTGCGGAAATAAGTACCTGAATCATCAGACCGGATTTTCTCCAGCTGCCCGCGCCCATGCAGGTCATTTACGATCTCATCGAGGTCGCTGAGTCTCTCAGCTTCCTTCGGCGAAACGTGCATACCCTCAGGCTTGTTGGCCAGCCAAAGCACCTTTTCGGGATTGAACAGGTTTTTGGTGCCGGGTACGCCTGTCTTCTGGCTTACAGGCCTTGTCGTGGTTGGCGTTACTTTAACTACTGGGGACGGTGTCTCTGGCGCTTTGATGATCAGCCCCTGGGTACAAGCCCAACCAATGATCTCTTCATCGAGCCAGTCGGGCATTACCAGCTCGTCGGCAATCATCCGCCACTCAGCGTGCGTTGCTCGAGCCAAAAATGCAGAGCAAGAAAATGCCTGCGGCATTCGTGGAAAATGAAACGGCTCATCGCAATGTGTATTCAGAAACGCCGCCAGCCCATCACCACCGTCTGGAATCACCACATTGGCAACAAGCACCCGCGCGTGTGATACGGCGACTGACATGAACGCTCCGTAGATGTCGTGTACCTCAACGCCAGCCTGCCAATGAAGTTGGGGCTCGAACATGTACCATTGGGACAATGAGCGATTCAGGTACTGGGAGATGTTCCTGATCAAGCGTGGCCCGGCCGGGCGAGGATTATTCTCAGCTTCTTTCATCATTCGATTTCTCGGATCCGTTGGCGGCCACTTCTTTACCCTTGGCAGTAATACGAGCCAAGCCATTACCGATTACTTCGAAAAGCCCTAGCTTGAAGCCTTTAGCAATTGCGTCAGCGGTCAGTGAGGGTACTGCGTACTCAACCATGCCGGAAGTGGTTCTGGCTGCGCACGCAAGTGTTTCTGGTAGGTGATCGGTTGGTTTAGCGTCCGGATCATACTCACAGTCGAAAGCGACCTCAGAGAGAAGAACACGTCCTACAAACTCCCCCACCGGGTTGGCCCGGGCAAAGGAAGTGCCATCTAGAATCAGTGTGTCTCCGTCCTCGATGCGTTTCCACCAGATCCCAGCTGAGGTTTTCTGAAAACCGTAGTAGTCCGGCGTCATGTCGAAGCGACCGCACTCAGACAACGTGGGGTCTTGGATGTCATCACCCTCAAATTCGAAGCGAACCTGATCGCAGTTGAAGCTCGCAATGTTGAGGGAGCTGATGTCGATAACGGACGATTTGTTGGAAAGCAGTGGGGCTTGGGTATTCCACAGATCCTCGGTGAGCGGCTGTGCGTTTCCGATGTCTATCACCCCATCCTGAAACAGACCAAGGTGTAGTGCGCGATCACGAAAGAACACTACAGAGACGGGTGATATGTTGATGGCCACATCTGTCCGACCTGCCAGCTCGTTGTCGTAGGCATCTGCTGCAGTCTGGAAAGCTGGGAGGTTAGCCGTGGGTGATTTCAGGGCTTCGGTGATGTGCTGTTCAATGGTCATGGCATGGCGCCCTATGCAGGGATTGAAGGAGAGTGCTTGACTAGGGTAGAGGGGTGTTATCCAGCCCGTACGGTCTTTATGCCGGTTGTGGGTGATTCAGGTGGATCCGACGGGCATAAGATCGATTCACGTCTTTCTCCAATGCCTCGACGTAGAGGGTCACAGCTTCAGTCAGGCTTTCATCTGTCATGGCAGGATCGAAGCGCTTCATGTTGGCGCTAAGGATGTTGCGACCCTCGCTGTCATAGTTGCTGACCAGCATCAGGCTTTCAGACCATGGCTCAAGGGAGATTGTCGCGGTCTTATCGCCAACCACAGTCTCATAGTCCATCCGGGCAATAAGGCAGCTAATTTCCATGTCTCGGGCGGATGCGACTTTCCAGCCAAGGGCGTTAAGTGCTGCCGCGATGCGGGTTTTAACAGCGGTGTACTCGGTAGTAAAAATGGTCATTGGAATAGGCCTGATCAAAGAGTGTGTTGTTTCGATGGGCATATGATCAGGTCGTTTTGCCTGTGCCAGAACCACCCTACAAACTTTCTCAGGCCCCGACGCATCCCTCGCTTGGGCTCTGGTTTCCTAGGCTGGGGCTTGAATCGGCTTAGGTAGTGTGAAGCTCAAAACCTCCCACTCTTCCATGAATCCGTGATCGACGAGCTCTTCGATGACAGTCGGACCCGGGACATCAATCCATTCAGCAGTCCTCAGCCAGGCAAGGAATTCAATCTCGGTTTGGTCGGATTGAGCCTGCAGGCTCGCCAATCCATCCTCCAGCTCAACCACCAGATCTACGCCCCAGTATTCGGGGTTACGATATTCCCGGGCCTGGTTCCTGATGACCTGCGAGAGGTGGCCACCGTAATAACGGAAATCGCTGGTTTCGCGCCAGCCGGGTTTGAGCAGCAAGGCTCGCGCCATACTGGTCGAAATTGAATAGTAGTCAGGACCGCCCACGCTTCTCTCTGACACGAATTCCCAGTACAGAGGGCCTAGCGTCGGGTGGGTGGCAGATACAACCACTCCGGTACGGGTTCGGCGTTCGTCATCGCATTCGATTGGCATGGCTTGCAACTCCTAAAAGGTCAATGGCGCCATGTTACGGGGATTAGGGTGTGCCAGAAGCTGGGCCGCCGTGCGCCCAGGCCCTTTGATTGCCTGCGCCGATACTTAGGCGAGATTGGCAGCCCATTCGGGGATGGCATCAGTTGTAATCAATCCAAACCCCACTGGGTCATTGAACAATTCAGCGTTTGCATCGAGTAGCGATTCCTCCAGGTCGGCCATCTCGTGGTGGCTGGCTTCGGAATAGGTGGAGTCCATAGAGCGGATGCGTTGAATTTGAGCAAATACGAGCTTCTGGCTTTCGGCATCGATCACGATCTGAGTCATCCGCTCGCTTTCGTCTGCTTCAAAAATGTGACCCCAGTTTCCACTGATGTACTTAGACATGGATATTCCTTTGAATCGTCGCTTTTGGTTGGTGGCCGGGATGGCGTCCGCCTTTGAATTTAGGCCTGCAAGCGCTGCCAGACAGGTAAGAGCTGCAATTGTGGTGAAACAAAGGACTGGGGAAAGTCGAGTGCGGCGCCGGGGGCTTCTACATCCAACCAGGCGGCTGAGGTTAGCCACGCCGTGAAAGCGTCAACATCCTGCCCGCTACGTCGCTGCAACGACTTGAGAACGCCTCCAAGGGTGGTGGTGGTAGACCAAGTGCACACTTTGGTTTCGTCAATGTCGTGCTCTTGCTGAAACTGCTCACTGTCGAGCATCAGTTTTGTCATGTGGTCGCGATGACTCCACGCCATGATTCCCTCTCGCCAGCCTTTGCGCAGCGTCATTGCGTCCTCAAGATTGGTCGTTAGCGTGTAGCAGTTAGGGGCGTTATGGTCCGAGCCATCGACAAAGCACCAGTAGACAGGGCCCAGGGTTGGATGGCTGGCGCTGATCACGACGGTTGCTTGTACGCACTGGGAAAAAACATTCAGCGATGGCGATGCATTGAGTGACATGGGTGACTCCTCAAGATTTGATGATTCATCTTGCGGCCGGTATTGGAGTGCCAGAACCCCCTTCCACAGGTTCTTACAGGCACAAAAAAGGCACCGCCGAGAGGTGCCTTGGTGTGTTGAACGGAATCAGCTTGGATCGCGGCACTCTTTGAGAACTTTGTCGGCCGTCTCGCGGGAGTTCAGACCTTTACCCCACGCCTGCTGGACGTAAAAAGGCTGACCCTCAACGATGCCCGCGGCGTCCGAGTGCGAGATCTCCAGGTCATCGGCAACGAACTGGGTTACCTCGCCTTCCCACACGCTGTAAGTCTGAGTGCTGCTCTGATCGTAAGTAGGCATGGCTTTGTTCCAAGTGGCTTCAAGATGGAACCATGTTCAAACCATATTAGGTGTGCCAGAAGCACCTAACGTTGCTGCGGGGTGCAAAAAGCCAACCGGTCAGCCTTGAGCCGCTGCGTCCCGAGCCTGAACCGTCGCTCTGTCCGTGCTCTGCAGATTACCGTATGCAGAGTGGTTCAGCAGTTATAACGGCCGCTATATGCCTATCAAGCCGCTACCGGCCGCACAATGTTGTCAGGCTCGGGGTGAAATTTATCGAAGAAAGATTTCCGCCGGTCCTTATCGATCCAGCGCTCGTGCTGGCCCGGGTTCCCGTCAGCCAGGACGTCGATAGCGCTGTAGTGATTACCGACGAAGGCCATATCCTTACCCTTAGACGGGTCGCGCGCTACACACTGCACCCAGCCATCAGCGACATTGGTGATCTCTTGCCAGATTGAGCAGCACGCGAACCGAACAAACCAACCAGGTTGGACGCCCAGTTTCTTGAGGTCGGTATCCGAGGTGCAGCGGGTGATGGTAGCTGGCTTGGCTTGAGTCATTGATTAAGCTCCTTGTCGATGAGCCCAGTATCAGGGTGGGGGAGGTGTGCCAGAACCTGCCCAAGTGAAAAACAGCTACAACCAGAACGAAAGCTGCTCAAGGGTCGTTTGTGCGGCTGAGGGGACTGCCGGCGACTGATCAGTTTCGAACTTGGACTGAAGAGCTTTCAAAAGGGCGTGCGGGTCATGCAGCACGTCTTTTATCCCCTGAATTCAACACATAAGTGCAACGCTCACCCCTGTATGCACTTCGTACGGCGTCTTCCAGCCCAAGCGCTTGCGCGGGCGTAGATTGATCCTCGCTACTGTCCGATTGACGGCTTCGAC
>Ga0180008_1001808_pt1 | contig 12440 bp, 13 predicted proteins | sample MM_PW_MetaG_FD_121121 | JGI IMG/M metagenome (GOLD analysis project Ga0180008, IMG submission 121121) | Groundwater microbial communities from the Aspo Hard Rock Laboratory (HRL) deep subsurface site, Sweden - MM_PW_MetaG | ecosystem: Environmental > Aquatic > Deep subsurface > Groundwater... | reverse complement strand
TGGGGCAGCTTCGCCCATGACCAGGAAAACTTTGTAATCACCACCGGGGCAAATACAGGGGCAGGATCAGCGCCTACCACCGATGAGAATGCCATATCCTTTGCACCACGAGGCACAGAAGAGTTTAAAGTTAGTACCCTCGGTAAAGATTTTGGAACAGCAACAGAATACTCCACAACTCTTACAGGGTTTAATACTGGCAGTGAAACACTTTCTGGAAGCATCACAGGACTTCCAGGAGATGATGTAACTGTCCGTGCACTCCGTGTTTATATCAATGGTGATGCAGGAGCAGATCATAATGAAACATTTCAACTTTCATTCCATAAAACTGACCAACATCTAATGGACGCAACTATGATTAAGAGATTTACATTTAATCTTACTTATTCAGAAGTAAAAACAGCAGAATGGGCAGCAGGAGCAACTTCGGGTGACATTGATACTTCGGCAGGACTTGTCAAATATACTCTTATAAGATGTATAGGTGGTACACCAGAAAATGTCCGTATAAGTGCAATAACTGATGCGGATACAATTGCATTCTCTGATACCACAAATGCACATGCCGTAGATGAAGGTATTGTTAATGTATATGAATTTAACGAAGATTTTACCCTAACAGATAGTGATGGGACCAATGAAATCCATGTTAGATTGGAAAATCTAGATACCGCATTAACTAGTAGTACCGCGGTAAAAATTGAAATAGATATTAAGTAGGGGAATTAAGGTATGACAACAAAATTTAGATTTGAAGAAAAATATCCTAATTTAGATCCAGCCACGTATGGGAAACTTATTGCTTGGTATGATACAAAACATCCTGAAGGATTTGATGGGACGGATTTAATTGACCTATCTGGAAACCATAATAAAATAAGTCTTGTTGGTACTCCAACGGTAGATGGAGCGGTGGCAACAACAGGTAAATCATTAGCATTAACTGGCACCGAATATGGGCAAGAGGAAGAAATAGACGACGAGACCGGCGTTACGTTCTGGCCCACATACCCCGGCCTCACGACCACAGCCACGGCGGCGAAGATTCGCTTGCAGGGGCTTGACCTCACTCAATATGCAGTAGCTTCAGGCGATAGCACCCACCGCCTCGTTCTCAAGGATTCCGTAGGGGCTATTATAGCGTGGGGAGATATCAGGGGGCGGATAGTGCGATTGCTTATGGGGCGGAACTCGTAACAGCTTCCGATGATAGAGACTTCACAGTTTGGGGTAATGTAAACTGGACGGGCGATGAAGGCGGTGTCATTGCTGATGGCACAGGCAAAATGCAAATAACGCTTGATGCTGGAAGGTCTGGTGCTGATCTCGCAGCAACAGAATTTGGGGCACTTACGAATGGGAAAATGTATGAACTATCTGTTGATGTTTGGCAAGGAACATCAACATTAACTGATTTCCGCATTGAACTATTGGGGGCTATTGTTGCAAACGAAGTCATAGATTTCACTATCGGCGCGACTCAAGCAACAACTACGATACGATTCGTAATGTGGGAAGCTGCGCTTAACGCCATTTCTATAATGCAAACAACGGGCGATAACACCAAAACCATTTTTGTGGATAATTTTACCTTAAAAGAAGTAACATCCTTCGGCACAGACGGCGTTCTAATCGGAAACACCATCGCAGGGGCGGCGCAAACCTGGACAGGAACCGGCGCAGGAGACCCCAATGACCCGAGTACCCTTGAGGTTTACAAGGTCATGGGAGACCTCACAGGGGATCTCACGGTTTTGACGTGGGTGAAACCTGATGATGGGCAACCGGCAGGCAATGAACAAATTTATAGCAAATTAGACAATGTGGCTAACGGTATAAGTTTCCGAACAGAAATAACACCTACCGGAAAAATAAATACTATTCTTTCGCTCAATGGAGCGAATACGCAAGGAGAAGAAACTAACGCAGCAGTATTTGCCAACGGTGCTCAAGCTAATTTTTTATTTTTGGGGGGTGTGTTTGACGGAACAGCACAAACATTTACTCATTACGTCGATGGAAATTCTGTAGCAAGCACTACAGTAGGCACAATCCCCGCTACGCTATGGGATGGATATGAAGTATTTCGTATTGGCGCTTATAAAAGCGGTGGAATAATAACAGGTTTTTTCAACGGCCAAATCTCCCAAGTAATGATATTCAACCGTGCACTGAGCGCGGCGGAAGTTCAGCGGATTTTTAATGAAGATAGAAAAGACTATGGAATATGAGAGCAGGCAAATTAAGACATTTAGTTAATTTAATTCGGCAACATACTGCTAAAAATGCTTATGGGGAGGATGTTGTCACTTGGACTACTGATAAAACAGGAATTTGGGCTTCAATATAAATACAAACAAAATTTACACATAAAATTATAATTAACAAATGGTCCTCTATAACCTTCTTCAACAATATAAGGATAGTATACCAATGATGATTTAACCAAAAAATTAATAAACATATCTCCCTCATAAAATCAATAGGAGGAATTTGAATAGATATACTTTACCATTTCAAATTCCTCCTCACTTATCATTTTTACCTCCTCCATAAATAACACTATCAACCTCTTCATTTTTTATAAGTTTATTATATATATCCATTATACATTTTCGTAAATTATCAGGTAAATTTACATTTGATTCCCCACTAATATACCTTGAGGCTTTAAATTCCTCCTCATTAATCCTAAAACTATATTGCTTATTTCTATTTTTCTTTAATATCATAATTTCTCCTGTATGTTTTTTGAATATGCAAATGACTAACAGTATTTATATAAAACAGAGAAAAACAAACAAAAAAACATAAATACATATAGAAACGGGAGGACAGGGTCGACGGATCTTGGTAAAGTGCCTTATTCACTTACCTTACTCCCATAACAAACACCTAATAAGGAGGAAGTGTTATGAAATGTATTATATGTGGAAAAGAATTTAAAAAATCAACCCATCTTTTAAATCAACATAATATATCAGGAAAAGAATATTATGATAAATATTTAAAAGGACCAAATGAAAGTAAATGTATTATATGCGGAAAACCAACAAATTTTATAAAGATAACCCAAGGATATTATAAAACATGTTGTAGAAAATGTGCTGCCATAAGCGGTTCCGATAAAATGAAGCAGACCAAATTAGAACGGTATGGTGACCCTAACTTTGTTAATATAGAAAAATGTAAAAATACTAAATTACAAAGATATGGTAATGAAAATTATAATAATACCGAACAAAATATAAAAACATGTTTAAATAGATATGGTGTAGAAAACATATTCCAACAAAAAGATATTAAAAAAACTATACTTGAAAAAAGAAAAGAAGTAGGAATCATCAATATAGTAAAAAAGACCAAAAATACTAAATTAGAACAGTATGGTGATGAAAATTATAATAATAGGGAAAAAGCTATATCCACCTGTATAAAAAAATATGGTGTTAGTAATGCCTTTCAAATGAGTAAAACTAGAAAATTACTCAAAGAGCTCGAAGAACATAAAAGAACAAAAAAATTTCCTGTTATTGTAAAATCCTTTGAAAAAAGAGGCTATACGGTACTAACAACTTTAGATGAATTCCAAGAAGATAGTACTGTTATAAGATTCATCTGTCCTGAGAAACATGAACACCATATATTATTATCAAATTGGTATAAAAGACATAAATGTGGTATATGCGGGTTAAAGTATTCGGTATCAAGACCAGAATTAGAAATACAAGAATTTTTAAATAGTATTAATATAGAATTTATATCTAATGATAGGATAGAAATAATAAATCCAAATACAGGACACAATTTAGAATTAGATATATGGATACCATCATTGAGGAAAGCAATAGAATTTAATGGTGGTTACTGGCATAATAAACCAGAAGTAATAAAGAATGATAAAATAAAAAAAGAACAATGTAAGAAATTAGATATTGAACTCCTTATTATAGAAGAAACAATATGGTTAAATTTTAAGGACCAATGTTTAAATATGATAGAAAATTTCTTACATAAAAAGGAGGAGGAGGAAATATAATGGCTTTTTATTTAAGTCCGCTAGTCGATGTTAATGAAATCGATCTGAGTACCACAATACCTGCGGTAGCCACATCTGTGGCCGTCAGTGTTTTAAGAATGGCATGGAAAGGTCCTGAATATCCAAAACAACAATTATCCACAACCATTGATGAACTTGTGGAAACTTTTGGAGAACCAACGGCAACAGGTTATGAAGATTTATTATCATCAATGGGTTATTTGAAATATGGTAACAAATTGTATAGTACAAGAGCAATGCCAACAAGTGCATCTTTTGCCGGTTCTTATGGTACAGCGACATCTGCTGCCACATTTACCGCATTCACCACTGAAAATGCATATATTATGTCAAATTTTGATTCATCGGATCCTGACGAATATGCAACCGAAGAAGCATTTGATGCGGCACCTGTAACAGGTTCCACAATTTCAATGATAGCAAATTCAAGAGGAGTATGGGGAAATTATACCCAAGTAGCTTTAGTTGGTAGAACAAAATATGACCAAGTAACAACCGCGGCATCATATGCCGATTGTAATATAACACAAGGATTATATAATGATATATTATCTGCGGATAAACCTATATCCGATGATAGTGAATTTCTTGTTATAGTTAAGACCGCAACACAAGATGCCTTAACAACATATAATGTAAAGGAATCCTTTTTAGTTTCAACACAAGAAAGAAGGATAGATGATGAAGGAAATAACATTTATTGTGAAACAACAATAAATAATAGCTCACAATATATTCGTATGGCTATAGATGCCTCATTGAAGGAACAAGATGTAACTGACATGATGCAAACGGATTATATACAATTTGCCGGTGGACAAAATATGGCATGGACAGATGATGATGATGAAGACAGCGTAGTATTAACCGCTTATCAATCATATCAAAATGCCGATGAAATTGATGTAAATATTTTTATTGACTCTAATAAATCTACAACAATAAAATCTGGTCTTGTTACTATATGTGAAGCCAGAAAAGATGCAATGGCTGTATTAGATTGTTTAAAAGCCACAGTTGTAAACAATGTAGGCAGTGAGGCAACCGGTCTACGTACCTATGCAAGAACCACATTAAATGAAAACACTAGTTATGCGGCATTATATGGTAACTGGTTAAATGTATTTGATAAATGGAACGGTATATATAGATGGATCCCAGCTTCAGGACATGTTGCTGGAATTATGGCAAATACAGACGATGTATCTGATCCATGGTTTGCACCCGCTGGACTAAATAGGTCTATTTTGAATAGTGTAAGAAAATTGGCATGGAATCCAACACAAGGACAAAGAGATATATTATATAAGAGTGCCGTAAACCCAATTGTAGCTTTTGCAGGACAAGGTAAAGTTATATGGGGTCAAAAAACATTATTAGATAAAAATTCTGCATTTAACAGGATTAATGTAAGAAGGTTATTTATGGTGCTTGAAAAGGCAATAAGTACTTCAGCAAAATACTTTTTATTTGAGCCTAACGACGCTTTTACTAGACTTCAACTCATAAATATGATTGAGCCTTTCTTGAGAGATGTTAGGTCAAGACGCGGTATATACGACTTTATGGTTGTTTGTGATAGTCGTAATAATACGGCAGAAAGGGTGGACAGAAATGAACTTTGGTGTGATTTATATATAAAGCCGGTAAGAGCGGCAGAATATATAGTATTAAATTTTATAGCCACGGCCACCGGGGCATCCTTTACAGAATTAATACCAACGGCAGGATAATAAATAGTTTACAATTAATTATTAACCATATATATAATAGTTTTATGGAGGGACAGAGCCTGTACAGCTTTGATTAATACCTTGATTATTAATCTTACCTCCATATAACTACTCATTAAACCTATCAAGGAGGATAATAATGAAAATTTGTTGGGAAAATCTGGAAAAACTTAGGTATAATAATAAAACAAACAAATGGTATAAAAAAACCGCTACATACGTATATAAAAAATCATGTGAAGGATGTAAGGAATCATTTTTATCTTCAACTGCATCAGCAGGAATATATTGTTGTAAGGAATGCCAAATGAAAAATGGTAATCCATCAAAACGCCCAGAAATAAAGAAAAAAATGGGCGAAACAATGAAAGGTAAAAACAATCCAATGTATGGTAAAAAACATACCGAAGAAGTAAAAAAGAAAATAAGCAGAGCTATAAGTGGTGAAAATCATCCTATGTATGGTAAAAAATTTACTGAGGAACATAAGAGGAAAATAAGTTTCTCACATAAAGGAGAAAAATCAAGTGCATGGAAAGGCGGATATGCTTCTAAAAATATACCAACTTATAATGAATATGCTAACCAAATAGTTTGGTGTGAACCTGTAAGAAGGAACCAAGAAGATCCAAATATCTTAGAAATCAAATGTACTTGGTGTGGCAAATGGTTTATACCGAAACAATATAATGTAAGAAATAGAATACAATCGCTTAATGGTAATGATAATTATCCTGGTGAAAATCGTTTTTATTGTTCCGATGGATGTAAACAAAATTGTCCGATATGGAATAAATCACCAGAACAATTGATGAAGGAAGATGCGGTAAAGGCTGGAAGACTTACATGGTTAGAATTAAACCGTGAAGTCCAACCACAATTAAGGCAGATGGTATTCAAACGGGATGGATGGAAATGTACCAAATGTGAATCTACTGAATCATTACATTGTCACCATGTAGAAGGTATACGGTGGGAACCATTACAATCGTCTGATATAGATATGTGTATAACGGTTTGTAAGGAATGCCATAAGGAAATTCACCAAAAAGATGGTTGTAAATATAATGAATTAAAATGTTTAGATGTATGAAAAATACCGTATAAATATAAATAATATGAATAAGGAGAAAAAAATATGGCAGTAACAGGATTTAAATTAGAAGATTTTACAGGGAGCTTCAAAGGAGGAGCTAGAGCAAATTTATTTCTATATACTCCTTTATTTCCCAGTGGTATAGGTAGTAAATCTTCAACAAGATATTTGGTAAAGTCTACAAGTTTACCTGACACAACAATAGATGAGGTTTTAGTTAATTGGCAAGGATATGATTATAAAATGGCCGGTAAATATACTTTTGCTGATTTTACTGTTACCTTTAACGTGGACGCACAATCAGAAATAATAAGAGATTTTAATAGATGGATGCAAAAAATCCATAATGTTGATACAAATGAATATTCCGCACCATCTATATACATGGTAAACCAAAATATACAACTTCTTGGATATGACGGTAATGTAATATTAGAATATGAATTACATGACGCATGGCCAAAAACAATGAGTGCCATAACGCTAGATTATGCTACCGCTGATGTGGCCACTTTTGATATTGGTTTTAGTTATCAATACCATACAATCAAAGGAACAGAGACGGGTGGATAATAAAAAGGAGATTAAAAATAAATGAGAACAAAAATATTAGAAAAAATTGACAAATATATAACAAATGAAGGAATAACTATAGATTGGATTAATTTATCAGGAAAATGGATTAAAAAACATACAATAGTAAAAAAGAATGGGACGACAAAGGACATATCGGAGCAGAAGATTATCCAGAATGGGATGAATTAGTAAAAATGAGCAAAAAAGGTACAATTTATGCGACCACTTATGATTTTCATGATGAAGAAAATGTAGAGGCATCAAATGATATAAAAACTATTAAAAAAATAGTTAAAAGAGAAGGACAAAAATGGACCGAATGGCGTAAAACTCTACCTTCTGAACCCGGTCACAGAGAAGATTAAGATTAAGAAATAAAGCTGTAAAAGGAGAAGTAAAATATGTCAGTAAAAGGATTTAAGGATTTTGTTAATTGCTATGAATTTGAGGCCGAACTTCCAGGTTCCCATGAAATTGTAAAGTTCAAACCAATTACAACAGGACAACTGAAAAAACTTTTAATATATGAAAATGTAACGGACCCTTCCATAATAGAAGATGCCCTGGATGATTTGATTTCATCTTCTGTGGTAAGCGAAGGATTTGATATAGGTAAATTAGAATTACAAGATAGATTTTTCCTATTAATTGAAATAAGAAAAAAGACAAACGGCGAAACATACAAATTTTCACATACCTGTGGAGTATGCAAGAACCAGTCACTCCAAAATATACATTTGGACAGACTGCCATTTAAACCAAAAAACGATGATGTAGAGCGTACTATCAAATTAAATGACGATATATCTGTAACCCTTGACTATATAAATAGAGGCGACCAAAAACTTGCATACTCCCATATTAAAAAAGATTTGAATGAACCACAATTCCAAGCCGAGATGGCCCTTGTAACTCATGCATGTGGTGTAAAGGAAATAACAACACCTAATGGTGTAGAAAATAATTTATCCATAGAAGATAAACTATATATATTAGAAAATGTTTCCACCGATATGTATGAAAAAATAAGGAATTGGTATGATATTAATAATTATGGGACCACTTTTAAGGTAGATATCATATGTACATGTGGGCATAAAGCGGAAATAAATGTTCCATTAGATAATTTTTTTTTCTAAGAAAATTATTAGAAATTTCAACCTTAAAAACCATTTTAGAGACACAATATTATTTAAGTAAAAAATCGGGAGTAAGTATTAGTGAATCGGCAATGATGCCATATTTTGAATTTGAGATATTTACTTCGATGCTTCAAAAGGATTTAGAGGATGAAATCCAAAATCTAAAAATTTCATAAAAAGTGTTTACTTTCTTAAAAATGTATGTTATTATAAAAAGAAAAATGTGAAAGGAAAAGGAAATGAAGAATATGTTAAAAAAATGTAAAGCATGTGGAAACGATGTTGCTAAGGGTGCTAAAAAATGTCCGCATTGTAACCAGAGATTAAAAAGAGGTTTATTTTTTAAGTTATTTATAGTAATTATTATACTTTTTAGTATTCAGATTTTATGGAATTTTGGATCAGCAGTTAAAACGGATTATGATAAAGCAGCAACAAAACACAAAATAACAATGAAAAAATAAATTATCAATAGAAATCTAATATATAAGTGGTTTTTTCGTATAAATATATATGTAAATACGGAATAACCACTTTTTGGTTGGAGGATATAAATGCCGGAAGAAAAAAATGAAGTAAATAAAGGGTTTAGACAGTTTATAAAACGAATGGGTGACGAAGTTGGAAATCGTACCAGGGAAATTGGAAAAGTGGTTACAAATGATATGTCCAAAGCTGTTTCCGCAATTAGTTCTCATACAAATGAAATATTAGGATCATCCATAACAGGAATGTTCTCGGATATAAAGGCTATAACAGGATCCATATTTACCACCACAAAAAATATTTTTGGTGCCACGTTTGGAATTAATAATAGTAAAGAAAAAAAAACAGAGGATAGAGACGAGAAAAAAGTTAACCTCTTACAACGAATCGCGGACTATTTTAAAAGAGAAGAAAAAGCCGGAGACAGGAAAATAGGTAAGAAAAAATCTCCTACAATGATTGCGGCATTATTAACATTGGCAGGTACCGCCGGCCTAATAATAGGTACATGGTTAAACAAAAAAATAACTGATTTTTTTGGAGGAGTTACTCTTGGTGATAAAATTTTTGATTGGCTTCATGGTGAAAAAGGCAAAGGCGGAGGATTATTAGATAAAATCAATGATTGGGTTAAGAATAATGTTATAGATATTCCTATAGACCCATCAAAACCAATAAGGATTTTTGGAGTACCTTTAGTAATGCCTAATTGGACAATGATATTAGGGAACCAAGAAATGTGGATAAGAAATAATATCCTAGATATACCAACGGACCCATCAAAACCAATAAGGATTTTTGGAGTACCTTTAATAATACCTAATTGGACAATGATATGGAGAAATATAGATAATTGGATAAGAAATAATATCCTGGATATACCAACGGACCCATCAAAACCAATAAGGATTTTTGGTATGGAAATGAATTTACCAAGTATTGATATCAAAATGCCTAACTGGTCACAACTTTTTAAAGACTATATTTTTGATTCTGGTGATGGAAAAACGGGTATGAAAATATTTGGTATAATTATAAAATTTCCTAAAATAGATTTTGATTTTATGACTTGGGTTAAAGAGATACCAATGAATGTGTTTAAATGGATTAAAAAATTATTTGGTTTTAGTAGTCCTTGGGACGAACCTAAAGATGATCCTATTTCATTTACAAATTGGGTATTAAGAATACCTACAGCTATATTTGAATGGGTAAAAAAATTATTTGGTTTTGATAAGGAAGCTAAAAAGGAAATATCAAATATCCAACAAATGTCCATGATTATAAACGGCCTATGGACAAAATTCGTGGCTTGGTTACCATTATGGATAACAAGTCCTTTAACTTATTTAACTAATAAACTTGGTATTGAAGGAACAAATAAAGAAACAGCATCCGAAGTATTATGGACACAAGTAAAAACCTTTATAACCGAACTACCGGGAAAAATTCTCGGATTTCTAAAAGAAATACCTATAATTAGTACTATAATAGGCGGTATTGAAATGATCAAAAACACATGGAAGTCCGCTGGTACTAATGAAGAAGGTGTCAAGGTAAGTATTTTCAAACAAATAGGAACTTTTATAACCTCACTACCTGGTGCCATTATAGGTTGGATAAAGGAAATACCTATTATAAAAACTATATTAGGTGGTATTGAATCTTTATTCAAATCCAAAGAAGGTACCAAAGAACCTAATATATTTGATAGTATTAAACCTAATATTGATAAATTATGGAATTGGATTAAATTACCTTTCGCATCCATAGACCTCAAAATTACTGAGGCCGTTAATTGGTTTTCCAAAAACTTTGGTGATTCAATAATTACCACAGCCACGGATATATTTGATGAAATCCTTTCATGGGCAGATGCTTTATGGAATTGGATTAAATTTCCTTTTATAAAAATTAAAAATGCCATTGTTAAAGCAGTAAATTGGTTTCTTGATAAATTTAAAGACCCAGATAAAGAAGTTTCTTTATTTGATAGAATTACAAATAGTGTAACAAAACTCTGGGAAAGAATTATTGAATGGTTTGATAGTGTAATACCTAGTCCTGCTGCTATGATAAAATCTTTGATGGCAGAAATAAGGTCAATGTCTATTGTTAAAAAACTCTCACATTTTCCTGGTTTTGATTGGTTAAAAAAAGAGGAAAAACCATCCACACCTTTACCAGAAATTACGAAACCAATAGAAACAGTTAATAGTATGGAAAATACTAGAATGGCAGCTTCACATGATCAAGCTAAAAGGAAAGCGGAAGAAAAAAGAATAAAGGAAAAGGAAGAAAAGAAACGGAGCGACGAAACAAAGGAATTGATGAGACAGACAAATATAACCCTTGTTTCTTCACGCGGTAGTGGCGGCCAACAAGTAATAAAAGAAATAAGAGAAATAACGGATGAATCGGAATCAGGATGGTTAAGTGCGACTTTAAATATACTATTCTAAAGGGAGTATAAATAATGACAGAATATAAATCACCAAATTCATTGGCTCCATATAGTAATGTAGATTCCAATTATTTATGGATAAAAATGTCGTCCCATAAATTGTTATATCAAACAACATTTTCAAAAAGGGGTGGAGAAATTTTTTTAGGAGGAACCGATGATACCTTCAAATTCTTGGCACCTATAACCTGGATGGAAACATTAAGCCATGATTGGACCGAATATGATTCCGTTGCGGCCCGTTTTGCTAATAAGTTACAAGAAGGAGCAAAAACTATTGATGAAGGTGTGGCAATGAAAAATGCATTAGGTGAGGGAAAAACTATAGGTGCAGCCATGTTTGGTAGTGGTGCTGGAAATTTTCAAAATAGAGCTACTGGTGTTATTAGTAAAACTTTACAAGGCAGTCTTGGACAAGCTAAGGTATCAAAAACAAGGGTTGATTCACCCATGGTTTATACCAATAGTAGCCGTCGAGAATGGAATTGGCAATTTAATCTTGTATCCACCCGCGGTAAACCTATGGAAGATGTGGTTGAACCCATAAAAAGATTAACCTGGTTATCGGCTCCAGATACAGAAGGTAATCTTGGTATAGGGATAAAACTTCCTTATATTTTCAAATTGACTACAGAACCTAATATAGGCTTACTTAATGTAATAACAGCACTAACGTCCGTTCAACCTACATGGTTTGAACCTTATCAAAATGGTGTACCAACAAGGGCAGAACTTACTCTATCATTTAAAGAAATGGCACCAATATATAGAAGTACTTTAAGTGATAGTGGAGCAAATTTAATAAGTTATGGACCTATACCAGATTTTAAAGGATAATCTAATGACTAGACTTAAACAATTTATAAATGAAGAAATGCCA
>Ga0180008_1001807_pt1 | contig 12442 bp, 13 predicted proteins | sample MM_PW_MetaG_FD_121121 | JGI IMG/M metagenome (GOLD analysis project Ga0180008, IMG submission 121121) | Groundwater microbial communities from the Aspo Hard Rock Laboratory (HRL) deep subsurface site, Sweden - MM_PW_MetaG | ecosystem: Environmental > Aquatic > Deep subsurface > Groundwater... | reverse complement strand
TGACGGAATGTTTCTGTCCAAAACGCCAGCATCTACGTACCGCTTGGTAGTACTGCTCGAAGCTATCAGAGAGCCCTACGAATATGACGTTATGACAGTGCTGCCAATTCAAGCCGAATCCGGCGATGGAGGGTTTAGTGATTAATATTCTGAGATCTCCATTATTGAACTTGGTCATTGTTTCGATCTTGTAGTCTATCTCGTCTGAGCCTTGAATTTCCATACTATCGTCGATTTGTTGCACTAATGTGGAACTCTCAATATTTAGATCACACCAGATTAGCCATGTCTCTTTCGACCCATTCACAATTTCGGCAGTTTTTGAGACGCGCTTCTCTACGCTTTCTCGTCTTGCTTGTCTTCTTTCAAGGAGTCCTAATGCCTCTTTGACATAGTATCCTGTTTTGTCTACCACAATTTGCTGAATCTTCAGTGGAGGCAAGAGGAATCCATCATCGTCATATCCTAGGTCATGTGGGTTACTGATCATGACCGCCCAAGACGCAACCCAATTCCAAAAGTCCTGTCGAGCATGACGCTTCAATCTCCATTTGGAGGTGTTGCCGCTATCATGCATAAAGTATGTGGCGAGCATCTCTACACGATTCATCACACCAAGAAACTCTGAGTGATTACCGAGCTCCATATGATCGTTCGGAGCTGGTGTGGCGGTACACGCTAATTTGTATGGCGTGTTCTGAAATGCTTCAATCAGAGATGTTCTAGTTTTTCCATTAAATGCTTTGAGGATTGAGGATTCATCAAGAACGATTCCTATGAATTGTGATGTGTCGAACTTGTGTAGCATCTCATAGTTCGTAATGTTAACGCCCTCTACAACTTCTTCCTGCGATCTGCAATATGTGACCTTGATGCCGAATTTCTTTCCTTCCCGAACGGTCTGTTGAGCAACAGCCAAAGGTGACAGAATCAGAACATTGCCGCTTGTTCGAGAAATTACATGTTTACACCATTCCAGTTGAATAGGCGTCTTGCCAAGGCCAGTCCCTGCGAATATCGCTGCTTTTCCCTTCTTGAGCGCCCATATAACGATGTCGCGTTGAAAGTCGAAAAGCATCGGATTGATCTCTTTTGGTTCGATACTAAATCCGCTAGGAGTAACTAAGATGCGTTTTGATTCCAGAAAGTGAGAATACTCAACAGTTTTCATTTTGTTTCACCTGTAGCTGTGTCTTTGTTGAATTCCCATACTGCGATTGTTCTCGCTTTCCCCAGTTGTCGTCTTGTGCGTTTGAATCCTACTTGCTTAATTCGATGTGTGTTAGCTAGGACTGAGAATGCTCTGCCGATGATGTTTTTGCTGCGGTAAGGTGCTTGTGCGAGGATGGCTTCATGCACGTCGTCACTTGTCACATTTGGATGTGTTTGCAACCATTCAAGGATGGGGGCGGTGATTTTCTTTTGTTCAGCTACGCTGAGAGGTAATGGGTTGAATACGGGCTCCTTAGTCTTTATTACGGCGGCTTGTCGGTGAACTGCAAACCACCAGTCTCTTCCTTGTTCAGCTTCTACGCTGATTTTATGGCCGACGCGGGGTATTTCAAAATCTTTCGCTGCTACGGCTGTAAGACTGAATGCGAGGGGTTTCTCTTGGCCGATTGCTTGAACAAGCAACCATTTACCTTTGCTAGTAGTCACATTCTCGATCTTAGCGACTATGCCTGTGAAAACTGGGGTGAACTGGCTCAATGGTATCACGCTACCTGGCTGCTTAGCCAAATTATCATTATTATTGTTATCACTAAGATGAGTAGGGTGATATTGAATAGCCAGTAGCTCCATGATGTCCACAATAGTTGATATGAATCTGCTTTGTAAGTTACTGCTGTAGCAGGAGTTGAGTATGTTGCTATTGTTGTTATTGTTCTTGTGAGCGTTCGGTTTGCTAGTGGTCTTTGCTCAATTTGAATCGTGGTATAGGTTGAGGTTTCATAGAAGAGTGCGAGTTGTTCTGTGGCAAATAATGGTAGTTGAGTGTAAACTGGTTGCCGTTGGGGGGACGTATTATTGAAGTGCATGAATCCTACTATTGATAGGCTTACTAGGAATGTGGTCAGCAACCGCAACATTACTGCATTTTTTTTCATGGCGTTACACCTGTAATGAATCCTCGTTCAACCTGTAAGGTGACTTTCTCCTGTTTTCGTGCCGCTTGGATGAGTTGGTCGATGCAGGTGTTAATGTTGTCTCGGTTGATTGGTAGCATTTGCTCTCGTTTGTCCGGGTTGTCTGCGAATTGGAAGATGACTTTGCCCCCATTCACCGTGAGTATTATTGCTGGAATAGCGATCATTTTCCAATGCTCCGTCTGATGATGCCGTCAACGTACTGATCTTCATACCAATATGGTGACACACCCCGTGTCGGAATCTTGGTTGATGACCGCGATCATTTTCACACCGTCAACAACAACGGCCCTGATTGCGAGCTTACGACCTGTCTCTTTCTCTTTATTGATTTGAGATACTCTAGATGATACGCTGGATCGTTGCATTCTTGGGAGCAGTATGGCTTTTCCTGCTGGAAGGTTGCGAAGTTGCGCAGAAAGTGATTGTTTAATTGGCAGATGCAGTGTTGCTGCGTCCACTATTCGGTATCGCTCAGATTCCGCTGAGCTCGTGCTTGGTTCATTAACTGATTTCTCGTCATTCATTTCTTCTTCATTCATTTTTCTCATCTACTCTTGTGGGTTTTTGCCCGACTCAAAGAAACGCAACTTTTGATTGCGGAGTTTCGCCAGATTCACACCGGCATCTTCAGGGGCTTGTTTGTGTCGTCCACTAATGTCGTTACGGGTGTAGATGCTGAGTTACGTTTCATAGTCGTGGCCTCTTAGGTAATCGTGTTTCACCTGTAATCTTGTGTATGCGACAGCCATGGGGCAGATGAACCATTTTCGATAGCGTTTACCTACGCCTGTGGGGGAAGTTCGTCCTTTATTTTTCGGTTGCGATCTCATGCGGGTGCCTCCGCCTGCATTTGGGCGCTTTCTACATTCTGGGCAATATGGTGCTGCGTTAATTTGGAGTTGAGAAATCATTTCGTGATCACCCGTTCGATTCTTGGTGAGCGATATGTGTTTCCAAGGTCTGCGTTGTAGCTGATTTCGACCTGTATCAAAGGTTGTGTGTGAATGTTCTCTGAATCTTCGCCTAATCTGGCTTTCAACAGTAACTCAGTGATTTTCTGTCTTGTGTCGTGGGTTAAGCCTGAACCAACATGGCCTTTGGGTTTACCGTCTTTGGTGATCAGCCAGCTTGAGGCTACACCTGTACGTTTGAAAGCCTCCGTTTTCCTAATGCCTACAATTGTAACAGTGTCAGTGTATTCTGCTTTCAATCTGAGCCAAGCATTGTTCACATATTTTGAGCTATGTCGTTTCAACACGATTCCTTCCATGCCTGTTTTAACTGCTGATTTGAAGATCATGGCTGCGGAGTCTGAATCAAGAATGGTGACTGAGGGTACGGTTCTGACTTTCAGGTTACACCTGTAGGTTCTCAGTAGTTTCCAACGTTCAACGTATGGTTCTAAACGTAAGTCTCGGTCATCTTGTTCCAGAACATCGAATGTGACGAAGGTTAAGCTGTCTCGGTTACTTCGACTTTTCAAGAATCCCTCAGATCCGTAGAAGCCACCTTTCGCAACCAATTCTCCATCAAGCACCGCATCGTCGTGGTTGCCGAGGAATTGCTTTACACCTGTAGCAAGCTGAGGCAGATCCGTATCTGTTGCTGACCAACTGTGCCTGTTCAGAAACAATATTTGTGATCCTCTACGCACAGCTAGGAAGCGTTCACCATCCAACTTAACTTGAGCCTCACAGGGTTCTGTAACGTATTGGCTGAGTGGTGTGTTGCATCCGTCTAGGATTGTCGGGGTTCGCCTGTAATCATGCACCTGTAGCGTCATTTTATAGAGTCTCCTTTAGGTTCATCACGTTAGCGGCGTTGACCCAAATCCAAGTCATTTTTGTGATCTCTCCTTGTCTGCTAAAGTGAATTCTTTTACTCCCTCCAATGGTTCGATTATATTCCAAAGTAGAGTTTCGGCGTTTAGTACGTCTATGATCTCTTGGATTTTGCGCTCAATTTTCCTCACTCGTTGTTCAATGCTCATGGCTTTACACCTGTAGCGTCATGGTGCTGGCTCCTTTTTGAGATTCATCACGTTGATCTCTACGTTTGACTTGTATGCTTCGTAACAGGGAGTGCAGAGAATCACATCTCCATCGGGAAGCCGATTCTCTTTACCTACTTCAATAGTGTCTCCGCAAAGCTCACAAACGTACTCTGTGGGTGGTTTCGTTTCACAAAGTTTGTTGTCCAACGGTATTTTCCTCCGTTATGCCTCGGCAGAATCCACAAAGATCATCGTCTGTTAGCTCGGTTGCAGATTTGAGCATTTGGCATTTCACACATCTGCGGTACACCTGTGCGGTCACTTTGATCCCTCCAAGAAGTCTCTCGCTTCTTCCTCTGAATAGAACAGGGTTCTGCGACATTCAGGGCACTCAAACGTGATGTTATCTGATTCGCTTTCACTCTGAAAGATTTGACAGTCTGCAAAGAATTTATATCTGTTCTCAAACGCCTCAAACTTGATTAGATGATCAAGTTTTATGTGACACTCTGGGCACTCTGGCTTAAAATCACTCATTTCAGTTTCCTCCTTGTAGTTTGGCTAAGCGTTGTAAGAGTTCGTCCATGCTGATTGCTGGTTCGGGTCTGATGGGTTCCGGTGCTGCTGGTGCTACAGGTGTACGTGCTGGTGCATCGCGTTTTCTAATTGCTTGTTGAGCGTTTTGCATCTGCATCGCGCCTCGCACATCGTTGATATGTTTACAGTCGGTTCTACGATATTTGCTGACTGTCCATCTTGGGCAACTGCACTCCCACACTCCTTGATTATTCAATGCGACAATGTAGGTTTTGCTGCTTGAAGGGCTAACATACTCGAAGCGGTCTGAGTATCCGTTACTGGCTCGTGTTGGAATGATGTGTTGTGGAAACATTTGATCTACACCTGTACCTCTGACTGAATCTTTTCGGGCATCAGTGGAACTGGATACGCATACTGTTCCTCGAAACACTCATCTTCAATACAATCAAATATTGATTCAATGATCGTTTCAACATTTGGGGTTTCTAGCGGTTGACTACAGCTAGGGCATTTGAAATCAATGTCGCCTGTGCGCCAAAAGTCGTGAACGGTTTTGCAGTTAGGGCAATATCCGTAGGCATGAGGGTGAACCTTGAAACTTGCTGGTGCATCATAATTTGTGGTTAAGTCATCTATGTTATCTACCTCTAATGTTCCTCGACATTCTCTACAACTAACTCTGTATGTGCCTATGTCGGGGTGGACTTCATATTTGCCTTGCTCATAGTTCCAAAGGTGGTTTGTAACATCTTCCGTGTCTGCTATTGTTATGGGTTCGCCACAATGCTCACAGGTCGGTGGTATGTGAATGATGATTGGTTCTAAGGGGCTGTCTTTGAGTTTGTTCATTGTATGGTGATAGTGCATGTTAGTTCATCTTCCCAAATTTTGATAGGGTTTCAATCTGGTCGCATATTCGATCTAAGCGTTCAAGCTGGCCTTGTCGCACGAATCTGTTTGCTCTGAGAATTAGGCTTCGAACTTCTTTGCTCATGGTGACACACCTGTAGCTTCTCCCACTTCTCCCTTATACCAGAGAACGTCTAGGCAAATGTCGCATTGTGGTGGTCGTCCTGTCGCAAAGCGTATTGCGCTAGGTAACATTCCCAAAAGGATCTCCTTCTTGCACTTGCTACAGTAGTAACGGTATTTTCCCTCTCTCATTTTAGATGGCCTCCAAAACTGAGGTTGCTTTCTTCGCAGTTGAGGCTACAGGTGTAGCAGGGCTTGCGCCGTTCATCAGGTGTTTGTATTGCTTGCGCATCTTTGTGAGAGTCACTATGAGGCCCCATTTGCCTTCTCTGCTGATTGGGCTTATCAAAGCATGATATTCCGTGAATCCTTTTCCAAAGCTGAGTCGGCTAACTGCGGCTTTGTCTGAGTCAACTAGGTGCTTGTAAAATTGATGTAGTGCTGGTAGGTTGTCGCTCCAAAGCTCATACTCTGATTCTACAAGAAATGAATCCACTTCAGTTAACTCAATGAGTTTTGAGATTTCTAATTCGGTTGTTCTCTCGAACGATGCGACTTCGCTTTCCTGTCCGTTCACAGTTTCATAGTGATGTATTTGGTCTGGAGTGTATTCTTTTCCAGTTTGGTCGAACCATCCCCAATGGTAGGGGGTGGGTTTGTTTTGAACCTCTTCGCCTGTAGTTGATCGGTGAATAATGATTCTCTGCGCGTCAAGCTGTGCGCTTGTAATTTTCTCATATCGGCAATCACATTCAACTGCTAGGTTTGGGGTGTTGAATTTGAGTTTGATTTTGAAGCCTGCGAAGGTTCGGGGCTTCTTGGTTTTTCCAGCGGCTTGCTGTGTTTCAAGGGCGGCTTTCAACTGTTCTACCTGAACCGCTAAAGTCTGTGGTTCAGGGGGTTGGATGGTTACGGTTTGTTGGCTTACGGGTTTTCGTTTTGACACTTCTACTCTACTCTGACCAAATCAAAGTTTGGTCTGAAGGAGTGTATGTGAGATGTTGGATATAAGGATGTTGGCTATAAGCTACACCTGTAAAAAATTGAGAAAAAGAAGGAGGAATGTCACCCAGAATTCCTAACCTACACCTGTAGCTGTGCCATAGGCCGCGTTCACCACAAGGCAAATCGTAAGGCAATATATGGCCTGTTACATCATGATCTGTTACATCATAATCTGCGGTTTGGCTCATTTCCTAGATGCTCCTTTGAACATGACCGGACAGCATGAAGCCGTTCTCAGTCAAGTACCACAGCATTTTTTCTATTTCCCACTGTTTCCAGACATAGGCCCAGAACGGGCTGAGAAACTCTGGGGATTGGTTTTCTCGGTTCGTTGTTTTATCTGCTCTACTCTGCATTACTTGCGCCCAAGTATCTTCTACCCAACATCATATATAAAGAATCAAGCTAACGGCTCACATCTACACCTGAAGCCAACAAACTCATGTCAAAAACACAGTTCGAAATCATCGGGCGAAAACTTCACAGCCTACAAAATCAAGACTAAAAACTGAGAAAATGCTAAGAAACAATGTCCCACAGAAATCGCCTTTAAATATGCTCACACAGGAAACCGCTTGAATCCATCGGGATAATGTTTCGCGAAAACCTGCCACCTACAGCTGTACCGTACACATGACCGCCACACCTGTAGCCACCGCAGGCGCGGCAAAAAACCAATAAAAAACCAAATAACCAATAGACCACAGAAACCGGGACCCAGAAACCGGAAAAAGAGAGGCAGAGCTCAGGAATCAAACTTTGATTTTACTGTTCATGTTTCCGGCGGTTCTACTGCTCGTCATCGCAACTTTTGTGTTCTCCAGCGGGTTTCGTGTGCCGATGTAGCATTCTTTTCGTCTGGTTGCTGATGGATGATGTATGACGCTCCAGTATCCTCGACTATATTTCTTCAATGTGCCGTTTACTAAGTATCCTCGATGCGGTTTGAAATGTAGTGAGCCTTTCTCTCCGCATTTTGGGCAACGCCAATCTTCAGGAGTCCTCAATTCAGTTGTTCTCCATCTCACGAATGATTTGCTCTTTCATTCTAGTTACTGTGATGTCTTGGAATGGGGTGTATTTGCATTCGCCTGTCACTCGGACACATTTGCTGCTTGGGGTGTGAATGAATAGGCAGTTCATGCCGTTAGGATGCTGGCAAGGTTTCCACAAATATTTTCGTCGTTTCATTGCGTCTTGCTGTGATTGGATGAATGGTCGTCGGTGCTTGCCGCTGTTTTGCGGTGGACGGTTAGCTGGTATGTGGTAATGGTTTCTCCAACTTTGAATGGTGCTACGTGACACTTTAACAATTTTAGCGATCTCTCCATCCTGGTATCCTTTGCTGTGTAGGGTGAGGCGTTTGTTATGTTCCTGTGCTGTAATTTGATGCATGACTCAACTATCACTGTTGGGTAGAATATGAATGCTTCTATTTCTATTCCGCTGTTAAATTGATGTAGAACTCTATTCCGACGAACCGAGGACTGAACTGATGCATCCTTTTTCTATTAGATGTGAGTGGCTCGTATTGGATAAGCGCACAGCAAGCAGAATCGTAACCGCGTTTCTTCTCATTTTCCTGCTTAACTTAGGGATGGCGGCTGCGGGATGGAGGTTTGAACCTCTTGGGATGCCTTGGGGAATCACAAAAAGAGTCTCCGCTAATCCTTCTCTGCTATCTCCAACCTTAAGCTGGATGAATAACAGTTACATCGTGAACCAAATGATTCAATATGGAGAACGCAGCATAACCTTGGATGAATTCTCTGATCTCAGCAGCGCCTTCTGGACCGATAATATGACTGAAAGAGACTATGAGGAACGCGCATATTGGCCTGGTGGTTTAGCAGGTTCAGGCCCCGTAGACCGTTACGTTGACTATGCTACAGGCATACCTGTTGCTGGTGAATATCCAACAAGCACCCCGCGATCAATGGCGAACGCTCTTTGGGAAACTCGCAGTCAAACAGGTGTCTACATTTTTCGTGAAGAACTTGCCTCTAAATTCGAAATCACAAGTAAAGATGAACTGTTGGATCGCGTCTTAGGTGACTTCAAATTCGCTTCTGCTTTAAGTGAATATTTTGGATGGGGAACGCATGTTTATGATCCGAGAACAGGAAAAAGCGTTGGCTACGTTCCGTTCAGCGGATATGACTGGAGTTTCCACTCAAAGACAACTACGATACTTTCCGGTCAAGGCTCCGTTAATGCCCCTCCTGACTGGCAAGTGTATAACCATATTCTCTACCACTATGGACGAGACTATGCTGATGCATACTTCTATCAACCAACAATGTTTGTAGGAGGCCCCGATGTTACTGCTAGAATTGATCCTGTGAAGTATTGGGGTGGTGCAGTTGATTGGAAAACCTCTAATCCAACCGGATCCATTTGGCCCCCTGTAGAAAGCCCTATGTTTCAGAATTGGGTTGATAGCGGAAACAAAGTCTACACAAAAGAACCGCTTGTCTTTGAGTTTCAGCCAGCTGCATGGATGCCTTACCTAGACGCGAACGGTAAGACACACATATTTATTGAAGGTTCTGGTGGCAGCTTCAGTGGAATGACTTATGGCACTAATGCTCAAGGCCAGTTTGTTCAATTAACTCCCTCAGGCTATTTCTACAAGGATCCTAACATGATTAATCCTGCAACAGGTGTATCAGGTATTCCGATTGGAAACATGAAAGGCGCAGGATCCATGTATCTAATCATTCATGGTGATTACCGTGACAAGTTAACTAATTCTCAGAAGGAGACCATTGTCACTTTAGCCGCAATTTTCAGTGGAGATCCAGGGAACCTAGCTCAAATGCAAGCCTATCACGGAGCAAACTGGCCAGCGTTCGTTGAATCACTGCGAACTGATTACCAGCAGATCAAAAGCGACTACAATAAATGGGCTAACAGTCAAGGTTGGGGTAACGTGCCTCTTTTCGAGTGGGTTGCCGATCCAATAACCAACTTCGGTAAAGACCATGATTTCAACTATGATCGTTGCAAAGGATTCACCGAATACGTGTTTGATCGATGGGTGAATGGAAAAGAGAATCTTCTAACACTAACTCCTGAACAGAAATCGACATGGATAAGCTCCTATTTCAAGGACGAGTTAATTCCCTTCGTGAGCGCATATGCATACATTGATCTTTTCGGATCACCATATGAATTCGGCCTATTCTATAATGCGGCGAAGGGAGCCGGGGTTTCCGAAACTGATCTTAATCGTTTTCAAGCTGCTTTTGAGCAAGGCTCAAAATATCATGAGCTGCTGTCACTTAACTCGGATTTTCATTGGGTTTATGTGCACAACAACAAGGTTGTAGGCGTTTGGGTTGCTACTGTAACTGACATTGAAACTGTAACCCATAGTGCCGCATGGGTAACTGAAACGTGGACATGGTACAAGTACCGCGTGACTGTTCAATCCACTGATCTGAGCACATTCGGAATCACGCCAACTGTCAGTGGTACTGCTACGGGCACTGCTACGGGTACGGCTGTAACTGGGCTGAATACTGGTATGCAAGCGGCTGGAGTTGGAACGACTCAAAGTGCGAAAGATAAAGCTGAACAGATGATGAAAGACTTAGGAGAAATAGGATCCTTGCCCTCGGGAGGCTCTGGATTTGGTTTCGATAAAACCGATGGTATAGTTGATCCAACGCTAACGGACACTGATACTCGTGGTACTTCCTCGAGTCCTGCGAAAGACCTGGAAACAAAAGGAGATTCTACTGATCGGCTTACTTACATGGCGATTCTTGGGAACACTCTCCTGTCTGTAGAGCTTGCTGGTGTGAAAGGAACCTATCAAGATGTTCGCAACACTCTGGTTGCTGGTGGCGTGAACCCTATCGGAGTCTACAATTGCCTAACTGAAACCTATGCGCTGGATAAATATGCGATTGCCAATCCTGATGTGGTGCTGAGCCGTACAATTGGTGGAGTCACTAATCTTGACAAAAACGCTCCAACACTATCGCTGGTTGACAGTTTTGAGCTGCTTGGATATGATGTTAGTAAATGGTGGCTTGTAGCATTAGCTCTTTGTCTGCTTATGTGGGGAGTTTCTCAGAGAAAGAGAAGGAGATAAGAAACGATGAAACAATCTAATGCTGCCAAGAATATTGCTCTCGGCGCAGGGGTACTGATTTTCCTCTTCTTCGCTTTTCAATATCAACTTGCCGCGCAAGGTCAACCCGCCTACGGAATCGATGTTTACACGCCGATTGTAACAACTATGTCTGAAGTGGATCCTGTCACCACATCATATTTAGTTACTCAGCTACTTGGCACTTCCACGCAGACAATAACCACCACCTACCTGTACTATGGCCAAACATACACGGAGACTCTCAACATAGTCTATGGTGTAACTTCCACGCAGCTACTAACCACTTTCCACACTTGGTTCAGCACATCATACACTACTGGAACCTACGTTCTCATAGTAACCTCAGCCACCACCACCACTTCTGCGACAACTACAATGTCCACTCAAACAGCGATAACCACAAGCACTATCATAAGCACTACAACAAGCACTACACCTGTAACCTTAGTAACTACGATAACGGACTCAGCGAAAATACCTACCGTAATGTCTCTATCCAGTTGGACAACATATGGGACAGCTCGATACTGCTATGTTACATTAACTAGAAATGATACTAAAGCACCTCTCTCAAATGCGCTGCTTCTCGTACAATTGATGCCGCCTACTCAGAAAATGATCACTCAAGAACTTGTTACTGATGACCAAGGCCGAGCTCAAATCTTAGTGAATACTGGAACTGACTTTGAATCAGTTGAATTTGCTGGAAACAGCTACTACCAAGGATGCGTATACGCTCGAGTAGGAGGATTCCAAGTGTTAGACCTCTTCGGAACAGGCGGAAGCAGCTCTCTACCCCTGTTCGGCACAGGCAAATACGTGCTTAACATCGACTACATATGGGCTCCAATACTGGCTCTAGGTGTATTTTGCCTAATCTACGGCGTGTATAAACGCCAAAAGTAGCCATTAACCGTAAAAATCGAGTATTTCCTCTATTTATCTATTGAGGCTCGTAAAGCGGCGGGTAACACCGACCAGCTGAACAGAGCCTCAAAATGGAAACGTGAAAAAAACATGGACTTTCAGATGGGTGGCGTAAACGAGAACGTGAACAGAATACTCAAGGGACTCGGCTTCTTCAGTGTCTATGTCTTAGGCTTCTATCTTGTGACAATGCTACTCGGAGCAGCCAGCATTAACCCCGCAGCCGTCCTAAGCAACATGAGCTTAGCTAACATTCTCGGAAATGTTGTAGGCGCATGGGTGACTTCGGTGGCTTCCATTTCTATTATGAAGTTGAAGCTACTATGAAAGGATGGGAAAAAGGGCTAATCGTCGTAGTGCTTATCGCATGGCTTGCTAACGTCGGTGCACCATACGGTATTCAGAGCCCACTAACCTACATACGTAACCAGCAAGGACAACCAATAATTCCGCCAGTGACCACTGTGGTTACAACTGGTGTCGGCCCAGCTAAAGGACCGTTCGCTATTGAGTTTGTGCTCAAAAGCCAGGACGGAGCTCTGCAAACCAGTGACAGCGTTGATCTCTACCACTATGATGCAGCAGCAGCACGGTGGGTGAAAGACGCTCGATACACCAGCGACGCTACAACTGCTAAAGTGACTAGCGGAGCATCATACATGGAAGGACAGGAAGTCTACGTGAACGTGCCAGGAGTCGCAGATACTCAGGGCGAATACTGGGGTAAGATTC
>Ga0180008_1001805_pt1 | contig 12450 bp, 23 predicted proteins | sample MM_PW_MetaG_FD_121121 | JGI IMG/M metagenome (GOLD analysis project Ga0180008, IMG submission 121121) | Groundwater microbial communities from the Aspo Hard Rock Laboratory (HRL) deep subsurface site, Sweden - MM_PW_MetaG | ecosystem: Environmental > Aquatic > Deep subsurface > Groundwater... | reverse complement strand
CAATCTTATTGAATACCTTACCCATGCGGTTTTCTACTTTACCCTGAACTTTCTCGTAAAATCCTAATTCCAAGTTATCCTCCCGTAGAAGGTGGTGCGCTTCTTGCTGGATTGCCCGTAGATTCTGTGGTCATCTGTCTTACTGCCCCCCTGCTTTCAGGATTACCAGTAAGATTTCTGGGTTGCCCCTGCCTCTGCGGCATTAACTCGCCACCTATAAGAGGCATCCCCTGCGCTTTCATTTCGTCAACGTACCTGCCCATGCCCATCTTGGTCATGGCTTCCTCGGCGGCGATATTGGCTGCCGTGAGGTTGGTTCTTATTACTTGGTCGGCAACAGCCTCCGCCATTTCATCCTCCGCCTCAGCCTCAGTCATACCCAACCCTTCCATAAGTAACTTCTTCCAACTGACCCTGCCCTCATTGGCTAGGGTGCGGTACAGCATTATCTCAGAGGAACGCTCTACATCTTTATCAGGTTTGAACTCAATGGTGCATCCGTAGTAACCGTCAATATCTCCCCTGGTAACAGTCTCCAGTTTCCTGATATTCTTACCATTAACAAACTCAACGGTTTCTACCCAGATAGGGTCTACAGGTTGAGTATATATAATCTGCAATGCCCTGCTGAATAATTTGGATAATAGCCACTCCACGTTCTTCTGCACCTTGTTCGGTTTTCTCTTGAACTGTGTGGTGTAAATATCTTCCTGTCTGCCTGAAGCCCCTGCCATGCTCGGAACCCCCTGAGTAACAGGAGGGGTTTCTATGTCAAGTGAACTTTTAATCCCCGCAAGGTGGGCGAATACTTCCCTAGGCGGCGGGACACCCTGATTTACCGTAAAAGTCAACCCGAAAGGAACATCAAAGATATGCCCTGGACTTAAATCTATATTTGCTAATACTTCCTCTGAAACTTCTGGGGCGTCTGCTGCGTTATGTTCTAGAAATCCGTAGGGGTTAGCCCAAAGAGCCAGTCCACTGTCTATCCTGCTCTCGGTCTGGCACTCTTCTATCAAGCGACCTAACGCTTTATGTAATCTGCCAACATACTTCGCCTCTGGCTTGCCGTCTGGCGAGCTTTTGCCAAAACCTGCCCCAACGTGGACAAATGGCACAAATTTGAGAATGTTAGGTTGAATGCCACCTTTGAGTAGCGGCTGCTCGTCAGCCTCAAAATAACGCCAGTCTTTATCCCAATAGGCAAGGTAATCAATTTCGGTAGTAGAACTATTCTCGGACTTGAAATCGGGGTATAACTGCTTGACCGCACCAACGGTCATTCTGAACGATTTAATCACCCTTAGAGGAACGCCCTCTACTTCCTGCGGGTCAGGATAGACGTTCATCGGGTCTGGGGCAGTCAGTGATATGGGCATCTCTTTATTATCTGGGTTATATTCTATCTGTCCGAAAGCCTCACCACGCTGCGCTGCGTTCTTAACCAGTTCCTCAGCCTGTTCCCTCAGTTTCTTGAGCCATGTGTTGAGCATAGCGGTAACTTTTCTGGCTGATTCGTGTGCCTTGTCGGTATCCTTATGAGCCTTACGGAACGCCTGCGGGTTATTGAGTATGATGTTTTCTACTAAAGTATCAACAATCCTGGCTGCCGAACCCGTATGAACTACATGATAAGGTGCTTTAATACCCACCAGGCTGTCAAAGGTTGCATCCTCATCATAGTAAGACTGGTGTATTGCTTGCTGCCTTCTAAGACCCCCATAAAACAGTGTGAGGTCGTCTTTTAAGTCCCTTATATCTTTAACTGTAGGTTTATCCATAGTTACTCCTAATAGGTGCAGGCTAAACGCTTAACAGAACGTAGTACAAACCCAGTATTCTGCCTGTGCTTTCTCATCTGCCAGCAGATAGCCCTTGCCATTACTCTATCATCCCTGCACTCTGCCATGTGCTTGTATTTATCGGTATCACCCTCACCCCTAACGAAAGTAGACATCTCCCCGATAGCGTCACTGGAACGGATAATAGTCTGCCTTAATCTGACCGCTTCCTCATATTCACCAAGCATCTGTGGTCTACCTACCTTGGGCGGCGTTGCCTTGGGAAAAGTGTACCATCCGATATGACCTTTATCATCTCTATAAAGTTTAGGATAATGCAATTCCTGTAGTTTGGTGGTAACTACCCCGCCAGCAAAGGAATTTCTCTCTGGGGCAAACAGGGCATCGTTGTATTCCCTACCTAAGTTATTACATAAAAGGGCAAACCTGTCGGCGGCAATATCACCCCATATCTCAGCTACCTCTTCCCCCTGCCTGTCCATGATTATCATGCAGTTTACACCCCCACCGCCCTCATCGGCACAGTCGGCACCAGCGATATACTCCGTACCCACCACTGGTTGCTTCCATATTTGGATTATACCGTTCTCCCTTTGTTCTATCGGGTCAAGGCAATCCGTCAGTCGGGCTTCCAGAAAGTTAGCCCCGAACAAACTATCGCCAGCAAGGGACATGAATCTACCCAGTATATTCTGCTCGTACTCTTTACCGTGATAACCGAGCCGATTCACATAAGCCTCTACATCGTCCATGTAAATGTTTTCCAGGGTAGAAGCCTGAAATATCTTGTAGTCTGCTCTTTCCTGTTGGGCAAACTCTTTATACATCCAGTTTAATTGTCTGGGTGTAGAAGATACCCACAGTTGATAGGGGAAGGGTGTGCCGTCAGCCCTACGTTGTCTCATCCTAGCTCTGATATTCTTATATGCTAGATAAGGAGAAGAACCACCTTCATCCATGTGGGAAAAGGCAATCTCAGCCCCGATAATGGTTTCTGGTTTATCGGTAGAGAAGAAGAATATTTCACAGCCATTGGTTAGTTTCCATCTGGGATGTTGGGCATAACGGGCTTCTTTGATTAGTTCCTGCGGGAATACCTTGAGGTAAGTGGGGATAGTTGCCAGTTCTACCAGAACACGGTAAGTCGGTGCGGTAACAATTCCCCTTGCTCCTGGGTTAGCCAGACAATAGACTAAACTCTTTAATGCGCCACCATGCGTTTTTCCTGAGCCTAATCCAGCGATAAAAGCTGAAGCATAATGTTCGTCCCTGATAAAACCGTACTGTTCATGATAGTCATCGGTGATTGATATTTTAATAGGTGCAGCAATTAAGTCACTTACCATCTTTATTCTTTGTTATAAACTCAACTTCAATCTTACCTATCTGTGTTGGGCGGTCTGGTTTCTTTAACTCACCTGTAATATCAGCAATAAATCTGGCAGCCTGTGTGTTACCCTCCTTGGCTTTCTGAACCTGCTGTTGTACTATTTCCCACATACTGCCGTCAGCCATGCGCTTCATAGCACAGCGTTCTATCTCCAGAACAAGCGGGTCATTACGCCACCGTGAAAGGGATACCTCGGTAGTACCTAACTCAGCGGCTAACTCCTGCTGAGACTGCGGCTTGCGAAACTGTATAGGAGTACCACGCCACATACCAAATCGTATCTTATTTTCCCTGATTTTATTCTTATCAACTTGAGGCATTATTTCTTTTCAGAGGGCTTCCAGCCTGTCTTTCTTAATGTTCCGTAGACATATTTATCAAGGCGTTCTCCTGTAAAGCCTTTCTTCCTACCTTCAGTCATTAGTTTTCTTTCCAATGCTTTAGGCATATATCCTCCTAATTCAGATGGAATACCGTCCAGATAGTAACATCATCCCGATTAACCTGCCTTAGAATAAACATCGGTTCTTTAGTCTTGAACTCGGTTATCGGTATATTACCTTTAAGTCTCCCTGTCTCTTTTGGCACTCCTCTTAATCTCCCCCCTGAGCTTCTTCAACCTCTTGTCCTCCACCCCAACCTCACCGTCTATCCATTGGTCTAATATAAGATATATCTCATCAAACGTCTTAGCATTGCGTACCCTTGACCATAACTGGTATTTGTTCACTTAAAGTTAATACCATAATGAGCAATCGTTACTGATTCCCCCTCCCTACATAGACTTATCTCTTTCTTGTAGACCTCACAGGTAAATAAGAGACTTAATACCACCACAACTAATAAGTAAACCGCAATAAACCTTTTCATAAATAAAACAATAGGGGTGGCAGGTCTTATACAGTAAGAGCATTCTATCTACATACTAGCGCCTAATACCAGTGAGTTAATGGTTGCCACCCCGTAATAAAAAGTCCGCCTAAAAGACGGACTACCCCTTATATCTATCTTACCACATCAAGTCAAGTAAAAGCTTTAGTTAAGGCACTTAGCTAATTTAATATACGCTTACAAGAAAGAATTTATATAACCATCAGCAAACCCCTGCGGGACATTCATCCTTTCCAAATATAGGGCTTCTTCATAACTCATATCCGTCCCGAATGTTATAACAAACAAGTATGCGGGTGCTACCGCTATTCCTACAATCAAAACATATACGAGGAGAATAACACCAAGAAAAGTTGGGGGAGCAATAAACAAATTGATATTAACATTCATTAGATGACTTAACCATATAGGAATCAACACTACAACCATTGCCACCAAGAACGCCCATAAGAAACGCAACCCAATCCTAAAGAACAGTGGTATATCCCTCCAATACTTTAATCCTGGAGACCAAAATCCTAGAATAACTGGTATGGAATCTATAATACTTATTATTATCCATGCTATAATTCTTTTCATTCTACCTCCTTATTTAACTACACTTACCGAATTCGAACCTGGTATCCCTCCTTCTTTTATTCAACTCATCCATAGTTATGCCCATCATCCTGGCTATAGTTTCTTGCCGCTTTGGATTAGCGAAGTTTATCCTGTCCCACTCGAAGGCTCTTATAATCTCAAGGTCGGTTGCGGTAAACTCAGAAGTAGAGATTACGCCTTTAGTAAAACCTTGAGTAGAACACTGGTCAGATGATAAATAACCCCTTTCCAAACATATCTTCATCAGTTCTGTTTTGGGTAATGGGGTAGCAATATGGAAGTTGACCAAATCAGCATTGAGATTCTCAGCGTACCTAACGGTCTCCCTTATCTGTTCCCATGTCTCATCGGGGAAACCGATAACGAAGTTGACTATTATCTCAAATCCCATCTCCTTTGCTTTATCCAGCACAACAGGTACCTTATTCAAGTCCACAGGTTTTTTAATGACATTACGCAGAACGCTCTGATTACCCGATTCTACTGATACCGTCATCTGGTAGCACCCGCTATCTTTCATTGCCTTTAGCAATATCTCATCTGTAGCGAATACCGCTATATTGGAACACTTCCACAGCAAGTCGTACCTGCGTTCCATCAACCCCTGCAGAATATCCATCGCTCTTTTCTTATTACCGAGGAAGTGGTCGTCCAGAAACACAATCTCCCTTATTCCCTTTTTATACAGTATATCTATCTCAGCCAGCACATTCTCGGCGCTGCGGTATCGTATTTTCTTCCCGCTAACGGTAGAGGCAGCGCAAAAGACACACTGGTATGGGCATCCCCTTGATGTGATGGTAACACTATAAGGTAAGTTCCTGGGCAATAAGCCTTGTGAGAACTTGGGCTTTTTAGTACCGTAGTCTATAATATCAAGGTTGCCATAGTCGGGGAACGGAAGGCTATCCAGATTGTCTATAAATTCCCTGCAAGGTAAAATAACGGGTATCCCGTCATTGTAGGTAGCAAACCCGTCAGGAACATCCCCAGCCAGCACCAGGTCGGGGAAACGGTATTCCCCTTCACCCATAATCCAGTAGTCCACGTTGGTATCCTTCATAGCGGACTCAATCATTACTGTCGGGATAACACCGCCCTGCACTATTTCTGAATTGGGTGAAGCCTGTTTGATAACCTGTGTCATCATCCTGCAAGCCTCTGTGTATTCCGTAGAGGAAGAGGAAACGCCAACTATATCAGGTTGCTGCTCCTTGAAATACTGGTAAACATCCTCTACGGAGGAATTACTAAAGTTGGGGTCAAATAACTGAGCCTTCACACCAAGACTAGAGTTGAGTATCCCCAATGTATAAGGGGGTATTTCCCACGCCCTCTTCCCCAACCAGCCGTAGTTAGGTTGTGTTAATACTATTTTCATCACTATTGCCCCATTCCGCCTACTTCCAAACCTTTTGCCCCTTGAGATGCTCGAATTTTACTTCGGGGGATTTAAAAATCATCATATATCGCCTTGTATCCTGCCATTTCGAAATCGGGATATGAATATTATCGCAAAACCACATTCCACAATTTCCTCTCCCTATTTTATCAAGACATCTCCATAGCCTATTACAGAAAAAGTTTATTGCCTTGCATAATACTATGTCTAACCATGACCAATCCTCGATTACATAAGTATCACTACACTTTTTATTGCCATCACAAGTTAAAAACATTTGTGGCGGACTATACCTTATCATTTCTTACCTCCTTTTTTCGTAAACGCAACCTTCGCCAACTTAGCCATTTCCACTATTGCATCTTCATTTCTCCTCCTCCGGAATAACTGCTTCTATCGGGCAGACGGGTTTCTCTGTACCATCAGCCACACTCCAACTCCCCCAATCCTTCTTTAGTGCTTCCAGCATGGCATCAGCACCAGCCTCGAAGCTCTCATGGTTGGGACTACCACTTGGCGGTTGTTCGTTTGAGTATTTATACCAACCTTTAGGTCTCCACATATCAACCCTCCTCTAGTACTACTTTCATAAATTACCCTTAGCCGCCCAGTCTACTTCATCCAACCCCCTGTTCTTCTGAATATAGAGAATATGCCTGGAATCGTCAAGATAGACCCCACCGATTTTGTTCTTATGTCTCACCCATAGTTCATTAACCTTCCCGGTAAGTGCTGGTATATCAGCGTTATAATCATGAACTGCTGCCACACCGTTCTCAGACAGATTGTTCCATACGAGGTAAAAATCACTCTCTACATGTTTAACGTCATGCGCCCCGTCTATAAACCCGAAACACAGCGGTGTAGTAAAATTCACCAGTAAGGAGTCGTCTTTGATTACAACCACATTATCGCACAACCTGGTTGCCTCCTTAACCACATCTTCCTGCGTCTTATCCTTGCAGTAATAGTTAAGAACCTCCCGATAAACATTACCCATTACGATGTTGTTCCTATCAACGGTGGTATCAGCCCCGAAGTCGTAGCAGTCTATAGTGTATATCTTCTTATCCACCCCTAAAAAACTCAGGAAGCGGGACAACTTGTAAGTCCCTCCACCAAGGAATGTTCCCACCTCAACCATATCCCCCTCAACCTCCAGCAACCTGTGCGTTAGGATAAATTCTATTATCCCCTCATACCCCACATAATCAAAAATTAGCCCTACCATTCTACCCCCGCTATCTTCTTTAGTTCAATGCGGCAGACAGGGCAAGCCCATTGCTTTATCTGCCCCTGTCCATTATCGTGCGAACAGTAAAATCCCCCCCAGTTCACCATTTTCTTTAATTGGGCTTGGGCTACAGCCTTACCATATTCATAATTAACCTCTTCCATCGGTAAATTATCAACAAGTAATTCTTCATCTGTCAGTAAAATATCCTTCATTTCTCCTCCACTAACTCGCATACACACCTATCAGAACAGGTGAACTTGCTGCCACACGTTAGACACTGGAAATACGAAGGCTTATAATTATAGACAGTTACTCCATGCCATTGATACCCGCTATTCTCAATTTTCGCACCATCTCTCTTTTGCACTAACACAGGGTGCCCACACTTCGGGCAGTCCTTGATGCTAACACGCTCTAGCTCTACTTCTAAGTCCGCAAGGCGTTTACGTAAGGATGCTACATCAAGTTTCAAGCCACTACCTCCAAACTTACCACAAACATACTCTACCCTCCCTATCATATCCCTCGCTACCTTGTCTTTCATTTTACCTCCTTACCTACATCGTTAAGAACAACAATAATAGGATGGCTATGGTTATAAATACTACACTAACTAATTCCCAGTCCATCCTTCGCCATCCCATACCTTTGAATGAAGTTCGTGCATCACAAAAGCCAGCCAGAGTTGTTCCCAAGAATCAAACTGCATCACTCCATGTCTTATGCCCTCTTTTATACCAGAAGCCCACCCAGGAGTTACCAGGCAAGCCCCACAATCATCTCTATCTTCATCACCGAAAAAAGCGTACCAGAACTCAAAGAAGTCTTGGCTCCAATCAATGGGGTCTTTTACCATCTCCTGTAACTGGTCTTGTCGGGGGAGCCAAATCCTAGGTGTTAAATAAACATCATCAATTGGCTGGTTCCTCAAAATACGGGTTAGTTTTCTCCACCCATAATTATAGAGAACATAAGTGTTAAAACCATGCCAAACATTGTCATCATCCTTGGTAAAAACCAACTGCTGCTCCCGCCCATCTTTCAGACTACGATTTAATAAGCAGTGGTCAAGGCGATAACCAAAATCGGTTTTGGGTTTTTGCCCCTGTATCTCAGGGCAATCACACATAGCGATATAGGTACTACCGCAATCCATAAACACCATCCTCCCTATCAAAATAAACTATCCCTCTATCTATTAGAGTTTTGCATAATCTACTAAAAGATGCATGAATTATTTTGTGCCCACGTTGCTTTGAAATAAATAAATTCTCCAAATTATTATTCGTTTTGTCCATATCTATATGATGCACAAACTCATCAATTTCTAAAACCCTACCTACAAGCTCTTCTGCAATAAAGCGATGCTCACTTATATATCCAGATGGAGGAGCATTGGGATGGTTAGGATGATAAATGTACGTATAGCCACAATTATTCCTACGCCCCTTCCACTTAGGATTCATATATAGCTTATGAGATTTCTGGGCACGCACTACAACATCATCCTTCCTGGTTTCTACCCCATGCTTTTTAAACCATCTCTTAATTGTATTGATACCTAAACCAGTTTCGCTTCTGATGGCATGGAGAGACTTCCCAAATGCTATGTATTGTTCTTCGCACCATTCCTTGCTTCTAACTCGCTCATTATTTATCTTCATACTTATATTATACCATATCCGTCAAGTCTCTGATGTATCCATCTATCTCCCCTTGAACCAGAACTTTATTAAAGTAATTAGCGATGCTCTATTTAGCCATTCTTCCAAACACGCTAACTTTGTAGTTGCTGATACTTGCGCTAAATCATAGTCCCCTTTAGCTTTCGCCTCTATCTCTGGCGTAATGGGGATTATAAGTGTTGACCCACATTGGCACTTGTGCCTGACCTCGTAAAACTCCATCTATCACCTCCTATCCTATTATACCTCACCACTTACCCCCCTGTCAACTGCCTAACTCCGTTAACTTCCCCAACCCCTTAACTACCCCCTTACGCCTGCTACTTACCCCCTTTTACCTTAACTCGTTTATTTTTGTACCCCTTTACGGAGGGTTAAATACCATACTTAATACTCGCCCACTTCCTCTGGCCCCTTCGTTTGTGGACACCTTGCTAATTTAGACACTGTTGACCCTCCCACCGCTGGACACTTTTAACTTTTAGCCTCACATTTATGCTCACCTCTTTACTCCGTGTTGACAATGGCTCACCCTTAATCGTGCCTATGGGACGCACTATAAGTATTATGTAGTGTTATTACAAGGGGAGACTAGGCTAGGCGTGGAGTCTAACCGCCCACGCATAAGGGGCCAATAGATAGTTAACACTCTATAGATTGTCTTAACTTACTAAGGGGTTATATAGGACACGCAGGAACAGCCCGAAGGCTGGTGAGATTATGTCCTTGTGCTAATAGTATCGTAGCGAGGCATACACAAGATTGTTAGTGGACAACTCGCCTGTACCTGTTATTGACACCCTATCAGCCCCTCAGTAACTATCTTGAGGCTATTTTCTGGCTTATGTAAATAAAGTATTGACAAATAGGTGCTTTAGTGCTTTAATGTACGTAGGCTCTAATAAATAGGGAGGTCAATATGGAAGTACCTTATACTTTTAGTCAGTGGATTAAAAAACACTATAACCACAATCCTATTAATGATGATGTGGCCCCTGAGATTCTTTACGATGGCTATGTCTGGAGCTTAATGCAACAAGGTTATACAGTATATGGTGATTGCTACAAGGGAGTAACAGTAGAAAAATGAACATACTTAAATGCAAGCAATGCCCTTCTGTGCGCCGCCGTAAAATAGGCTTTATTTATACTTTGGAATGTATCCGGTTAGGTCGCCCTGTAAACCCTGAAGCGAAGCCGTATAATTGCCCACTACAGAATAATTTTTCTACACAAACGGAGGGTTACAATGGACAATTTGAAAAGTAATCTAAGAGCCTACTTAGAATATACCACCAAAGCAAGGGCACGGGAGCGTTTACTTAATAAGTTGCTATTGCACCTGGACACAATAGCCCCCAATGCCAGAGACTTTGAGCATGAGCGTGGATTTTCAACGGACTATGAAGCATGGGAAAGTATTTGCGCCGATATTGAAAACCTAAAAAACAAGTAGTATTAAATATATGGAAAACTACCCTCATGGACGAGAGGCTGCAGGGCTTGGAAAGCAAACGGGCGGTTGCTGGGTGGATAGGGATTTTCGGCGCAAACTCTATCAAGTATGGCTGAAACACATGAAACAATGTCATCCCGAAATATTCAAGGAATATAGTTGAGTACCCCTTGCCCTGAGCGATAAGCTCAAATAAAATAAAGGAGTAAAACGATGGTAAATCGAACTGAGGTAGCATACAAAATAATAATCTCCGCAACAGCTACAATAGCTCTCAGCGAAAGGGAAAAGGAACAAATACGAGAATACATGGAAGACCAAATGGGTGTGGACACCTTCAGTATTGAACAGGAGAAAATCGAGAGCTAGGCTAAGGTTAAGGGGTTACTAGCCCCTTGCCCTGAGCGGTAAGCTCAAATATAAGAGGAGGTAATAAGATGATACCGCAAACAGTTTATGGACTAACCCCAGTAAGTGAGGAAGCTAAACAATGGATTGACGACAACGTAGCAAGTGAACCCTGGCAGTGGCTAGGTAGAAGCCTTGTCATAGAAAATAGATACCTGGCCGATATTATTGAAGGCATGGTAAACGATGGTCTACAACCTAACATAGATTTTGAGGCATAGCTCATAAGTCCAGAGCCTTAATGAGCCTGGCAGAGTAGGAGTAAAGGAAAATGAAGGCGATTGAGACAAAGTATTTACCATGCACAGATTACGAAGGAAGCAGGATTAAAGCATATGCAGAAGGAGGTGACAGACCACACACAATAACTATACCGTATCCACACGAGTTAAGCGGTCAAGCGGTACATGAGAAGGCAGCAGTTATGCTCTGTGAGAAAATGGGCTGGTCAACTGACTTGCTAGGAGGAGGGAAAGCAGACGGTAATGGATATGTGTTTGTATTCAAAAACCAGTAGTTAGCCTCTTTATGCCTGGGGGTAATGCGAATACCCCCAGTAATAAGGATACTAATTAAGGGGAGGTAAGATGAGAATACTAGAATTGATAGCAGCTTATAATGCCACTGGTAGAATAGCTTTCTACCATCCCAGAAAGCATAAAATATGCCTTAACGGCGGGAGGCTAGTAACTGAAAAAGAGGGTATCAAAAGAATAAAAGAATGTTTAAACCCGTCGAATTCGAGGGGGTTGGGATAAAATGATAGCCACTATCTTAATTGTAAGTATAGCCCTAGCCTGGTTAGGTTATGAGACCGATGGAATGCGTGCTAGACTGCCTGTAGGTGCTTACCCTGAATTGATAGAGCGTAAGTCATGGGATGAACTGAAGCCTACCAGTAATCTAAACAGATACCCGTTCTGGCTTAGACACCCTGGCAATATGGCTCCGATTTGTGGATGGGACTGGCTAGAACAGACCATGCACATTGTACCAGAGTATAAAATAGAACTGAACACTTACGGGGTACGCTATCAGATGACTGTTAAAAAGGATAGCGTGTTATCTCAGGTTATGAAGGCTAACAAGCCCACTAAACAACAGAGACTAGCTTATGCTCAATAGAGCTATTAAGGAAATAATAAAATAGGAGGACATGGGGAAGATGTATGTCTATATTAGAAGTGAGCCACAATTATTGACTGTAGGATTTTATAGCCCTGATGGTAAGGGGGTAGAATGATGTATGACTATTCAAGGTGGATTCCAAATATAAGAGTAGCAATATGGGGAAGTCCTGTTAAACTAGAGAAGCCTGATAATTGCCCTGAACCTGAACTTCACAAGAGATGCGTAGATGATAATGATGATTGTCCGCATTTTATGGGGCATGAAGTTACCTCTAAAGCCTATTGGGGTGATGAGTTAAAGGCGTGTTGCGGAAAACTACTGAATGAGGAGGTCTAACATGACACCACATACTTACTTTAAGAACAGGTTTGCTTTTAGATTGCCAGTATATCTCGGTAATATGAGGATTACGGGTTGCCTTAAATACCTCGATAGCCACCCTGTTTGT
>Ga0180008_1001804_pt1 | contig 12450 bp, 1 predicted proteins | sample MM_PW_MetaG_FD_121121 | JGI IMG/M metagenome (GOLD analysis project Ga0180008, IMG submission 121121) | Groundwater microbial communities from the Aspo Hard Rock Laboratory (HRL) deep subsurface site, Sweden - MM_PW_MetaG | ecosystem: Environmental > Aquatic > Deep subsurface > Groundwater... | reverse complement strand
TGTAAAAGGGCGGCGTCGAAAGACCCGCCCTTTTATCATTGGTGGCGCGGGATGGAGCAGCCCGGTAGCTCGTCAGGCTCATAACCTGAAGGTCGTAGGTTCAAATCCTACTCCCGCAACCAATGTCAGTATAACAACCTTACCATAGCAATATGAACACAGAACCCCGCAAGCCAATGGCCTGCGGGGTCTTTCTATATCACGCAAATCAGGCAAAATTTCCGCTACTTGCAAAGCGAACATGGCCCGCCGCAGTGTCAAACGTTCCTGATTTCGCCAACTCTTCGATACTGAACTCTGCGGCCGAACTGCTGCCGAATTGGCCTATTGCCTCCACCAATTGACTGGCGAAAAGCTGGGGCTCTCGTAGATGGGCCTCGACCTTGGCTTCGAAATAGTTCATCGCGACGTCGCCAAGAGACCCAGTCCGGCCATCCGCCCAGGTGAACCCTCCATGGTTGAGGATGATATTGTCATCCCACGACCATGCCTGCGCTGTTGCCTGCCCTGCAAGGGAGATCGACCGGATCCCAACGTCCGCCATGGACGACATTTCATCTGAGGCAGCAACGCCGTCTCCATCGGCATCCTGCCAGATCCCGAATTTCGACCACTCGTCGTCATGGGTATCGAAGCGGCCATCGCCGTTAGTATCGAATGCCGACAAGCCATCAAGGTCCGATTTAGCGCCGGACTTGTCCTCGACGAACGAAAGCTCGTTCGCGCCGGAAGTCGTGCCATTGCCATCGCGGTCGTAGAAAAGCAGTCCATCGCCTTCGCCGACCCAACCTGTTCGATCGGCAAACCCATCGCCATTCCAGTCGAACCGGGCATGGGACTGTTTGCGCGCAACAAGATCGATGCCATCTCCATCAAGGTCAAGCACGATCGGCGCTGCCAGAGACACCTGAGCTCCACCCTTGAACTGCGCCTTTTCAATGCCAGTCAACGTGTCGATGCCGTCATCGCCATCCTCGGTTGGACTGTTGTCGACGACTGCGATCGATCCCGAAGCCGTGACGAGGGAGTAGGACGCTTGGACCCCGGCAAATTTGGCAATATCGGTTCCATTGCCGCCTGACAGGCTGTCATGGCCTGCGTCACCCGACAGGATATCGTCGCCGGATCCGCCAAAGAGTTGATCGTCACCGGTACCGCCGAACATCGTGTCGGCGCCTTCATAACCATAGATAACGTCATCGCCTGCCGTCGGCTGCTGCGACAGAGCCATGAGCTGGGCGTGGTTCCAGATCGTACCATCGGCGAAGCGGACCTGATCGATCCGGTTTTCTCCGCTGTTCACGGTCGCCTGCAGCGTTACCTTGTCATTCGTTCCAGCGATGGCCAGGATCAGGTCGTTGCCATTATTGCCCTGGCTGACCGTAACATCGGCCGCAGCAATGCCGACGCCAAACTCAACCGTGTCCGTACCCCAGGCGCCGCTGTCACCCCAATATTCCCGGATGACATCCTGCCCATCGCCCAGGTTGAAGCGATAAATGTCATCACCGCCGCCTCCGACAAGGAAATCATTGCCGGTGCCGCCGATCAGAATGTCGTTCGCGCCGCGACCATTCAGCACGTCGTTTCCGGCCCCACCATTCAACGTTTCCGCGTCATAGCTTCCAGCAAAGCTGTCGTCGCCGGCGTTGGACGCCATCGACCGCTGCATCAGCTCCGCATGATTCCAGACTGTACCGTCGGCGAAGCGAACCTGATCGATCCGGTTTTCGCCGCTGTTCACCGTGGCCTGGAGTGTCACCTTGTCATTCGTACCGGCAATGGCGAGGATAAGGTCGCCGCCATTGCTACCCTGGCTTACGGTTACGTTGGCGCTCAAAATGCCAACACCGAACTCGACCGTGTCCGTCCCCCAGGCACCGCTGTCCCCCCAATATTCCCGAACGATGTCCTGACCATCGCCCAGATTGAAGCGGTAGATGTCATCACCGCCGCCGCCGACAAGGAAATCATTACCGGAGCCACCGATCAGAATGTCGTTGGCTCCGCGACCATTGAGCACGTCGTTCCCGGCGCCACCGGTTAGCGTCTCTGCATCATAGCTTCCCGCGAAATTATCGTCGCCGCTATTTGCGGCCATAGACCGCTGCATCAGCTCCGCATGATTCCAGACCGTGCCGTCGGCGAAGCGGACTTGATCAATCCGGTTTTCGCCGCTGTTTACAGTGGCCTGCAGCGTCACCTTGTCATTCGTGCCGGCGATGGCCAGGATCAGGTCGCCGCCATTGCTGCCTTGGCTTACCGTGATATCGGCTGCGGCGATCCCGACGCCAAACTCAACTGTGTCTGTGCCCCAGGCGCCGCTGTCACCCCAATATTCCCGAACGATGTCCTGACCATCGCCCAGGTTGAAGCGATAGATGTCATCACCGCCGCCGCCGACAAGGAAATCATTGCCGGTGCCGCCGATCAGGATGTCGTTGGCACCACGACCATTCAGCAGGTCATTCCCAGCGCCGCCGGTTAGCGTCTCTGCATCATAGCTTCCTGCGAAATTGTCGTCGCCGCTGTTTGCGGCCATAGACCGCTGCATCAGTTCGGCATGCGTCCAGATCGTACCATCGGCAAAGCGGAGCTGCTCGATCCGGTTTTCGCCGCTGTTGACGGTGGCCTGCAGCATCACCTTGTCATTCGTACCGGCGATGGCGAGGATCAGGTCGCCGCCATTGCTACCCTGGCTGACCGTGACATCTGCCACGGTGATGCCCGCGCCGAACTCAACCGTGTCCGTGCCCCAGGCGCCGCTGTCGCCCCAATATTCCCGAACGATGTCCTGACCGTCGCCCATGTTGAAGCGGTAGACATCGTCGCCGCCACCACCGACGAGGAAATCATTACCGGTCCCGCCGATGAGGATGTCGTTGCCATTACGGGCGTTCAGGACGTCGTTGCCCACGCCACCAGTCAGCGTTTCGGCTGCACCGGTACCAGCAAGCTGCATATCACTGGATGTGCCCGTCGCTGCCAAGGTCAGGAGGTTCGCGTGGGTCCAGACCGTACCATCTGCAAATGTCACTTGCTCGATGCGCCGTCCGCCATTGTTCACAGTGTCGTCAAGCGTGATGCGATCGGAACCTCCAGCGAACAACAGAACAAGGTCGTTGCCGTTATCGGCCTGCACAACCGTGACATCTCCGGGCGCTATGCCGATTCCTAGCTGGAGCGTATCTGAGCCGTTACCATCGTCTCTAATGAGATCCTGACCGTCTCCAGCATTAAAGACATATGTGTCGTTGCCGTCATTGCCATAGAGTATGTCGTTGCCGCTTCCGCCAGTGAGCACGTCATTACCACCTCGGCCAGCCAGTGTGTCTGCACCGGCACCGCCTGCCAAGGCCTCGTTATCGTAACTGCCGTAGAAGAGATCATCATTGGCATTGCTGAGGATCGAGCGTGCTACAAGGTCAGCATGGGTCCAGATCGTGCCATCGGCGAACGTCACTCGCTCGATGCGCCGATACCCATTGGTCATCGTGTCGTTGAGCGTGATGCTATCGCTGCCATTGCCAAACAGCAGGACAAGATCATTGCCCGTGTCGGCCTGGACGACCGTGACATCCCCAGGCGCTATGCCTGCACCAAGCTGGATCGTATCGTTGCCGTTTCCGTCATCCGTGATCGTATCCTGACCATCGCCGGCGACGAAGGCGTAAGTGTCGTCGCCGTCATTGCCGTAGAGCGTGTCATTTCCAGCGCCGCCTATAAGCGCATCGTTCCCGCCACGGGCAACCAGCACATCCTCGCCCGCACCACCAGTCAGACTGTCAGTGGTGAAGCTGCCATAGAATGTATTATCTCCCGCATTGGCAAGCACCGAGCGCGCCACGAGATCGGCGTGGGTCCAGATCGTGCCGTCGGCGAAGGTCACTCGCTCGATGTAGCGATAGCCATTGGTCATCGAATCGTTGAGCGTGATCCGATCGCTTCCATCACCAAACAGCAGCACAAGGTCATTGCCAGTGTCGGCCTGGACGACCGTCACATCAGCTGGTGTAATGCCTGCGCCGACCTGGATAGTGTCGTTGCCGTTGCCATCATCCGTGATTATGTCCTGACCATCACCGGCCACGAAGGTGTAAATGTCATCGCCATCGTTGCCGTAGAGCGTGTCATTTCCAGCCCCGCCCACAAGCGTGTCATTGCCGCCTCGAGCCACCAGCACATCCTCGCCGGCACCACCGGTCAGGCTGTCAACGGTGAAGCTGCCGTAGAATATATTATCGCCTGCATTGGCTAGGACCGAGCGCGCCACGAGGTCGGCATGGGTCCAGATCGTGCCGTCGGCGAAGGTCACTCGCTCGATGTAGCGATAGCCATTGGTCATCGAATCGTTGAGCGTGATCCGATCGCTACCATCGTTAAACAGCAATACAAGGTCGTTGCCGGTGTCGGCCTGGACTACCGTCACATCACCCGGCGCGATGCCCGCGCCAAGCTGGATCGTATCATTTCCGTTGCCGTCGTCCGTTATCGTGTCCTGACCATCGCCGACAGCGAAGGCATAGATATCGTCCCCATCATTGCCGTAGAGCGTGTCGTTTCCAGTGCCGCCCGCCAGCGCATCGTTTCCGCCACGGGCAACCAGCACGTCGTTGCCGGCACCACCCAGGAGGGTATCGGCATTGAAGCTGCCGTAGAATGTATCATCTCCCGCATTGGCAAGGACCGAGCGCGACACAAGGTCGGCATGGGTCCAGATCGTGCCGTCGGCGAAGGTCACCCGCTCGATGAACCGATAGCCATTGGTCATCGTGTCATTGAGGGTAATCCGGTCGCTACCGTCGGAGAACAGCAGCACCAGGTCATTGCCGTTGTCTGCTTGCATGACCGTGACATCTGCCGGTGCAATGCCCACACCCAGCTGGATTGTGTCATTGCCATTGCCGTCGTCCGTGATCGTATCTCGGCCAGGGCCGGCTTCGAAAACATAGGTATCGTCACCGTTCCGGCCGTACAGAAGATCGTTGCCTGCCCCGCCCTTGATGAGGTCGTTGCCCTCGCCGCCGTCGATTGTGTCCCGGCCTTCATCGCCAAAGATGGTGTCGTTTCCACCATAGGCATAAATCAGGTCATCGCCCGCGCCGCCTCGCAGCGTTTCCCCATTATTGGTGCCCTGAACATTATCGTTGCCGCTGGTAAACGGTACGGTGGGGGCATCAAAATCGTCGCGGTTCCAGATTGTGCCGTCTGCAAACTGGATCCGGTTGATCCCATAACGCGGCGTGGGTTCTGCCGAACTTGTCCAGAACTGCGAAGTAGATTTGAACGTATCGCCTGTACCGTTGATCGTGACGGTCAGGCTATCGCCGACACGCACAAGCGAAACTTCGTTCGGCAGGGCGTCCTTGAGATGGAGCGTGTCATCGCGAGTGTAGCCAGAGCCGCTATTGTTCAGGACATCATTGCCATCGCCTTTGGAAAATTCGATCGTGCCAAAGCCATTGCCCTGCACGGCAAGCGTGTCGTTTCCGGCACCGGGCCGCACGCGATAGCTTAGCGAGGGTAGGCTGATCGTATCGTTCCCCGCCGTTCCGAGGATAAGCGCATTATCCCGGATGTCCGTTCGATCCCAGGCCGTACCATCCGCAAAGACGATGCCCGCCAAACCATATTGCGCGCCCTGCGTCTCACCCCAAAACTGATAGGCGACGCTGAAGCTTTCTCCGGTAGCGGTAATCGTGACCTTCAACTGGTCTCCGCTGCGGATGAGACTCACATCTCCGGTCGATAGGCTGGTCAGTTGCAACAGATCGCTGCGCGCATACCCAGACCCTGGATTGGTCAGCACATCATTGCCGTCACCGGCACCAAATCGGAAGCTGTGGCTGCCATTGCCCGACACAGTGAATGTGTCGTTTCCGGCTCCACCGGCGACAACAAGCCCACTCGAATTGAGGGTGACACTGTCGTTTCCTGCTCCGGTCTCGAGCGTCAGCCCGTCCAAAGCTATCGTCGAGAAGTTCAACACATCATTGGTTGCGCCCCATTCGACCACGACGTTTGCATGACCATTACCAGTGAGACGTTCTACTGAAACCAGCGACGTAATGCCGATTCTCACATTATCCGCCGAGGCACGTACGATATCAAAGCCGTCCCCGCCGGATAGTGTGTCGAAGCCGTTGGACACCCCGACATAATCGAAAATGTCGTCGCCACCATTGCCCGATATCGTATCGTTTCCGCTGCCGCCTCGAACAACGTCCGCCTGCGCGGTTCCGACAAAAATATCGTCGCCGCCTTCGAGGTCGATCCGCGACAGTCCCTCTACCGTCAATCCGTTCAGGTTCGTCGTTTCGGCGGCATCGGTGCGAGCCAGGACAACGCCCGTAAACTGCCCGCCTGAGATCACCTCTATATTTTGATAGGACGCCAGGCGGATAACAGCGTCATTCGCAGCAGCTTCAATCCGGTCCGAGCCATCGCCACCATCGAGCGTATCGGCCCCAGTCCCGAGCCCGACATAGCGGATGACGTCATCGCCTGCGCCGGCATTGATGACGTCCGCACCAAGCGTGCCGGTCACCACATCATTGCCAGCGCCAAGATCGATCGAAACGATGCCGCTTAATTCGGCAGCAGACAGATCAAGAGTGTCCGCCTCGTCGGTGGCTTCAATCCGAACATTCGCATGCCCGTTGGACGTGATCAGTTCGACATTGCCGATGCTCGAAAGACCTATGACCGTATCGTCGGCCGCAGCTTCAATGCGATCATAGCCCGATCCACCATCTACGGCATCGATACCATCTTCGTCCCCGCCTACGACGAAGACATCATCGCCGCCTCCGCCTTGAAGGATGTCGTTTCCAGCACCGCCCTGGATCCGGTTGGCGCCGTCATCACCTGTGATCCGATCGCTGCCCAGGCCGCCTATGACAGCCTCGATCGACGCCAGCGTTTCGACCGGTGCCGATCCATTCGTCCGGATGATCGCTGCCGTTCCGGCTGCCAGATTGATATTCCAGCTATCGAGTGAGAAGCTGTAATCGGCGGTATCGAAGCCATTGCCGCCATCAAGCGTGTCGACGCCTTCGTCACCAGAAAGAACATCATCCCCTTCGCCGCCATGCAGGGCGTCATTGCCTACGCCGCCTGAGAGGATGTCATTCCCATCTCCTCCGGTGAGTTGGTCGTCACCTCTGGCACCCTCGATGAAGTCGTTGCCTGCCAGACCATTGATGCTGTCATTCCCATCGCTACCGACGAGATAATCCGCATAGGGCGTCGCAGGCTGGGCCAGCAATTGCTCTACGATTTCGTCTCGATCCCAGACTGTACCGTCCGCAAAGCTGATCCGGGTAACGCCTGACCAGCCCGAAGAGGACAACTGATCCTTGAGCACCACGCTGTCCGTACCGTTGGGCAAGGCAATGATCAGGTCATCTGGCGCTTCGATCGTCCGGTACAGACGGAGCGACGTGGTCGCGATCCCGGTGCCGAATACAAGCTTGTTGGCTGCGCCATCGCTCTCGATGATCGTATCTTCACCGTCACCAAGCGCGAAAAGATAGGTGTCGGCACCGCCATGCCCGATCAGCGTATCATTACCAGCGCCGCCGGTCAGCGTATCAGCAGTGGAATAGCCTTCGATCAAATCGTTGCCGCTGGTCGCCTGACCGGTAAGCGCGGCCTGCCTGATATCGGCCATGCTATGCATGCTACCGTCGGCGAATTTGAGGAACTGTATGCCAGCAAGACTGTCAGATTGAGAGCCCTCGAGCGTAACGGATCCCGTTTGGACGGCAAAGCTGATGATCAAAGGTCCGTCGGCCGTATTACGGGTCAAGCGAATATCGGCAAGCGCAATGCCCGGGCCAAAGCTCAGGATATTGCCGATTGTCGCCGTCGGGTCGGCATCGTCCGCCACGTCGACGATGACGTCGTTTCCGTCTCCGCTGTTATACACGAAGATGTCGTTGCCTGCACCACCGACGAGCCGGTCATTACCCGTGCCGCCGGTCAAGGTATCGGCAAAATTGGAGCCTATCAGCAGGTCGTTTCCGCTCGTGCCCTGGCCGCCACTCGCCTTTGCCAGCAGCGTCGCACGATCCCAGATCGCCCCATCAGCGAACCGTATTTCATCGACACCGGTTTTAGCGCCGGTCCGGTTCTGATCGAGATAGATGACGCTCTGATCGTCGATATAGAGGATGATATCATCCGCATCCGTAGGGGACACCATGACGGTGACGTCGCTGCTGTTGATCCCATCAAGAATCAGCACATCGGTAGCGCTTGCCTCATCCGGGTCGTAGAGCGTGTCAAAACCATCGCCTTTGGCGAACCGATAGGTGTCGGAACCCATGCCGCCACGCAGCGCATCGTCGCCTCCCATCCCACGGATCGTATCGGCACCCGATGTCCCGACGATGGTGTCGTCGCCCATGGTGACCGCGAACTGCTGGCCGCCAATGCTGTTGGACGTTCTCAGGTCGATCAGCATCTGTGCGGTCAGCACAGTGCCGTCGAAAAATTCAAAGCGCTCGATCAGCGATCCGCCAGCCTGACCAATGATATGGAGTCGATCGTTAGTACCCTTGATCGCAAGCGTAACGCCGTTCGTATCGCCATCTTGCTGAGCCTGTGTGAATTCCAGATCAGCTGCCACGATGCCGGCGCCAAACCGGACAGTGTCGTTCCCCCCTGCATCCCAGATCGCATCGCCGCCATCGCCGCGGTTGAAGACATAAATGTCGTTTCCGTTTCCGCCTTCAAGGCGATCCGAACCTTTCCCGCCTGTAAGAATGTCATCGCCATCGAGCGCATAGATTTGATCGTCACCGCCCTGGCCATCGAGAGTGTCTGCTGCACCACTTCCCCGAATGACATCATCCCCGGCCGTGCTGATCTGAGCAAACAGCCGCTCGCGGAGCTGGGCTGATGTCCAGACAGTGCCGTCCGCGAATTCGAAGCGCTCGATGGTATAATTGCCGGCATTCTGGCCAATGATGTGTAGCCGGTCGTTCGTGCCCACGACTGTGAGAAACACGCCGTCGGCATCACCATCCTGCACCACCTGAGAAAGCAGGATGTCGTTGGGTCCTATCCCCGCACCAAAGCGGATCGTATCATTCCCCGCGCTTTCCATGATGACATCATGGCCGTCTCCAAGGTTGAACAGGTAGACATCGTCGCCGTTGCCGCCTTCGAGGCGATCACTGCCGATGCCACCGGCCAGCGTGTCGTTGCCATCTAGACCATAGAGCTGGTCGTCTCCAGCGCTTCCCAGCAACGCTTCGCCAAAGCCCGTGCCACGAATGACGTCGTCACCTGCTGTCTGGAGTTGGGCAAAAAGTTGGGCGCGCAAATCTGCATTGGTCCAGATGGTGCCATCTGCAAATTCGAAGCGCTCGATCGTATAGTTGCCTGCATTCTGTCCAATGATATGCAAACGATCATTGGTGCCAGCCACCGTTATGAAGACGCCGTCATTGTCTCCGTCCTGGTTGCCCTGCGTCAGGACGAGATCGCCGGCAGCGATGCCCGCACCGAAGCGGATGGTGTCCGTGCCACTTGCCTCCACGATGACGTCGAACCCGTCGCCGAGATTGAAAAGATAGGTGTCGTTGCCATTACCGCCTTCAAGGCGGTCGCTTCCTGCTCCACCCCCAAGCATATCGTCGCCATCGACGCCCTGGATCTGATCGTCGCCTGCACCGCCCAGCAATGTATCGCTAAGATTGGTCCCACGAACTACGTCGTCGCCAACGGTTAGAACTTGAGAGAACAGATGCGTCCGTAGGTCGCTATCGCTCCATACCGTGCCATCGGCAAATTCGAACTGCTCGATCCGGTTTGCGCCGTTCTGGCCGAAGATACGAAGGCGATCCCCTGTTCCAGCGATGGTGATGAAAACACCATCATTGTCACCATCATATTTGACCTGACTGAGGATCAGACTGCTTGTCGTGATGCCCGCCCCGAAACGAACGACGTCATTGCCTGCGCTGTCGACGATGAGATCGGAACCGTCACCTAGGTTGAAGCGATAGATATCATTGCCGTCTCCTCCCTCGAGCCGGTCAGTGCCGCCACCGCCAGTGAGTGTGTCATTGCCGGCGAGGCCCCGAATGGTTTCGGACGCGCTCGATCCTGCCAGCTCGTCGTTACCAGTTGTGCCGCTCAGCACAATATTACTTGATGTGACGGCTGCGTTGATCGTGGCGCGATCCCAGGTCGAACCGTCAGCAAACTCGAACGTGTCGATGCCCCAGCTGGCATCCCAATAGGCTCGCATCTGATCATCGATCGTGATCGATCCAGCGGCATTGGCGAAGCGAATCACGATGTTGGAATTGTCCGCGAAGTCTCGCTCGATGATCAGGTCCGAACTGGAAATTCCCGCCCCGAATTTAAGGGAATTCGCTCCGAACCAATTGTTGTAGGCATCCGTCCTTTCGTCATAAATGACGTCATTGCCGTCACCGACATTGTAGATATAGGTGTCGTCGCCAAGGCCGCCTTGGAGGACGTCATCACCGGCGCCACCGATAACCACATCATTGCCTTCGCCGGCAAAGACCGTGTCGTTCCCTGTGCCCCCATCGATGACTTCAGCAACGCGTGTCCCGTAGACGATATCATTCTGCGCCGACTGGCTCGCTGTCAGCAGTTGTGCCTCAATTTGGTTGCGATCCCAGGTAGTGCCGTCGGCAAAAGCTATGGATGTGATGCCCCAATAGGTGTTGCCGCCATAGCGGGCCACTTCATATTGATTATCAACGAGGATGGAGCCAACGCTATTGCTGAAGCGAACGCGCAGATTGTTCGTATCTGCCAGGTCGCGCTCAAGAATGATGTCGGCGGTCGTAACGCCAGCGCCAAGCTGAAGCGTATTGCCGCCAAGCCAGCCATTCCAGGCGTCCGTCGTCTGATCCCAGATACGGTCGAACCCATCTCCAAGATTGTAGACATAGGTATCGGCGCCGATGCCACCTTCAAGGAAGTCATCGCCAAGCCCACCGGTAATCGTGTCGGCGCCATCATCGGCATAAACGCGATCGTTTCCGCTGCCTGCGTTCAGCGCTTCGTCGACGCGTGTACCATAGACGACATCATTTGCAGACGAGAGGCTTGATTGAAGCAACTGAGCTTCAATCTGCGTACGATCCCAGGTCGTGCCATCGGCAAAGGCGATATTGGTGATGCCCCAATAGGTATTGCCGCCATAGCGCGCTACTTCATATTGACCGTCGACGAGTATCGATCCGACACCGTTGCCAAGGCGGATCCGCAAATTTGATGTATCAGCCTGGTCACGCTCGAGAATGACATTGGCGGCGGTGATACCCTCTCCAAACTGAAGAGTGTTCGCGCCAAAAAATCCGTTCCACGCGTCGGTGGTCTGGTCCCATATCCGATCGAAACCATCTCCCAGATTATAGACATAGGTGTCGGCGCCTATGCCGCCATCGAGAATATCGTCTCCAAGCCCGCCTGTAATCGTGTCGGCGCCGTCATCGGCAGCGATCCTGTCATTGCCCGCGCCACCATTGATGGCCTCGTCAGCACGTGTGCCCGACACGATGTCGTTGCGGGCAGTTAGGCTCGACTGAACCAAGAAACTGTCGATTGCGGCGCGATTCCAGATGGTGCCATCTGCGAACGCTATATTGGTGATGCCCCAGTAGGTGTTGCCGCCATAGCGTGCGAGATCGAACTGCCCATCGACAAGGATCGCACCGACCTGGCCAGCAAAGCTGATCCGGACGTTTCCGCTCTCACTTGGATCGCGCTCGATAGCGATGTTGGCGGTCGTAATGCCCTGACCAAGTTCGAGGGTGTTACCACCCAACCAACCGTTCCATGCATCGGTCGTCGGATCCCAAATGCGGTCGAAACCATCACCGAGCCGGTACACGTAGGTATCTGCGCCAGCTTCGCCCTCAAGATTGTCGTTGCCCAAGCCGCCCGCAAGGCGGTCATCACCATTCCCGCTGTTGAAGCGGTCCGGCTGATCCAAGCCGATCTTCGTATCAGCGCTGGATGTAAAGCTTCCTGACAGTGCAAGCGCATAGAGGTCACGCAAAGTCGCACTCGTGCCGTCTGCGAAACGGAATTCTTCCAGAGAGCCGGCGCCGGAATCCAGCTGATGATGCTTCAAAATTAACCGGTCGCCACCGCTTCCAACATGTACGATCAGATCCTGCGGGGAGGCCGCGTCAACAGTGACGGCAATATCGGCTAGGGTGATACCGCCGGCAAAGCTCACAACATCGAGGTCTGAATAAAAGCCGTTTTCGTCGATCGTGACTTCGCCGTCACCCAAGGCAAAAAGATAGCGGTCGGAGCCGAAGCCGCCTTTTAGAGCCCGATCCAAAAGTTGTTGAGCAATACCAGCATGTTATGATTCACGCCGTCCTTGCGAGAGATGGAGTGATCAATGGCATGGACTGGCATTGCTCGAGATGAGCATAGCCGCAAAGG
>Ga0180008_1001803_pt1 | contig 12467 bp, 15 predicted proteins | sample MM_PW_MetaG_FD_121121 | JGI IMG/M metagenome (GOLD analysis project Ga0180008, IMG submission 121121) | Groundwater microbial communities from the Aspo Hard Rock Laboratory (HRL) deep subsurface site, Sweden - MM_PW_MetaG | ecosystem: Environmental > Aquatic > Deep subsurface > Groundwater... | reverse complement strand
GTTGGCTTGCTCACGCCGTTGAAAAATCTAAATGTCCTTCCGCCTCTGTTAGAGGGGATGAAAAATGCTATTTATGATATGCGTGATGCTATGCTCGGTACGAAAGTACCGAGAAGTCCTGATGCAAGCATCGGTGAAGGAGTAGGAACTATGAACGTAGAAAATCTCAACGTCAATGTCAAATCCGTCGCAGATGTGACAGACATGGACGCTTTGAACAGAAACCTAAGCGATGCTGCCAGGCGTGAACGGAGACTGTTAGGGAGGCGAAAATAATTATTAGGAACTTGGAAAAACTACTACACAAATGTTACCCACTATACAAATGTTACCCTATTTTATAAAACCCTCTATATAGAATACTTTAATCCTTCTTCATAATAATAAAAAAAAATAACCCTATTAAAAAAATCTAAATTCCGGATAAAATATGTTACAAAACAGTATAAAAAATATACACATTTCTTAACATAATTCATCCAACTTTTACTCTAATCTTTTTTTCAAATTTTTTTTTTTTTAGAAACAGAAATCATGACAATTACAGGAAACGGATATAATTACTCAATACCGTCAACAATGGACATTCGGGAAATTGCTGACGAGGATGCTATCGCAAGCCTGAGCATGCCTGGAAGACGTGGTATGGTAATCAATGCAAAAGCTATTAGTAAAGGTGTAAATACCTCATGCGTTTTGTCAGGATACCTAACCGGAACAGATGCAGCGGACTTAATCAGTAAGTTAAAGACCTTCACCGAAGTAATCAATTCTGCACCGGAACCGCTTGTAATTGACACAGGAGATAGAACAATCAGGGTACGGAAACAAAATGTTTCCATGGGTTACCCGCCTTCTGGTGCAAAGACAGTTAGAGTTGCTGTAACATTTATTAGTGAGGATGGTTGTTGGGAAGACATTTTGCCAGTAGAGACCAGACTTGCATCAGTGAAAGGCTACCCTGTACCAGAGCTTGAGGCGATAACGGTTAGTGGGGCTTGTGAAACTTACCCGACAATTATCTGGCGTCCTACTGGTACGATACAAGACCCGTGTGTCACGTGGTACGGAAAGAACCTTGTAAAAGATAGTTCGTTCTCAGACCTGACGACAGACTGGACGTTTAGTGGAAGTGCCAGTATAGAAAAGTTTGCTCGAAAGAAAGTAGCAAGGGTAGCTGCTGATTCCACGATGTATCAATCGTTTATTCCTTGTATTCCCGCGACTGTGTATTACTTTTCTGCATACATTATGTCTGATACAGCATCAACAGCCCGTTTCACGGTTTCCTGGTACAATTCAGGAGGTACTCTGATTTCGTCGAGCAATATTGACCTGGCAACAACAACGAGCTTCGTTAGAATGTCAGATGACTTGACATCGCCTGGGGCAACGGCATATTGTAAGATTACTCTTTGTTCGACAGTGAATGGGGTATTTGTGTTTTTCTCTGACATCCAAGCGGAAGAGAACACATCGTTATCGGAGTACATGCCGAGTCAGGAGGTGCAGTTTGCAATTACAGGGAATACTCAGTTGGCGTCTGGTGACTTCTTAGAAGTTGACATGGACAAGAAAACAGTCCGTTACTGGGATGGCTCGCTAAAAGTCTGGACGAATTGGCTGCATCATTCCAACGCTACATTTTTTCATCTCAATCCTGGTAAGAACTTGTTAGCGTTTTATAACGAAGCCGACGTAGCTTCGCAAATTCTTATCAGATTTGTAAATCGCTATCTGGCAAGGTAGGAGTGAATATGAGTTTCGAAAAAGACGGTGTAAGAGTGTATAATCCTGCGAATAGCATTCTTATTGCTGTGCTGACACTGGATACCAAAATTTCTAAGGAAGTTTCCAAGCCATGCGTTATCACTGTCAGAATTCCGAATATCGACAGGATTTTAGATGAGACTTATACTGAGGGCGCAGTAACTCGGTACATTATTGATATTGGCAATGTTCTTCGGGTTTATCGAAGTGGTAATCTCGATGCTGTCGGATATATCGTGGGACCTCTGAATAAAGTAAATAATCCAGTGGTGATTACTGCTATCGGATTGAGTTCAAAGTTGGAACGATATCGCCTTCCCTCTAAATTGGATATGCTTGACGAACCTGCTGAGGTTCTCCGAGCCTTGTTAAAAGAGTATACTTTCAGACGGCTAACAACAGTTTCAGACTTCAATGCTGGAACATATAGCAATACAGAATTGATTGAACTTGGTACAGAAGGTACTGACAGAGGCGCTGTAACCCTTGACCAGATAAGTGTTGACCCAGTAGAGTATGAAACTTCTGGCTATTGGGAGAGTGCTGTGATTGATATGGGCGAATTGGTAACTGCCTGGAGAAGGATAAAGTTCAAAGCTGGCTTCGGAGAGTTTCAGACCTTGACGTTTACGACCAATACCAGCGTAGACAATATTGTGTGGGAGGGTTGGGTTGCACTAACTAATATTGATGAATGGTGTGAGGATGGATACCCTATTGTTAGCGCTGTCGGGCAGTACATCAAGATAAGAATTCATTTCGCTACCGATGATTCTAAAATATCTCCGATAGTAGAAGCTATTGAGGTCCAGGGGACGCTTGGAAGTATTTTTACTGAGGGCACAGGTTTTAACACTCTCCCGACAGAATACATCTCCTACAATACCAGCTATGCTAATCATTTGAATGCTATCTCCACTGTTGTTGACGAGCAAGAATTTGAGTGGGAAGAAACCACAGATGGCAAAATCAATGTCTTTAAAGTTATCGGAACAGACCTAACTGATAGATACGGCCTACATGAACATACCCACTTTCAAATGCTTGACTACGAAGAGGACGATGCTGACCTGGTAAATTATGTCATCGCACTTGGCACAGGAGTAGGTTTAGACCAATTAACTGCACTGTCCCAGGACCCCGATAGTATTGCTAAGTATGGTAAACGAGTTGGTATCTATGAGAATGTTATGCAGAAGACTGGCTCAGATTTGGCTGATGCTGCGTTTGAGTATCTGACAGAATACAAAAACCCCAAACGATTTGTCAGACTTCGTGTAATTGATACGCCAGATGGACAATGGGATTTCGAGCCAGGCGATACAATTAGAATACTCAGTGAACGATGCTACGGAGGTACGGTAATAGATGACGATTTCAGGATTTATAAGGTGGTTCGGCTCAATGGGGCTGAAGGCTACGAGGTAGAATTGACACTGACTAATCCGCACCCACGCTCGAAGTCGTTCATTGAAGAGTATCTGAGAGAACAGCAAGAATTTGCTTTAGCTGCGGATTCCGCAGTGAAAAATATAGATATGGGGGACATCTGGACAGCCTGGATTAATGCCGATGATACGTTGTGGCATTCTTTTACTACTCAGTTAGGTTTTACACCAACCGAAGGGCATGTTGTAGCTTTGCAGATTTTAGAGGATGTAACTCTGTATTACAGTCAGCCAGAAGGTGACATTGATTACCGTATTAAGGATTTGAGAACTGGTGAAATGGAAGTTGAGTACCGACGAACTGCTTCTGGAACGAATAGAATAAAAATTCATTTCCTCTGGAAAGCCTGGAGTCGAAGAAGAACGTTTTCTTCTACTGGTCTTGGAGGGCAAATTGCATGAAAGCATGGATATTACATAAAAGAACTGGTACGGTAGAGATGACGTTGAACCTATCTCAGAAAACTGCAAAGTTGCAAAAAGTAACAGACTACGGATTTGACCAAAATGATTATGAAATAGTTTTTTCACTTCCTAACCGAAAGAGAAGTGACTTCAAAGTAGGAATGGTACGAATTGATGGATATGGCGGAACAGTAGCAATAACAGACCATGCAAGAAAAATTAAACAGAAATTTCCCTGTTACAGCCTGACAGTTTTTTGTATGTATCCTGAGATATTTCGTGATAATCCGTATGTAGATGAAGTTGTTCTGGCGACCAACTGGTCAAAGACTGTAGAAGCAGAACGAAAAAACTTTGACATATTCTATGATTTGCGGTATGTTGGGAAGGTATTTGCGGGTGAAGGTTTTGAAAGTGCTGTGCCTGAAGGCTGGAATGATAAATATGGTAGATGGTACAGAAATTTCTGGGAATCCAGGAATGAAATGCCAAAGATATTTAAGACCCATCATATCAATCTTACTAATACAAGTGTTGGGCTCCCTGATGATAGTATCAAAACTGATTTGTTTTTGCGGTCTGATGACTACATAACAATTGATAAAAGCGCATACGGTGTTTATGCTACAATGATGATAGGGGCTTCGCCTACTGTCAATAAAGGTAGGCAAACAAAGTGTTGGGAAACAGGTAAATGGAACAAGGTTGTTGAAGAATTAAAATGCAGAGGATTTCAAGTAGTACAACTTGGACTACTTATTGATGATGAAATCAATGGGACAGTAGACCTTCGTGGAAAAACTACAATTCATCAGGCTGCTGCGATTATCAAAGAAGCGTATTTTCATTTTGGCATCGAAGGTGCTGGTGCTCACATCGCCTACGCAGTGGGAACACCAGCAATAACACTTTTTGGTCCTACACATCCGACATTTTTTGGTTATCCAGGACATCTGAAAGTGATTGCCCCTGGATGCGACCATTGCTGGGGTGAAACGAACGATTGGCAGGTAAGATGTCCAAGAGGCAAAAATTGTATGGAAAAGATTACGGTTGATATGGTATTGGAAGTAGTAGAACTATTTGATTGTAGAAATGCTTCAGAAGCTGTCATTCGCGCTGAGGATGAAGCCACAAAGCTAATTCTTGACTATGCGAATTATCAGCATCCGATGCAGAAGGAAAGGATTGAACTTATCAGAGATAAGGTTGTTGGAGGACTTGTTCTCGATGTGGGTGCCGGAGATGGCTATACGTCTCACCTGTACTCCGACAATGGTAATCGCAGAGTTGTGGGGGTTGACTTGTCTCATATAAGATGCAAAAGAGCAAAACAGTATGGCTTGTCGTTTGTACAGGCTGATATTCTCCATCTGCCGTTTAAGGCAGGTGTCTTTGACACGGTTATTGCTGCTGAAGTATTAGAACATCTCGATTCGCCTGGTAAAGGGCTTTCTGAATGTGAAAGAGTTACGAAACAAGATGGCAAATTGATTGTTTCTCTGCCGATACATCAGATGCACGATGCCTACAAAGAGCATCGATGGTCGGTTAGAGTTAATAACATACAAGAAAATATGCAGGTTATGGAGTTAAGGAGGTTACATCATGAAAATAGACTTGGGTAGCGGAAAGAATCCCTTTAATCCAGACGATGGATGGGAACATCTGGATATAGATAGCAAACAACTCCATGTTGAGTATCACTCAGACGCAAAAAACACATCGTTTGAGAGTGGTTCAGTTGATAAGTTACGAGCAAGTCATATTCTTGAACATTTTTCTTATGCGGATGGGGAAAAAGCTCTCAGGGAATGGTATAGAATTTTGAAGCCAGAGGGGATGCTTGAAATTATTGTTCCGTCGGTTTCATGGGTAATGGAAAATTACGTTAAAGAGGGGAAAATTGCGTTCAATGCTTTATACGGCGCACAGAATACTCAGTATGATGTCCATAAGTCTGGCTATACTAAGGAGATGATTCAGGAAACACTTAGAAAAGCTGGATGGGATTTTTTTATAATTGAGGAAGCTGGCGGCATGATATATGCTTATTGCACAAAAGAGGCTTTTGAAAAGGTTAAACCAGATACTTTAAAGGTCGCTTTTGTAGTGAGGAAAGACTGTATTGATAGAAGCTTCGGAATACTTGTTGAGAATTATAAAAATGGCTTGCTTGCAGCAGGTGTTGATACGATTGTTGTTCCACTTGAAGAGATGTCTTTTTCGGGCTTAAGAGACAGAATAGTGATATGTCGAGATACGCCCTGGGGCATGTGTAATGTTTTACCTGGATGGGCGAATATTATGTGGATTGAATGTCTTGGGGATGGAATTGATGCAGATATTCATCGAGTACGGAGGTATGCAAAGTTTTATGATTTGGCTGCCGTGAACAATAGTTTTATGATGGAAACAGCAGCTCGTCTAACTGGACTTCCTGTTTTCGTAATGCCCGGATGTTATGATGAAGAGAAATTTACTTACAGGAAGAAAGATTTGACAAATGTCTTTTGTTTCTTGGCTGCCGGTACTCAAATAAGATTAGGTGGCTGGCTTGTGTTGGAGGCGTTTAAAATAGCATTTCCGAAGAATGTTTCTGATGTTAGATTAGATATAATTGTTTACCCTGGAACCGAAGAGCTTGTTGATAAGTATAAGGAAGACGAAAGAATCCATTTTGTCAAGGAATACAACTATAACGATATGCCTGATGTATATGCTGCTGCGAATGTTTTTGTTCGCACTTCTCTTATTGATGGTATGCCTAAGAGTGTTCTTGAAGCAATGGCAGTTGGGACGCCATGTATTGTGACTAAGGGGCATTCATTCCTTGAATTTTTCAATGAGGATGTAGGTTGGATGATTGATACAATGGGACGCCTTGAAGCAAGAGATGGATTTCTTGGAACATGGCATGTGCCAGGGCATACTCTCATTGCGGATGCAATGAGGACAGCTTATACGCATAGAAAATCTACCGCAGAACTTGGTGAACGAGCAAGTGAGTATGTGAAGAAATTTTCTTCCAAAGTAATTGCTCGAAGGATTGTACCATTGTTCAACGATATGCTCTGTGATATTGATAGTATGAAAAAGAGATTTTATCTGGATGGTGAATAGTATGCCTGAGCTGGTAACCCTCTATCAAACTGGTGGAGTAGTATTGGTGTTTATTGGTTTTCAAGTCTGGTTAATCAAGTATTTTATGCGGAAGGTAAATGACTTCACAATGGAACGACGGAAACTTATGGATGATTTTGCAGAAGAGCGAAGAAAGACGCAGGAGATATTTGATACTGCACTTGTTCATCATTGTAATATGGTTTCTTCTTCTTTGAATGAAACCGCTAAATGTTCTGTAATGCTATATGAGAAAATAGATGTTTTAATTGACATATATAGAAAAGGAGGATAAGATGGCAGATTCAAGAACCATAGAAAGACTGAATGAAATGTGTCCAGCAGCACGCAAGGTTGCACTTGGGATAATACTGGATACAGTTATAGATCTAGAAAGAGAGCTTCATGATGACCATGCCACGTTTAAGACGGTTGTAACAGACATTAAAACATTGGCAAATGACATCAGGACAAAATTAACAGCATTTGTTGCTAATGGTATGTTGTCATCTGCACAGTTAGCGATTGGCGGAACAAATACCGCCGTTGCTACAGCGTTGTGCATGTACACAGTTAATGGGGTTGTTTACACGAAAGCGGCGGTTGCTGCTGGTACCGCACCTGGAGACGATATTGTTCCACAGAGTACATACGGTGCTGTAGCGTTGGACATTGGTACGAATGGTACAATTGATGCAATTGAAGCGACCGATAACGCTACTGGCTATGTTTCTGCAGTACTGGCTGTAGCGGGATTGCCCGCAGTTGAGGCAGGTCATGTTCGCATGGGATATGTAACAGCAATGAGAAGCACTGGGGCATTTACTTTTGGCACAACTGCTTTGAGTGATGCTGATTCGACAGTTGCATATACCAGTTCAGCAGGTGTGTTAGCGGCGTTAGGCGCAGCAGTAGGTACTTCCGCACCTGACACGCTCACTGCAACAAAACCTGATGCTATCACTTAAAAAGGATAGTGATTGAAAATGCCTCTCACAGCAAAAGGGCGAAAGATAATGAAAGCGATGCAGAAAAGCTATGGGAAAAAGAAGGGGAAGCAGGTATTCTATGCTTCTAAGAATAAAGGAACGATTACTGGCGTTCATGTGAAAAGGCGAAAAAAGAAGTGAATACTTTCCGACTGAGTTTTCAGTCGTGGCGTCTCGGTTTAGGACACTAACGCCCTTATATCCAATAGATATAAGGGCTTTTTTATTGAAAAAGGTAGTATGCATCTATTTAATAAACAGCTTGTCTTATTTTTATTGTTAAATCGTTATTTTTTTATCACTTTTTTTGTGAATATAATCATTTTTTCCTTGACATTTTTCAAAAAATATTGTATAATATAGCATAATAAAATTATTCTTTCAGAAGAGACCTGGCTCAGATGGTGTGTGAATGCAAAAGGAGATGAAAAAAATGTTTTTCGATGTTTTCTGGTTCATGTTGGTTACATGCGGATTTATATTCATTATGTGGAAATTGATAAAGGTTTAAAAAGAGTATCTGTACTTAGGAAGTATAGGTAGGTAGAAGAAGTTAGGCAATGCCTATGTAACGTAGGCATTGCCGAGAATGAAAATGAAATTACTGTGAGAAATCTTAGACGAAATCGACATTATTCAAAGGAGATTATACCATGTTTGAGAAAGATTGTCAAGGTCAAGGTTTGTTTTGTGTTGATGGAAGAGATACTGAGATTATTAGTGAGTTGAGCCATCCCAACGCTGGTGTTTATGCGTACAAAATTAGAGATGCGCAAGGCAGAATTTGTGTTGTTCCTTCCGAAGATGTTCTGTTCATTGATGAGTTAGAAATTTGGGAGGAATACAGTTCCCAGGAAGGCAAGCTAAAAAGGGGGTATAAGAATTGTTAAAAGTGAGGTTGTATAGCACAACAAATCAAGAAAAAGGGGAAGTTGAATGTGAATCCGTAGACGTGGGTTGTGGTTGGTACTATTTGACTAATGTAGAAACTATCAATGGCAAGGTTGATGTAATAGACATCCTTCACCATCATCAAGGTGGAGTGTCGTTTGCAATAGATGTTTTAGATATTGTGTTAATCAAAGGGAGGTGAAACAATGAGTGCCAGAATAGAGATTAGCGAAGCGCATGGTAAGAGTAGATATGTTATTCATCTTTATGGCGTATATCTCCCAATTGGTGATTTGAGAGTTTTTAAGCGATGGAGTACGGACGAATTAAAAAACTTTAATATAGAAGATGGAAAAGCGTATGACTTTTACATTGGTAGTGTGACAGTTAAGTTTAGTGCTCAAACGCTGAGGTCTCTTATTGAGCAAGCTGACAATTTCTTGGCTGAGGATAGCAAGTAGAATTTAGATAGTTTCAATTCCGCAAAAATATTTGAAAAGGGGTGAAAAAAAATGGCTACAAAAAAAGTCAAAAAGATACTGTGCGGCAGTTGCGGTCGGGTAGTTGCGGTGCGGGGTGCTGTATGGGAATACCGTTTACGTCCCGGCGGGTTTGGATCGGCAAGGAATGCAGACGGGTTGTACACGAGATGGAATTGCGATGCTTGTGTGGATGGGGCGGTGGAGTATTAAAAGAAGTATGTAATAGTCAAGCGCCGGTGCAATTCCGGCGCTTGCTTTGTGGCAAGTCTGAACAGGCTTGACTATTGAAATATAAGAGGAAGAGTAGAATGAATATCAAAAAAGTTTTACGCGAATCGATGAACACAAAAAGATTGTCGTTCATCGAAACACGGTTTGATGGCCGATGCATACGCGGAACTGGCGACCGCAGAAAAAATGTGGATATAGATTATACAATCCGACAAAAGTACGGGAAAAGGATTGTAGCAGCATGTTATGACCCGGATACGGGTCAAGATTATTTCGTTATCAAAGGAGATGTAGAATGCCTCTAGGGATAGCAAGGGGTAATATGTACCCACATGTATCTCATACGAAGAACCTGATAAAAGGCCGATGTCTGTACTTGTGTGATTATTGTTATGCGAAGACATTCTCAACAAAGCCGTTGCGGTTTGATTATTCCGAACTGAGAGAAAATCTTGGAACAGGGAAGTTTATTTTTGTTGGAAGCTCAATTGATATGTGGGCTTCCGATGTACCTTCGGAATGGATTGAATCTGTGTTGGTATATTGCTGTTCGTTTCCTGATAATAAGTATTTGTTTCAGTCGAAGAACCCTGAAAGATTTTTTGATTTCCTGGATAAGATGCCTCCGAATAGGGTTCTGGCAACGACTATCGAAACCAATCGTCAGACAGTAATAAATTCTGTATCAAAAGCGCCATCGCTGATTAACCGTAAAGCTGCAATGGTTGGGTTAGGGTTAGCTGGCGAGACTATCCAAATAACGATTGAGCCAATAATGCAATTTGATGAACAGGTATTGCATCTATGGATGTATCAGATTAGTCCATCTATGATTGCCATCGGTGCAGATAGCAAAGGACATCATTTGCCAGAACCTACTGGAGAACAGATTAGTAGTTTGCTGGAATTGTTAAAAACAATTCCAGGATGTGAGATAATTCTCAAAAAGAATTTGCACAAATTGATATAAAGCTATCAATGTTTTTGTGTTGAGTTGCATTTTCTCATTGAAAAATATTAAGAATTATGGTATAATAATGTAACTCAATACAAAGGAGGTAATGTCCATGAATAATAGTGTGTCTTTAGACAAAATCCGTGAACTCATTTACGTAAAAGGTTATAAACAAACCTTTATTGCTCAGAAACTGGATATTTTGCCTAACACGTTTTACTGTAAACTATTAGGCAGAAGTAAATTTTCTAATGTAGAACTCGGAATTATGGCAGATGTGCTCCAGGTAAGCGTCAATGAGTTTTTTGAATAAGGAGAAGTAAAAATGAGTGGAGTTGAATTGACCTATAGCCGAATACAGTCCTGGCTTGATTGTAGGCGGCTATATAAGTTTAAATACAATGATTTGCTTGAACCGTATGAGGAATCCGATGCTTTGCGCATCGGTTCCTCAGCACATTATTGGTTGAGGAGTTTTCATCTTTTTGGAGTATCAGAACCAGCAATTGATAGATTTTATTCTGAAGTTACTGCTTTTGATGCTGACACAGAATATGAAATTTCTCTGGCAAAGGCAATGGCAAAAGGGTATGAAGCGAGATACGGTAAAGATGAGTTTAACGTACTTGCTGCGGAAAAAACTGTTAGGACTAAAATAGCCCTAACATATCAGTCCTGCATCTTTGCAGGAAAGATAGATATGATTATCCAAGCTGATAATGGCGTCTGGGTTGTTGAGCATAAGACGGCATCTTCAATGGATGACCGTTACTTTGAAAGACTTGAGCTCGACCCGCAGATAACAGGATATATCTATCTTGCTTCGAGGAACTCTGCAAATGTTTTGGGAGTTCTTTATAATGTCATCAGAAAACCGAGCATTGCTCAGAAAAAGTCCGAAGGACAACAGGATTTCTTTGCAAGACTGGCTCAGGATTATTTAGATAGACCTGAGTTTTATTTTGCTCGCAAGGAGATTGTGAGAAATGACCAGGAGCTTCAGGAATTCCCTGAGTATGTTACTGGGGTAGCAAGCGAAATATCTTTCGCTACAACCTACCCCCGCAACGTCTCACGTTGTAATTTGTATGGTAGATGTGCTTTTCGCTCTCTCTGTATTGAGTGGTCGGATGAGCTTGCTGGAACGTACAGAAAGAAAACAAAGGCAAATCAGGAATTGGAGGATGATTTCTAAATGAGTGAACGTACCCGACTTGGAACGAAAAATGGTAAACTAATAGGTACTTTTGAAGTGATTTCACCGGAAGCAGAATTCATGACATATCTTTTTGAAAATGATGTGATGTATCGTGTTTGTCAATATGGAAACACTTATAAAGTAGCAATAGACCATTATATATTAAATACTTATGATGGTATTGTTGGTATTGCCGCTATGTTTAAGGGAGAGATTGTATAATTAAGGAGGAAATAGCATGATTAGAAAAGCAGGAGACCGCAGTAATTGGATGGTCAAGATGTTGGTGTACGGCGCGTCTGATACAGGCAAAACTTACACCACTTCGCGACTGTCTGAGCAGCATAAAGTATTGATTCTTGATATTGAAGGCGGGGCGTTGTCGGCGCCGCCCAATTTGATTTACTGCGATTTTGAGGACAACAAAGAAGTGTTCGACCCTACTAATGCAGAAAAGTATCCATCTCTGATGATGAAGATTAGCACCTACGGCGAAGCAGAGCAAACGCTTGCTTATCTGAGAAGGAATCCCGATAGGTTCGATATTGTTGTGTTGGATTCCATTACAGAACTTCAACGTCGTTGTGCTGACTTTGTCAAGACCAAAGGCACAACAGTCATAGCAGACCTGGATACCCTGAGCCTGCAGGGTTGGGGTAGTTTGAGTGAAAAGTTTAGAACGATGATTAGAGGGTATCGGGATTTGAAATCTCACGTTGTATTTACTGCCTTAGAACAATGCCTAACTGACGAAGAAAGCGGTTTAATTCGGTGGATGCCGTTAGTTGAAGGACGGAAAACCCCGTTTGAACTCGTTGGCTGGATGGAGATTGTCGCTCACTCAACTAAGCGCGAGCGAAAAGTCACTGCTGAAGGCAGCGGAAAAGTCACTGCTGAAGGCAGCGGAAGTAAACTGGTAACGGAGAGACTTTTCCGCTTTCACTCTAACGGTAGGGAAGAAGCAAAAGTACGTGG
>Ga0180008_1001802_pt1 | contig 12472 bp, 17 predicted proteins | sample MM_PW_MetaG_FD_121121 | JGI IMG/M metagenome (GOLD analysis project Ga0180008, IMG submission 121121) | Groundwater microbial communities from the Aspo Hard Rock Laboratory (HRL) deep subsurface site, Sweden - MM_PW_MetaG | ecosystem: Environmental > Aquatic > Deep subsurface > Groundwater... | reverse complement strand
CCGGGTGGTAATCAGAGGAATTCTTGCACAGCCACGTATATTCTCAATACAATATCGAGAACGATTAGAAGTGATACTTGCTAATCTTCAACCAACGACCATCGGGACTAATATTGAACGCATCACAATCGGGATTTATGCCCAATGGGATAATCCCATTCACAGTAGCCTCAAAGATAGAGTATCCTGCGTTCTTGTTCTACTCCGTCAACTCATCATCAACTTTTGGGACTATCTGCTTAAAGGTACTGATGAATCTCTTAAATCAGACGGCCAGATTGAGAACCATCTTGAAACGCTCGAAAATTATATTGAGAACGGTTTGGACAACTACGTGGTGGTGGGAAATGAACGTCAGGGATTCTGGCTGATGAGTAAGGATGAGTATCATACGGCAATGGAGGATGTAAGATAATGGCTAATGTATTTTATCTGGTCGGTAGTATTTGTTTTGCCATAGGAACGATAATAAACATGTTCAAATGATAGTGCAAGAAACCCTACAACTTGTTGGCTATCCCGTTGATTACCTTGTGGTTGACTTTGAGAGCTATCACGACGCTAAATACTCTCTTAACAAGATGTCGATTATCGAATATGTAAGAGACAAGCGGTTTGAGTTGTTAGGATGTGGAATATATAGTTCCATTGATGGTAATAGACGGTATATCCCGCCTAATGGTCTTGAAATAATAAAAAATATAGCCTATAAAGAAGTTGTTATTGTTGTGAAAAATGCAAAGTTTGACGTGTTAATTCTTCAAGAAATTTTTGGTATCGTCCCTCCTTATGTCATCGACATCGAAGACCTTAGTAGACACTTGGATTCAAGAGATAAACATAGTCTCAAGCATTTAGCAAAAAAACATGGCGTGGGTCTAAAAGGATGTACGGAAGATTTTAAAAATTTACATTGGGACAGTATGACCCCTAAACAACGACAAGCCCTTGAAGAATATTGTCTTAATGATATAGAACTTGAACATCAACTATTTGAACTTTTGCTCCCGCAACTTACCAATCCCGCTCTCGAAATTCCACTAATGCGACACACGTTAGATATTTATCTAACACCGAGGATTGTTTTCGATTTTGTGAAAGCGGATGAGTTAATTGAGGCCATGTATAAAGAATTATGGTCTGTCGTAGATAAAACGGGTGAGGTTGAAAGAGGTATTAGTGGTAACATTTCGTTCCAAAAACTACTACAAGCTGCACTCGGCGATGAGAAAATTCCGATAAAACGGGGTAAACGTGAGAATATACCTGCTCTTGCTCAAGGTGATGAAGGGCGTAAGAAGATGCTCGAACATCCTAATGAGCAAGTGCGACTGTTGATGGAAGCTCGGATTGCGGTTCGGTCTTGGCCCCTACACATCAAGCGGGTGCGGAGTTTGATAGCACAGGCCAAGGCGTGGGGCGGCAAGCTCGGTGTTCCTTTGAAATACTACGGCGGACATACCGGGCGTTGGTCCGGTACTGGTGGGATTAATCTACAAAATCTTGGTGGTAAAGGTCGCGGGAAGGCGATTCATCCGTTGATCGCCGCTGTTAGGGGGTTGCTAAAAGCATGAAAGTTTTAGTAGCTTGTGAATTTAGTGGTATCGTGCGGGATGCTTTTATTGCAAGAGAGTGTAATGCGGTAAGTTGTGATATATTACCAACAGAAAGACCCGGCCCCCATTATCAAGGCCGTCTTGAGGATTTTATTGGAAAAGGTGACGAATGGGATTTAATAATCGCCCACCCGCCGTGTACTCATTTATGTTCGAGTGGTGCAAGATGGTGGAAAGATAAAAAAGAAGAACAGCAATATGCTATTGATTTTGTAATGATGATAGCGAATAGAAATTGTCCTAAAATAGCTATAGAAAATCCCGTTGGTATTTTATCAACTTATTGGCGTAAACCCGATCAATATATACAACCTTGGCAATTTGGACATGGGGAGACTAAAAAAACAGGGTTGTGGCTTAAAGGTTTGCCGAGATTAAAGCCTACAAATGTTGTTAGTGGTAGAGAAGCAAGAATACATAAAATGGCCCCATCAAAAGACAGGAGTAAACTTAGGGGTATTACTTATCAAGGTATTGCTAATGCTATGGCTGAACAGTGGGGAGAGCTATGAGTAATAACATCTTCATCATAGCCGACTATGCTCAGATAGAAGCCCGTGTGCTTGCTTGGTTGGCGGGACAAGACGACCTTACCGCCGACTTTGCAAGGGGCGAGGACATCTACTCCAAGTTTGCCACCAGACTGTTCGGTGTACCCATACGTAAGCCGGTTAAGGATGATCCAGAACCGATCAAAACATACCTATCAATTAAAAGGGGGTTTGGCAAAGACGCAATACTCGGTTGTGGTTATGGGATGGGGGCGAGTACGTTTTATGAACGTTGTGTGACTAATAATTCTTTACGTCCTTTATTTGATTCCGGTCAATATGATATATTGTTTATTAGTAAACTTATCAAAATATATCGTGGAATGTATCCGAAAATTCCTCAACTCTGGAAAACCATTGAGAAAGCGTTCCGATGGGTGATTAAATATCCAAAGACCGGAGTATACTATTGTAACGGTGGACTCAGAGCGGTCACTGATTGGAGTGATTGCTTCAACATGCCAGAGGATGCGTTATTGGCGTTTTATAACAATAACAAGACTGTCTGCATCCGTCTCCCTTCCAGCCGCGTTTTATTCTACCCCAACGCTTGCGACAAGTTTGGTCGATTGGGTTACAAGTGGAACAGTAATTTATGGGGCGGATTTCTGGTAGAAAATATTATACAGGCCATTAGTCGGGATATTCTTGGTGAGGCGTTGTTAGTCGTACATAAGGAAGTGTGTCCGGTTGTATTACATAGTCACGATGAATTAGTGTGTTTGTCGTCTAAAAAGGACGAGGCCGTAAATAGAACCAAAATTAGAATGATTATGGAACACGCCCTCTGCTGGTGTAGGGGGTTGCCGATAGCGGTAGGAATTGAAACAAGTGAGGTATATCGGAGTATATGATTCACGCTATGAGGCATAAAAAACCCACTAAATCTGATATTGGTGCTGCCTACGCCCGACTCGCTTACGCCGCCCGGACCGGCAAACCTCCGGCGAAGGTACGGAAAGACGGGAGTATCGCTACGAAGCCAGTGGTGCCGTGCCCGGACTTGCCAGAGAAAAACGTGGTAAAGGGGTGTATCGGGTGGTTGCGTCGCCATCGAATTTTCTGTAACCGTCATGATACTGGTAGTGGATACCTTGGCCAAGGCACTGCTATAGCTACCTACGGAATTAAAGGCGGAGGCGACATCATCGGTTTGCTGCCGGATGGTATTCACTTTGAGATTGAATGTAAGCAAGGGAAGGGCGGGAGTTTGTCAAAAAGACAGCAAAAGCGGATGAAGGATATTAGGGAAAATCACGGTATTTATTTGGTAGTCCATGGAATTTTGGAATTAGAATACTATGACGAGATTTTTAACTTGACTTCCAGAGGTGATTGTGGTATAGTGGTAGAATGATGGTCGAGACTAAGACAGAAAACGAACACGGCGTAGAAAAATACTACGACAAGGTTTATCAACAGATACTTTGGCTCTGTAGGGACAGTCATTTAGCAGATGATCTAACTCAACAAACTTTTCTTTGCTACTTGAAAAATCCGGCCCGTGGCTGTTCACCCTATACGTGGCTCATAGTAATAGCTCGTCGTCGTGTCTATAACCATTGGAGGCGAGTTAAGTTGACACCAACAACAGATTCCGCACCTGTGTTGTCACCGTTAGACACACTCATAATGATAGAGCGTTGGACTAAGCTGTGGGGTAATCTATCTCCTGGTCAACTAAAGGTTCTTGATCTAAGACTGTTGGGATTGAGCTTAACAGAGATAAGCAACAAACTTGGAGTTAGTTATTCAACGGTAGCAGATAGAATATACAAGGCTAAGAAGTTATTAGTAGGACAAAACTGTTGACTTCCAGAGAAGATGAACGATAAAAAGATTTATATTAAGTGTAAATAGGATGGTAATATGCAAAATAGTATAGAACTCTCTGCCTCAGCAATTGAATCATTTAAAGCCTGTCCCACTCGCTTCAAGCTAAGATATGTAGACCGTATCGCACCTATCGAAGATACTGATGCCCAACGAATCGGTACGAACTGGCATAAGCTTCTTGAAGTTCTTAGTCTCGAACCCGAATCCGTATGTTGGAATTGTGCTAAGCAGGCACAACCAGTAACAGGATGCTTATATTGTGGTGGTACTGGATTCTTACCAAAAAACACAATGGACATAGCAATTCGATTTCTGTGGGATGCGTATACTATCGGTGGGATGTTGGTAAATGATAGGGAAGTTGAATATTATACATTGTTAAATGCCCTTGTTGGTTATAATTGGTATTGGGCCTCACAGGAACGGTATAAAACAATAGTACGAGAGTTTGATTTCGAGATTCCAATCCGTAGCTTGACTGGACGAGCGTTGTCAAACGCTAAATTAAGGGGAAAGATAGACAAGATTGTCCAGAATGAGAATGGACAATTTTTGGTAATCGAGCATAAATCTACAAGCAAATCTATTGATTCGGACTCTACAATCTGGTCTCATTATAATATGGGAGTACAGTCGTACCTGTATCCAGGAACCGCTCAACAGTTACAACTTGAAGGTGAACTCAAGGATTGGGGGATTACACCTAAAGATCCCCCGATCTTTGGGGTATTGTTTGATGTATTTCATAAGCCGCAGATTTCACCGAAGAAGTTGACACAGAAGGCCAGTAAAGAATTTGTGGAGAATGTACCTCATGTTTATATGGGACAAGTATTTCAAACAATGATGTGGATTAAGTCTGTAGATGGTGATAGACTAGAAATTAATGGTGTTCCTGCCGAAATCGAACTTGGTAAGAAAGCTGGAACTCTTGCCATCCGCGAAACTCCGGAAATGTTCGGAGCGAGGCTGCTTGAGGACATCAGTGAGAGGCCGGAGTTCTATTTTTCAAGACGAGAAGTAGCTAGAACGTCTAGCGACTTTGAACGGTTCCGGAGAGAATTGCTTAGTATCTACCAGACCATCCGTTTGATGAAGAAGAATTGTGGGTGGTATCACAACGATCAACAATGCGAGGCCACATTTCGGTGTCCGTACATAAGTATCTGTTACAGTAACAAAGACGTTAGTGAAGAAGTACCAAATGGGTTTAGACGCATTTAAAATTTGTAGTAACGGTTTGTAACCTGTAAAGTAAACTGCAACAATAGGAGAATATAAAATGTCAGGACCACCGCCAATTAGAAAACCAAAGATAATTACATCTAAAAGATTAATTAATCGAAAGATAATTACACCCAAAAAGAAATTTACAGTTGAACCCTGGATTGCTACAGGTGAGGGTAAGAAGATCCTTATCTATGCTGACTTCGGAATGGGAAAAACTACTCTTGCGTCTATGCTCCCCAATCCGGTATTCATAGGTGTTGACGATGGTGGGCGTATGATTAAGCATCCGGTCACTGGTGCTGACCTTATGCGTATACCACAGATAGAAACTTTCGATGATGTCCGGGTTGTACTACAAACACCGTCAGTATTTGACGGTTTTAATACAATAGTAATTGATACCGTGACTGATCTGGAAAAATTGGCCCTGCCCTATATGTTTAAGACTGTACCCGGTCCGAAAGGTTCAGTGTGTCAAGATATAGAGGGCTATGGCTACAATAAGGGCTATCGTCATCTATGGGACACAATGCGGTTGATTCTTCAAGATTCTGAACCATTGGTAAAGATCGGCAAGAATGTTGTGTTTATAGCCCAAAATAAAAATATCAAGGTTGCTAATCCAGCCGGTGACGATTACTTGCGTGACGGACCTAGTTTATATAGTGGTACGCCATCTATTGTAGATTGTTGTTGTGAATGGATGGATTATATCTTCAAAATTGGTTATAGTTATGTAGCTGTTGAGAAAAAGAAAGCCGCTGGTTCTACTGAGCGGGTGATCTACACCCAACCAGAAGTCTACTTTATTGCTAAGTCCCGCACTTCCCTCGATGCTGAGATTCCGTTTACTGAGCCAAGTGATGATACAATATGGAAGGAGTTATTTGGTGGATAAAATTATTTGTCCATGTAAACGCCGGTGGTGGCAAGGACGTAGACCTTGTTTGACATGTTTTTTGTTTAGACCGGAAATTAGAAAATTAACTTTTGGAAGAATTAAAGAAGCTATTAAGGAAATTGATGAACAAAATCAGCCGCAATCAACCTTGTCCCTGTAAGTCCGGACGGAAGTATAAGGACTGCTGCTTGTTCACACGACACGGTGGGGAGCGGATTAGGGTGAAGTTACAGACAAAGACTGATTTGAGTAAAGAAATAATACGGAAGATGATTGAAAAACATCACGTAGAACGAATGAGTGAAATTATTAGGGAAAAAACAAATGCCGGAGAAAAAAGAAGCATTTCCGAAAAAAGTGTTCATAAGTCGAATACATGAATGCGAATCGAGTGATGATTATTTTGCCGTAGATGAACATCTTCAGGACATAGACATTGGTACAGGTGAAAGGATAACAGTAGGGGTATACGAGTTAAAAACTACGATACCGGTAACGAATGTTAATCAAATAATATAATTGGAGAAAATTAAATGGCACAATTAATTGATCAAGTAGGGGACTATCGAGGAAAGGCGGTTAATGGTGCGGTATCCACGACTACAAACGGATTTCCCCAACTAGTACTCAATCTTCACGCAACAAGCGTGTATGATGGAGAATTAAGTGAATGGGTTGATGATGTGGTAGATAGTGACATTACTGCTTATCTTTGTCTGTTTGGTGGTAGCGGTAAACCCACTCTTGCCGTCCAGCAAGTAATTGATGTAATTGGATGGGATGGTGCTTCATTTAAGGGATTAAATGACCTCGTAAAGGAACTTATTGAGGATGAGGGCGGGTTACCAATTGGATTTAGTGTAGATGAGAGTGTTTACGAGGGAAAGACTCGCTTAAATGTCAATTGGATACGCCCCTACGATGCTACTCCAACACGAGCGGTTAAAGAATGTACACCAGCCGAGCTTAAAATTCTAGATCAGCAGTATGCGAGAGCGTTACAGGCCGTGAGAGGTAAGACTAAGGCTGCCGCACCTAAACCAACAACTAAGCCGAAACTACCAGTAGCACCTGCATTTCAGACAGCACCAGAACCAGCAATTAGGCCCGCACCTTCAGCTACAGGTAAGTCTACGAAGGGTAGAGCTTGGGGTGCTATTGTAAAGGCCAATAAAGCTGAACCTAATGTTGAGAATAAGGGTGGTGGTGCTGGTTTCGGTGATGAGCAATTAGTTGAGGTTTGGCAAACTACTATTGTTGAAACAGTCGGTGATGTAGATGACAAACAGATTACCAGAGAGCAATGGTATCAGATCCAAGAAGCTGGTAAAGCAAAAGTGACAGTTCCATTCTGATAATAAGAAATTAGGTGAGTGTGGTGATTGTAGAACTGACTGAGTTTGGACAAGGCAGTGGCCGGGTGTTACCTGGGGAATCCCGGAGTTTCTTGTTAAGTAATAACTGGCGAACTTAAACTTGTATTTGAATACTTAATTAAAAGAAAAAATGGTGATTAATCTAACTGATCAATTCATTATCTACCAGAGTAACGTGTTCTCCGCGATGCTCGATCAACTCGCCAAAGAACTCGGTGTATCAACTAATTCCCTGTTAAAGATAGGAATTGGCTTTAATCCAAAATCCCAATCTTGGGTGTTCGCAGAGCGAAATGCTAAAGGCGAAATAATTGGGTTGATGGAGCGATTCCAAAACGGTAAAAAATTTATGGTGAAAGGGTCTAAACGTGGACTCATCTTCCAACCACAATTCAGAAAACGAACAACCTATAGTGGTGGACCTCTCCAACAAGTTACTAGGGCTAGCCCCTGTAGCCTTTGTGGAAAGCAACGTTGGTGTATGGTGTCACTTGACAATGCTGGCAACCCAAGAGCCGCGTTGTGTCATTATACATCCACCGGAGCATCAAAAAAGTTACCAGGCGGCGGATATTTACATTTCTTTGGATCAGAAACAGAAGTGCGTGGTGAAAATCAAACGCTCTTACCCGCTTCTAAATACCCGATTTTTGTGGTTGAAGGTGCAACGGATGTTGCAGCGATTACGGATATGGGTTTGGTCGGTGTGGGAAAACCTTCGGCGTTAGACGGAATGGCGTTACTTGTCGAGTTGTTATCTGGTTATGATATTGTGGTTATAGGTGAGAATGATGCCGGTACTGGCAAAAGAGGGATGGAACTAACAGCAGAGCATCTTATTGAAGTGTGCCCGTCAGTATCTACGCTTATGCCGCCGAAGGGATATAAGGATGTGCGTCAATGGTATCAAAATGAACTAACTGACGGTGTAATTGTAGAAGATATTTTATCCGATACTACACAAATACAAAAAGATGATAATACATTTGAAGACAACATTCCTGCTACCATAGCTGAAGTGTTTCTGACTAGGTGCAAGACCGAGAACGGTGTATTAATCCTACGGAGTTACCGGGGCCAGTGGGTAGAATTTCAAGATGGGTGTTATAGAAACTTGGACGCTGATGTACTACGCGGTCAGCTTTATAAGTTTCTTGAGGATAAGAAAATCAAGAGGTTCGCCGATAGTGGATTTATACTTGAACCTTACAAACCTTCTAAATCTAAAATTAATGATATTATGGATGCCTTCAGCAAACACTGTCCTATAGACGTAGATCCACCGGCGTGGTTAGATAATCGTAAGGGGTTGAATCCAGCCGACCTTATTATTTTTAACAATGGGGTATTAGACGTCGACCAATACATACAAAAATCCTATAAACTTAGAGCCACAAATCCTTTATTCTTTTCCCTCAGTTCTATCCCACATGATCTTGACGGGACGCTTATTTCGTCCACATGGCTTAACTTTCTTACCGACATCTTCAACGGCGATCAACAACGGATTGATCTGTTACAGGAATGGTTCGGTTATAATATGGTTCCGGATATGAGCTTTGAGAAATTTATGATTTTTGTAGGTCGTCCCCGATCCGGTAAAGGAACTGTATTGTCAGCATTAGCAGCCGTACTTGGCAATGAACAGATATGTTCTACTAATCTAAGAACCTTGTGTGGTACATTTGGTTATCAGCCTATGCTTGGTAAGCTAGCTGCGTTTATGGGTGATGTAAGAACACCTAAACACGGTGATCTTGGTACTGCGTTAGAAAGAATCTTACAGATTGTAGGTAGAGATTCTGTTAGTATCGACCGCAAATTTTTACCTGCACTATCTAATATACAGTTGTGCTGTCGGTTTACCGTGGCTTTAAATGATTTTCCGTCGCTACCGGATTATGCCAATGCTTTAGAGCCCCGATTGCTTTTATTGGATTTTCCTAATTCGTATTGGGGAATAGAAGATAGAACTTTGAAGGGTAAATTAGAAGCTGAAGCTAAGAATATTATACCTTGGGCGTTAGAAGGTTTGAAACGGGTGCGATTGAACAATGGATTTACCAGACCGAAATCTTCTAATAAAGCCATGGCCAGTTTACGTGATGTTATTTCCCCCATTACCACTTTTGTGAAAGCATGGTGTAATTTGAATAATGCCGCAATTATACAACAGGATGCTATATACGATGCGTGGAGAGCGTGGGGGCGTAGACAGGGGGTACAAGCCGGAACTTCGGCTCAATTTACTCATCAGTTAGGGAATCTTTACAGCGAATTGGAAATTGGTGGATTTGAAATTAAAGGGTTGGAATTAAAACCTGATGTGATGAATAAAATGCTACAAGGAGATGCGTGATGTTAATGAAAAAATGTGATAAGTGTAACAGAATTTACAGCTTAAAGGAACCCAGTATAGGTACGATAGAGTTCCAACTTTATAATTATGGTGACTCTTTGTTTGACGAAGTAGATGAATATGATTTATGCTGTAATTGTGCCCGGTCTATTAGACAAATCATACAAAAAGCTGTAAAACAATAAGAATGGTTTGAAAGGGATGATGTGTGATGATAATGAACCGTGTATGGGCAATGCCTAATAAATGGACATTTAAAATTAAACCCGTTGCTGAACTATTAAATAGATATAATGTGGGCGAAGGGTGGGCCGATCCTTTTTGTGGAACGAGTCAATTGTGTGAGTTTAGAAATGATCTAAACAGGGACAATACTGTTGCAATTACCCATCTTGATTGTGAAGAATTTGCAGAGAAAATTGTGCCGCAAAATATTATGGGAATAGTGTTTGACCCACCCTATAGTTTACATAATGTCATGCAATTTTATAGATCCGTAGGAAAAGAGCATCTTATGAGAAAAAATCCTACAGGGGCGTATCCGAAGACACGAGACATTTTAGCCAGTAAAATTTGTAAAGACGGGATCAGTATTTCATTTGGTTATAATAGTGTTGGATTGGGGAAAAAGAGAGGCTTTGAAATTATAGAAATATTACTAATTTCACACGGCAGAAATAGGAATGATACAATAGTGACAGTTGAGAGGAAACTTTGATGAAATGTGCATGTTGTGGTAGAGAAGGAAACGAAACTCCGTGTTTAGAATGTCAAGTAAGAAAGGGTTGGATATTACCAATACCTAAAAAATTTGCCCTAATAGGAGCGGCGGGGTACATCGCCCCCCGTCATATGAAGGCCATCAAGGATGTAGGTGGCGAACTCGTGGCCGCCCTCGATCCTCATGACTCGGTGGGTGTGCTCGATAGTTATTTCCCTGATTGTAAGTTTTTCACGGAGTTCGAGCGATTTGAACGATTCCTTGACCCCTATCATAATAAAGGGATATGTCGTATCGACTACTTGGTAGTATGCTCTCCTAATTATTTACATGATGCCCATATCCGATTCGGATTACGAATTGGAGCAAATGTGATTTGTGAGAAGCCGCTAGTCATTAACCCCCACAACCTGTATCCATTGTTGGAGTTGGAAAAGAAATCGGTGGGCAATATCTACCCAATCTTACAGTGTCGGTTACATCGTGGGGTACAACAGTTAAAAAGATGGGTTGATGAATGTGCGGGTAAAGGTGAAAATCCTTTTAATATAGCCATCATCTATAATGCCCTACGCGGGCCTTGGTACTTACAGTCGTGGAAAGGTGAAGATAAACAATCTGGCGGGCTGATCGTGAATATCGGTATCCATCTGCTCGACCTGATGTGCTGGATGTTTGGAGAGTGTCGGGAACAATACGTAAAACGTTCTTCTCCGTTACATATAGATGGTGGATTGAAATTCGACAATGCGTATGTTAATTATACTTTAAACCTCCGTAGCAAATTTAATATACGCTATAGCAAAAAGGTTGATATTAATCAAGGTGAGTTCATAATCGATCTTACTAAAGATTTTCAAGACCTTCATACTCAGGCGTATAAGAGCATCTTAGCCGGAGAAGGGTTTAGTGCGGAAAGTGTTGTTCCAGCAATAAAATTAGCAAGTCAAATAAGAAAGGGTTTGAAATGACCAAAATATTTAAACCAAGCCTTGACCGTATCTTGGTGAGGCCGATAGTAGAAACACAGTCGAAGGGCGGGATTATGCTGCCCAAACTAAGTCGTGAACAACTCGCTGCGAAGCGAAATAAACAACTCCCTACTCAATTCGGTGAGGTACTGGCTACAGGACCGGGACCGCGTTTGGAAGATGGTACTCACTGTAGTATGAATGTTAAGGTGGGTGACATCATTTCGTGGTGTAGTGCTGTCGAACTATCTATTATACTTAACGATGAGGAACTTATTGTTATTGAAGAAAACGCATTGTTGGGGGTGGTGAAACATGCCTAAATGTAGAATATCAACTGATACACACGTTGAAACGGTAACGTATACTACTTGTCCTTATTGTGAATATGCGTGTACCTTTTATGATGATAGAGTTGGTAATGAAGTAAGGTGTAACAATTGTGGTCACACATTTATTGTAGGTGAGGAAGGATGATCCACTTCCGCACTAGGAATGACCTACTCGAATGGCTTGAGGACAATGCCCCCCACCGTCAAATTCGTCGGGCTGTGGCCGAGGGTGAAGTCGAACTCTACGGTTACTTCGAGGGCAGTGCGTTTATGCCTGAAGGGTGGGTAGTTAGGGTTAAAAGCCGATTCGGTAAGAGTGGTTGATGTGTATCTATCTCAAACCCCATGCCCACGCATATCACACTATGGCAATCAATACTGTTATTTGGTATTACTGGCAAGGCGGTAATTCGGAATTGTTTCAAGGCGATAATCCAGGAGAATATGAAAGGAAAAAGAAGGAATGGGGTTAATATGAATATGAAAGTTAAGAAAAGGTTCGTAGAAGAACATATTGATTGTGAATTTGATCTTATTAAAGTAGAAAATACGATAATGCTGTATAAGGGTGTACCCCTT
>Ga0180008_1001801_pt1 | contig 12476 bp, 21 predicted proteins | sample MM_PW_MetaG_FD_121121 | JGI IMG/M metagenome (GOLD analysis project Ga0180008, IMG submission 121121) | Groundwater microbial communities from the Aspo Hard Rock Laboratory (HRL) deep subsurface site, Sweden - MM_PW_MetaG | ecosystem: Environmental > Aquatic > Deep subsurface > Groundwater... | reverse complement strand
CGCCTCAGAAATGCCTGCCCCTGCAATGCGAAGGCGTATTTCATGGCCTTCTCTAGCTTGCGCTCGATAGGGGCAAGTAGGCGATTTTTCGTAACCGGCTTACTGGCCTCCAAGAAGCGATCAAGAGCTTCAATAAGACCTATGCCCGTACCCACTTAATCCCCCTCCCGATCATAATAGACAAGCCAATGTTTGGGATTTCCACAGGGGCAAGGTACATTGTGTTTTGGTAATTCGTCTACACTCACACACTTTATGCTGTTGCCGCAAGGCAAGGTGATGTCAATCGGGTAAGGTGCCACATTCCTGGCCTCTTCCCATCTCTCTTCTGTCACCTCTCCGTGTACACTAATATAGATAGCTATTGCCCGTTCTGCTATAATTGTCATGCTATCCCTCCTTTATGATCTCTGCTACTGCCTGCCTCAATTCTCGCAATGCCTCCGTGAACGCTTCGGCTTCCGGCTCCCCGTCCTCTGGGAATAGCTTCTCAAGAATCTCATCCGCATCCTCAACCCCCAAAGCTGAGAGCAGCATACTAGAAAGCAGCTTCATGTCGGGGAGCGTCCCGGCTGCTAGTTTCCCGTCAAGTGTCGCTGCGGACACGATAGCCCTCACACTTGACTCAACATCATGTTCCAGAATCGAGGGGAAGGTTATATAAACGTGCTTGTCTATCTCTTCGCCTGTTTTAGGGTCAATATCTGGCAAGTTGCTTTGGCTGGCAGCATATGACGCCCCAATCACGTACTCGAAAATATCATGAAACACATCAGCCCATAGTGTGCGTCGGTCCTCAAACTTCAACTCTGTCGGGCGATCGAGGCTCTTAGCTGTTGCCAGTGTCCCCACGGATACGTCACCAAAGAACGACTCTGGGAGACCCAGCGCGGCACACACCATCAATAAGAAACGCCTACCTTCCTCTGCTGGAGTAGTAGTCCCCGCTGTCCTGATCGGGTCCATGCTGTAGCCATCTTTGCCGATAAAGGTCGAGGCAGTAGTAGGGGGAGGATTTGTCTCACTGCCACTCGCTAGGGTACTTGCGAGTTTGGTTTTTGCCGCTGTGACTGCCGTGGCAGACCCCGGCCCCTTCAGTTGCCATGCAAACCGGGCAAGAGCCCGATAGACAGTAGCTCTGTCCTCCAAGAACGATTTGTAGGCTTTTGCCCAATCGAGTGCCTGGTAGATTTCAGGCACACCAAAACGCATATCTCCCAGACCACCAACCTTGATGTGATAGACACATGCGTCCCAGATGATCTCCTTATCACCTATGGCATCCGGTTGCTTCTCTGGCCTGTAGCGCCAATCGGGATAGTACGCTGTCTGTAGCTTTTGCCCTATTGCTCCAGTCTGCAAATTTATCCCGCCTGCATTCCATTCGCGCTTATAGTACCAAATATCTCGCCGGTCTTCGGGATTACTGATAATGTCAGTAATCTCCTCTACCGGGATACTGCGCACTCGCACCTCGCCAGTGACCCTATCAGCGAACAAGACCAGAAACAGATTACCATATACCTGTAAATCGGCTTCCTTCAACGTCCTGGCCTGGTGGCTCGTGAGTTCGGTTTGATTCAATGGGTCATCAATAAAAGCCTGGATGACTTCGTTGATGGGTTCGGCCTTCGCCTGGATGTTCACACCCTGACCCCAGACGTAATAGGATTGGATGTTCACGCCTCGATTGATCAAAGGGTTTTTCAGATAATTCAAGCGGCAGAGTTTCCATATGTCCCCTAGTTGACGGCGGTCGAATTCCCTATCCGCACCACCAAGAGTAATCCACATCTTGTCTTCGAGGGATAATTCCAGTTCGGCAAGCCGCTCCTTTAGCATGTCTTCATTGGCGAGAGTCGCCAGAAGATACTCTTTCATCTCGGCCACTTCCTGGCCGTTTCCTCTTAGTGTATTTCCGATATTCTCAAGTACGCCCATCTCTCACCTCAAAACGGCGATATGCTCACCCTGTCCTCATAGACCATTGTAACACGTTCCTCTGGTTCAGATAGCATCAGCTCGGTCACAGCCCAAACCAAAGCGTCAACACGGTTAGGCGATTCCTTCGTCTCCCCTGGTATCCACATGCAATTATGCACGAGTACACCGTTGGCGTAAAACTCGTGCACATCATCAACCATCAGATTGTAAACGGGGACGGAACGATCAATAACCTCGATGCTCACGATAGTATCGGCGTCTGCACTGGCTAGAACAGAACATTGCCCGCATTCCGGTACTTTCGAATTGCTTGCTACATCCAGTACAGATAACCGTGTGTTTTTTCGGATGCTTCCACCGTTCCTTGAGCTGTGCTGATATTCGCTCACGCTCAGATTCAGTCCATCTGTGCCTGGGATGGTGTCCGACATGCTGTTTGCGAGTTGCCAATTCCAAGTTGGCAATATCGAAGTTGAGGCGGTTACCATCCCTGTGATGGATCTCGCGGTCCGATGGAATAGGACCGTTATGTATCTCCCATACCTTGCGATGCAGGAGAGTACCTTTCCGGTCCATGTAGTAGCCGCGGTTGTTGACGAACCAACGCTTGTCCTGCCAGATGATCGGTTCGCCATAACGATGGGTTGCTTTTGGCTTGTAGGCCATGTATCAGTCTCCAGCGCATCTCCAGGTTCCAGGGAATCAGCCCTTACGAATCCCCTACTTTGAGTATACACCGGATGACGAACAGTTGTCAATAAGTGCCTGCCTCCCAACGTATGTATTTCCACCATTCTCTCGGCCAGGCCGGTGATGCCGGCAAAAGTCACCGAGTTCCAACCCTGGCGAGTCAAAACCATGTCACCCAGTCCGACATACCGAATGGGGACCAATCCCCGCCCAGTAGTGATGATGGTGTCGCCATCGAGGCACATCTCATCTTCTAGGTATGGGAATGCTCCAACTAGGTGAATACGCCCCTGTTCATACATCGCCACCACCGGCTCGGCCCTAACCGCCTTACCACGACTGGCATGGACGCTCTGATATGCTACATATTGGTTCCGAGACTTGGCCGCCTGACGGATGGTATTCTCCACCATATCGCCACCATAATTGGCCTCGCCCACAACTCGATCAGCTTGATTGTGGTTGTATGCGCTCAACACCTCCGAAGCCCACTCATTAGGTGATGCCTGAAGGCTGCGATCCTCCACAATATAACCGTGCAATTGTTCTCCGACCATAGCCACACCCGCGGTCACGATGCCGCATTCCGTTGCCCCACCAGGGGGGTCCACACCTACCACTACCCGTACTAAGTCGGGATGTTCCGTAACTCTAGTGGCCTCAATAAGTTCACGGTTCCACAATGCCCCTGGTATATCATCCACGTCCTCGGCCATGATCTCCTGGCGGTACGCGAGGTTGGTCATGTCCTCAGTTATGTTCGCCAGCGCATCTTGGCTGATATGTGGATTATCGTGACTCGAAAAGTGGAATGCTGCCCACCGGCCAGAGGTGTCTTCTTGTGCTCGTTTGAACATCTTCGCTGCATGGCGGGGATCGCGGGCTTTAGACACCGACCGGCTGCGTAGAGAGGGGGGAGTATAAATAAAGATAGCATCGCCGTCATTGTCCAAGAGCATAGGGGACCCAACCTCATCCCAGGCTGACTCGTTCATAAGCTGGTATTCGTCGAAGATCAGCAGATCCGCATAGTCACCCCTGAGCATATCGGCATTCCAGGCAGTCTTAGCTCGGATACGGGTTTTCGTGCCACGTAGTTCTATCAAGTGCTCCGTCTCATTCTTGTAGTAAATATCCGCGGCTAGTGGCTCGGCCAATGCCCGCTTGACTTCATACCAAAACGCGTCTATCTGCTCCGATGTGGGAGTAGCATAGAGCACACGCCGTCCGGCTAGGAAGTCATCAAGGGCAATCACAGCCGCTATAATAGTCTTGCCACCACGACGTCCCGCCCGGATTATGCGGCGCTTTGCCTCACTTGCCCTTATAGGAGTCTGTTTTGGGTGAGGCCGGCGCAACACAACGTCATACTCAGTTTTTGTCGCCGTCGTCATATACCACTTTCAGCGTTATGGGCTTCTCCACGTTGCCACTAAGTTCATGTTCGTGTTTCGGCTCCTTTTGGTTCAGGTATTGCTTGCCAAGCCATATTTGCATCCCTGTATCCGGCGGGCTTCCAGGTCTCAGCACGATAGGACTATGTTTGTCGTTATAGAGGAGTTTACCGACATCATCTCTCGCCAATACAGCATCAATGCCTCGTGCTTTCTCCCATTGAAGTCGGCGCAGAGATTTCTTGCCATCCTCTATCCCTTTTTTATGAATAGCCATAAAACGGCTATCAGCTTTGAGCTTCGACTCGCTAAGCTCCAAAATCACGGCCATCTCAGCAACAGTGCATTGGATCTCGGCCATCTTAGCGACGAGATCATAGTCGATCTGTTTCGTCGGTCGGCCATTATTAAGCGCCGCCTTATTGCCATTGACAAAGCGACCACGCTTGTCTCTCTCTGTTCCGTTTAGTCCCGTCACTTGATTCTCCCGAAACCACACCAATTCACGTAGTTAAACGGCGATTCCACTGCTACTTTCCCTCTGTATGAACTGGCATGCACCATCATTGTCCGGCTAATCATCAAGCCCACATGTACCGCTACCCCTACTTCACAGTAGAACGACAAATCCCTCGCTTGTGGCTCCTGCGCAGGGATCGTTGCTAAGTATTGACTATGTGCGATCCTGGGTAGGTTGACTCCCTCTTGATGGAATGCTGACCATACCAAGCCCGAGCAGTCAAAAGAGTCCGGGCCTATGCCCCCCAATTTGTAGACTTTGCCCAATTGCGCCATCGCATATTCAATTGCCCCTATTCCTGCGATGTGCAAGACCTGGCCGGGGAAGATGAGGTCGCGGTTCTTGATGCTATTAAGCGCCACTAGCCTATCAACGCTCACCCCGTACCGTTGACCTATTGTCCAGAGACAATCACCGGGCTGAACAACATAATCGGCCCCAGCCGTGTTAACCACGACAAAGCAAATTACGATGGCACACAGGACGGCGATAACCTTCATACACGCTCCAACAAAAAACGCCGAGGTCGGCGGATTTCTCCGCTAACGCTCAGCGTTGATGCAACAGTTCCTCACAGCTAGCTCATACGTCTAGCCTGAACTGGGTTTCGTGCCGTTTCAATATTCTATTGTCTCTATTTTAGAACAGTAGTGTTGTTGTTGTCAAATTGTGGCGCAAAGTATCGCTTACATTCCCGACAGCGGTACACTTGTGCATACCCTTCCTTGCCTGGTGGCCTTGCGAAGATATCATACTCAGAACTAGACTTCACTGTGCCACAAAAGGGACATTCCATCTCGCCGTTCTCCACTCTATCTCCCTAGATTCTAGGTTCGCTCTAACCTTTTGGGTGCCTCGTGCTTTTTGGCTCGCTCCCAGGTCTTGGTTGCCTCAACGTATATGGCTCGCTCCCGGCCTTTGGTTGTCTCGGCACGGATGGCTCGCTTCACTCCTTTGGGTATCTCCACTCGGCTGGCTCGCTCATATTCAGTGGTTGTCTCACCACGCTTGGCTATCTGTCCACCATATCCAACGGTTGTATTTCGTGCGTATGCCCGATCGTCATTGCATAGGGTGAGCGTATCGGCAAGCCCTCAGCCTCGCGCCAAGTCTTCCACAGACACGCCAGGAACAGCTTAATCATCTTCCTGAGTGCACGGTTGTGGACATGACCGACGCTAATTCGTTTCTTCTCCAGGTCGTACTTCGCAGCCGCTTTTATAGTCCAGCCCTCTAGCAGCAACTTGGCGGTTTCCTTCTCCTTCTCCACTATGTAATAGTCATAAAATCCGCCGCCAGCCCGCATAAGGCTTGACGCAAGACGCCAGCACATCGTCCTCAGTCGTGCATTGTAGGTGTTCTTCTCTCCCTTCTTTGGTTTGGGGGCTTTCCCATCTTCAACTGCGAAGCCCGCGAACTTCCACAATGCCGAGATGGTGGGGGCTCTCTCTATGTCCACCATCCCCACAACCTTGCCGATATTCTCCTTCCCAATTCCCTTGACCCGGGAGAACCAGGGATAGGCCGGGTGTGACATGACCCACTTCGCCAACTGCCCATCAACGTATTCTTCCACGCCGACTAGTAGCTCTATGAGGTTGTCCGTCTCCTCATTCCTGCGCCCCTGAAGCTCCAGGTGTGTTGCTCGAACCTGACACGCTACCCGCAGTTTCTCGACAGATAGTGCCGTGTCACACCAAAAGGGAAGGTCTCTTATCTGCCGTTCCGTGATTACTTCTACCATGTGGCTCCTTTCGCTCGCGTTACTTGGGTGTCTCTCTACTGATGGCGAGCTCATGATCCCTGGGTATCTCGCGCGTCCTGGCTCGCTCCGCATTATTGGGTGTCTCGACTTCCGTGGCTCGCTCTTCATAGGTGGTGTTCTCTGTGTTATTGGCTCGCTATCGGCACTTCCCCCGCGAGGCACCACTTGCACATCACGCCATCGTCGACTGGTATCGTCTCGCTCACGGGGTATCTATGTCCGCACCATCCGCAAAGAACCATCCGTTCTGTTTCTCCCACTGACTCGGTATTGCATGATTGCTGAATTGTCTCTCTTCCCCGCATAGTTTACATTTCCCCTTCCCACTGGAGTCGATCAGGTAATGGTGGATGCAACCCATGTTTCACCATCCCATACTTTGTTGTGGTTCTCTTTCACCACAAAGAATTCCTTTTAAGTTCTTCGTGCAACTTACGGTGTTTATTGATAGTCAATGCAATTAGGTTCTCCAGCTTGTTGTCCTCCTTGTCGCCATTGATATGGTGAACTTGTTCATTCGGTTTTAGGGGCCTACCAAGATGTTCAGTGATAACTAGGGTATGCTCTGCTACATATCCCCGCCCATTGGCATTGGGGTGACCGGGTTGCCAAATATAGATATATCCCCCGTACTTTTGCTTCCCACCTCGCCATCTTGGGTGAAACTTGCCACTAACACCACAACTTAATCCACAAAATCTAGCAGTTTTATTAAGACTATCCGCTAGAAATATCTCACCACAGTTAAGGCAACGCCTTTCATAATATTTCTTTGTGCTTTTGTATATCTTATCCCTTTGACGATATTCAATAGGCTTACGCCACAACCCATCGCCACAATCTATCCAATCTACAGGAACATCTTTTAATTTCATAACAGCTTCTCTCCTTGTTTGCATTATAACAGAGAGAAGCACATAAGTCACACACTTACTTTTGTAATACCCAATTGGAACCGTCCCAATATTTACCGTATTTCTCAGCAAGAAGAAAGGCTAGCCAGAGTTGCTCCATTGAGTCGAAATAGCTTATAGTGTGAGTAGCCTGCCATCCATTGAGCATCTCCATAAGCGCCAAAACTCTAGCCCTACCCTCTTTTGGTTTTAGTTCTACCATATCCTGCAACTGGTCTTGGCGGTCTTTGGTTATGTCAAAATCCCCGAAATCCTCCCAATGTTCGTATCGAGCCAAGTTAAACATTCTGAGAAATGCAGGGTCAAGGTTTTCAACAATACGGTGTTCAATGTCATTCTTACACAGGAAGAGATTAGACAAGACGTTATTCGTTTTGTTTCCGTCAATGTGGTGAATAGCCTCTTTCTTGGTTAAATACCTACCAATAGCCTGTTCAACTACTACCCTGTGCTCTGCTATCAAATTCTGCTTACTCCTGTTGGGATGTTCCCACGTTTTAAGATAGATGTAGCCATTCTGTTTTAGTATTTTGTTCTTTGATATAGCCCTACCCTTAACTCTGTTGGCGCATAATTGGGAACAGTATTTACCCTTGCCCTTCTTAAGAACCATATCGCACACTATTTGTCAATAAGGCCATGAATGAGATCGTGGCAAACCCCACATAAAACCTCCAAATCAGTGTCTTCATAGATTCTCTGAGATCCCCCCATCTTCCGCAATTCCTTGTGGTGGATCATTAATCCCCTGAAGTCAGGAAGCTCTTTACATCGTTCACACCTTCCCTCTGCACGTTTCAGCAGCCGTGCCCTCTGTGCCGGGGAGACCACAACTCGCTTACGCTTCATACGCTCATGGAACCATGTATGATATGATCGAGTACAGATTAGCAGGTTGCCCTTCGAATTATCGGCCCTATCACCATTCACATGATGTATAACTGCCTCCTTCGGTAGTAAGCCATGCACGGACTCAGCAACTAGGCGTGATTCCGCTACATAACCCTGGCTATCCGCATGGGGGTGGTCAGGTTGTAGAATCCGCACATAGCCATATTTGTCTAGCCACCTACCACCTTTCCAATTATGGTTTCTCTCTCTATAGTGGCCGCGCTGTGCTTTACTCATTCTAGCTTTTGTTTCAATAGAAAGACGCTTCCCTTTCTGTACTTCACTTATTCTAGCCCTATGTTCCTCTGAGAGGTGCCGACCACGCTGTGCCTCGCTTATCTTTGCCTTCGTGTCAGCAGAAAGACGCTTGCCTCTCTGCGCAGCACTATTTATTGCCCTGTGCGCAGCGGTTCTCTCATAAACACCTGTTGGCATTCTCCTAACCTCCTAGCTTGGGGAACGTCATCGCCTCAGCTCCATATCTACACTAAACCGCATTCTTCGGCTATTGCGCCGACGCATTTGTTACAAAGATGAAATCGCACATCATCATAGATTGGCTCCGAGTATAATATATTCATGAGACGCAAAATCCGTACACGTCCAGTAGGTTTGTAATAACAAAGCTGTTCCCAAAGCCTCTGGCTTTCCCAGTCTACTTCTGCTGCGCCACATCTAGCACAAATAATCATAGCTTCTAGCTCTTGCATTGCTTTGCGTAATCCATCTGGTTTCTGTAATTCCAGCAGAACATCGTCACGCGAGGCTATTTCGTAATGCCCATGTGCAATCGCATACTCGATATAGCCATATTGCTTCCCACGCCGCAACGTACAGCCATCACGCTTTCGCCCTTTCCTCCAACTAAGCTCTATCCCATATGATGATATGCTAGTTATAGGCCAATAGTTTCCAGAACGGGGCTCTAATAATCTCTTCTCTAGTCCCACCAGAAATTCTTCTGCCTCATCTCTAGTCATCTCATCGCCTCACTAGCTCCATATCTATCTCAGCCTGAGAAATATAAATCATCCTCAGCAGCAGTATGCAAAGAAAACGGCAGGGCTTTATAGCACGCTGGGCATAGGGTTGCAAATAGACGTTCATTTCCATCACACTTGTTGCCTGGTGGATTCGCTGCTATCTGTACCCAATCCTTCGGTATAATACCCTCGTCATCTTCCGCAGACACCCTCCGATGTTTGCGCTGACACTGGTCACAAAAGGTTTCCTCCACATGATAGTATCTTCTACTCATCCTTCCCTCCTGCGTTTGGGCAATATCATCCCCTTAGCTCCATATCTCTATCACGATCTCCGGCTGCTGTACCCCGTATTCGGGTTCTGCGTTCTGCCACCGAAACTCCTTGTCATTGATCCCGATAGCAGCCTCAATCGCATCCCCGATGACCTTGTGCAAGTTGTCATAATCACACGACAGCCGTTTGTTCCTGTACCGCCCTGTAAGGCGGATGTGTACCGGAGACTCGAACTGCGCTCCCACTCGGTTCGTTTCCGCTCGCACCATAAGCGTAAGATCACCCTGCCACTTCTTTGCCTCCGGCAACAGATGGGGGCTGCGCGGATAGCGGTAGTGGTTCACGGAGATAACCGACCCAGTATAGGGAGGGCGAACCGTGATACTAACCTGCGCGCTTCTCATAGCACTCCTCACACAGCCAGGGCGCGTCGGGTCGGTCCTTCTCCTCTGTGTAGATCACGGTCACACGTTTACCACATTCGGCGCAGATGAAGAACACTCCTCTACTGATCTTTTCCAATTTCATCCAGGTCACTCCATCACCTCCCGCTCATCCCACTTCACCTCCTGCATAATAGCAGCCATCCGTTCCCGTTTATCCGCTGGCAGAAAGTGGAGAATTAACCCCAACGGCACCCACCGTATAGGCAAATGCACATAAAGCCACAGTAGGATTTTATCCTTCATTCCGTTATTCCACTCAGGTCTATCAGCCATCATTCACCTCCTTTGCGCAACGTGAGTTTGTTCATTGGCTCGTAGATCAACCGTGTGATTCCATAGGCGTGCCGTAGCCATCGTCGCATTTCGTCTTTACTCGGGAAGCCGTCAGCAATGGCTTCCTTTTCACTAAGATGCAAACAGCGATTATCAATTGCCGTAAAAATCCATCGGCCTCCAATCCGGACTATCTCAGCTGTCCCTAACACCTCACGTTCTTCACTCCTCGGCTTGAACACCAATTGCACCACTTCGCCCACATACCAGTCCTTGTCCTTCCGAGGAAAACGAAACGTCGTGAACTCTGGCTCTTGTAGCTTCGGCCACATCTCAGAAAAGTCTAGTATCCTCACTCCATCACCTCCTGCTTGATCTCCTGCCAAGCATCCCAATCCTCCAGAATCTCATAGAGCCACGAGGATTCACCCTCACCATGATGATACATATTCCCTGTAGCTTTGTGCTCGATTGCCTTTCGCTCAATATGCTCCAGGAGCTTGCGGTTATAAACTTTACCGACCACATTAGCTGGGCTATCCCCTTTAGCATTACGAATAGCGCTCACCATCTCATCTTCTGTAGGTTCCCAATCACTCATCCGGCACCCACCGTATAGGCAAATGCACATAAAGCCACAGTAGGATTTTATCCTTCATTCCGTTATTCCACTCAAGTCTATCAGCCATCATTCACCTCCCCTACTTGGGGCAATCTCCCTATAGTGATACATTTTCCGCAGTAGGCCCCCTCTTCTCGGTTACACTTTTGATGTGCGAATGTCTCCCACTTCCAATCCCAAATTGCATCCCATGTAGACTTACTGCCTAATGCCCACAAAACCAGATCACCCCAACATAATGTTTCACAGTGGTCACTAAGCCAGTGCGCAACCCGCCATCTGATTGTTTCTCTCATTTAGCAACCTCTTGCTTGAGTTGCTCCATCTTCTTCCAAAGAATTGCGGCCCACGATACGCCTTCGTCATCCACTATAAGCACTATAGGTTCTAGCCACTCCAACACCTGGCGGATTTGGGCTTTGAGCAGTTGGGGTATGTTCTCCGCGCCGGGCATATATACGCCGTGGATTGGGTCACCAAGCAATTCGTCTATCAAGTCCTTGTCTAGTATCAAATCAGCCATCCCTCTCCTTCCCTACCGGCAACAAGAACTGCCGTTCAGCCATCACCTCATAGAGTGTTTGATCGTCGTGGACAATCATATAAGGTAGAAATATCTGCTCTAAGCTGGCCATCTCTGTTTCCAATAAAGCCATCTGCGCCTCAACCCAATCCTTGATGATCCGCCAAGCGACGCGTACAGCGTGAGCGTAATTCATATACCTTTTCGGTACTTTCTGGCGTTCTAGCACTCGTAAGGTAGACTTAGCATCAACTGGTAGCCGGAACGGTATTACTTGTTGGCCACGCCAAACATTAAACGACAGCGCCTCTACATGGCCATTATCATCGTATGCGGTGAAAATCTCCCGTGCTCCGTGAGCGACAAGAATACCCGTTATCTGCCCTATCGTTTTGATAGCCTGAATCTCAGTCGTGTAGTTCAACAAGGCCATCCCTCTACTCCTTCCCATGCGCCTTGCCCCATTTGTCGCGGATGTACCGTACACCCTCACGGCTGAGGCCATACCGCCGTCCCACTTGCCGCAAGCTAGCCCCTTCCCCTAAGAGCCCTATCATCTCCTCGTTCCGTTCGGGATTGCCTTCGCCTGAATCTCCGTGCCCTCGTTTGGGATTCCCTTTGGCTACTGGCTGTTGCTCACTTGCACACAGAGGGCATGAAGCATTCGCACCCCCTCGGTAAATGATCTTGCAAGCGGGGCACCACTCTTCATAAGTGATTCCTAGAATGGGGTCAACGATGGCTTGAATCATTTCTCCTCCTCAACGTTTGACAAGATGGCCGCGTTTCCCTTTGATGTATTTGTCTGGGTCCAGGCTCTCATCCGCCTTCTGTTTGTGGCCCTTAGGCCCATCTCGCTCCCATCCTTTCAGCACCTTCAAGGCATACCCCGCTGGATACTGTGCTTTGGCCGTTATCGCAGCGTCATACGCAGCATCTATGTCCTCTAGGGCATAGGCTTGCATCTCTACAAAGATGTTCATGAGTGCCTCCGGTGGATGCCCAATAGGGCCACAATGAGATTCATGGATGTCAACGACGCCACGTTCGTTTCTCTCGTCATTCTCTCGTCTCGTCTCGTCGTTATTATCTCGTCTCGTTTCGTCTCGTCCAACATGGTTAAAATTAGCTTGGTTAACATTAGCTAGTTTATCGTTAGGTTTACTCTCCTCTTCTTTCTCTGCTCTTTTACGAGGACGGTAGACTTCTCTCATATAGTCTCGCATGTACGCGGT
>Ga0180008_1001800_pt1 | contig 12484 bp, 9 predicted proteins | sample MM_PW_MetaG_FD_121121 | JGI IMG/M metagenome (GOLD analysis project Ga0180008, IMG submission 121121) | Groundwater microbial communities from the Aspo Hard Rock Laboratory (HRL) deep subsurface site, Sweden - MM_PW_MetaG | ecosystem: Environmental > Aquatic > Deep subsurface > Groundwater... | reverse complement strand
TACATAATTTTTACACCCCCTCTCTCTATCTTTTAAAAACAGTGAATTGCTCCGCAGTTTTCATCAAAATATGCAAATACGTGCAAAAACAAGCGAAATTTGCATAAAAGCAATTCACTTTTTGGAGTGAATTGCTGGTGAATTGGCAGTGAATTGCGGTGAATTGCTTACTCATCTACAAGCCTGTAACTGGTAAACTGACCGCGCACACCTTTTGATTGAGAAAGATATTCCAGTCTGACAAGTCGTTTAAGGTTCTTATACACCTGTGTTTCGCCGAGACCGGTCAATTCCTGTAATTCCCTTGAGAAAAAATCAAATTCGGTCTTTGAAAAATTATTCCGGTTCATATCAACATATTCCACAACCTTTTCATAAAAAAGTTTCAGCGGACCGGATAGCGCACTTCTCTGCGCGGAAAAAAGATCATTCGTAAGCCGCTCGCCAAGCTCCACGTCCGCACTTGTTACGGTGATGCACCCGTCAACAAGACTTCGCTGAAACATCCGCGAGCGGGCAATAGAGTTAAGCAGCGTTAAAAAGCATGGAAAGTTACGCCGTTCGGAGAGAAACTTCTGCCGTTTCTTTACATGTTCATAAACCGCCTGATTGTGATACTCTACAGGCATTCCGGTAATGAGATGAAGCATATCCTGATGTTTTTTAATTATACCCGGTATTATGCTGCGCCGGACTCTGCCGTCTTTTGTGCCGGAGAAAAAAAGCTGCGCTTCCATAATGCGCCGCGTTTGTTCCTCACTTTCATCACCATATAGAATAACCATGCGGCTGCGGGTTTCCGCATCGGCTTGATTGATGTCAGTCGTCGCCATAAACACCGAACATTTCGCATCAACCACTCGTCTGAACGCGCGGTGGTTTCCGGTTTCGTCTTTACCAGTACCGAGTAAATCAAGCCGGTGTTCGCTCATCATGGTGCGGAAGGGATATAAATACTCTCCCACGCCGGAAACTTCATCAAGTGATAAAATAAGCCTGTTCAAAAATCCTTTATCCACATAGAAAAGCACCTGATTAGTCGTTCTGCTTATCCGCAGCACATCACACGGAGGAAATAATTCCAGTACACTTCGCTGAGTAAAACTTTTCCCCGTGCCCGGACTTGACACCATAAGCACATGCATCGGGTTTGAATCATGGCGCGATATTCCCGCGCAGAGCATTATTTGTTTATTCCTTTCTTCTCCGATTACGCCCATATGCTCCAAATCGTGCAGCAGTGTTTCGGTTAAATAATCGCGGTTTGCCAAACAATCCATTGCTTTCTTTTTATCAGTTGCGAGAATTATATACGGAGTGCGGGTAATATTTTCCACTTCTTCCTGTTGTTTCATATACGATACCTCCTGCCGTTCCTCAAGTTCAATGGTAAGTATTTCAAGGTCACTGAGTACATCCTGCTCGCTGATGTCAAGTTTCTCCCGCGCCATTTGTGCAAACCGGTATTTCTCACGGTCGCTCAATAGATTGACACCGGAAAGATACCGTCCGCTTGACGAAATGTCCGCTATCTTTAACACGATACGTAAATCAATAAGCTGACCGAGTCGCAGGTTTTTAATCGTGTACTCAATACTTTTTCTCCGGTAAGTTATTACTCCCGCCGTTTCCTTAATAAACCGGAAACTTTCATTTATCGCATCAACAACCTGTTTTTCTTCGTCTGAATTATGAGCAGACTCGGAAACATTTTCTTCAGTGACTTCTTTTTTATTAGTAAGTGAAAACTCATGCGTGAAATGCGGCACTGGGACAGTTTCTGATTCCATTGCGTTTTTCTCCTAATTTTTTTGGTTTATATGTTTCTTCGTTATCGTTTATGTTTCCGTTTGTGTTACTATTCCCATTTTCCTCAATACGTTTCAATTTACTGTACATCATATTTCTGATGAGCACGAGGTTGTCAAGATAATTCCTGATGTTTACTATCGCGGATTCCTTTTCATACGCATCTCTGAGCTTCTCTTCATTCTGAGACTCGGTGCCGTAGAAAGTGAACTGTACGGTCTTTCCATGTTTCGGATCCGTCACCACTTTTGCATCGGAAACAAATAATCCGCTCGTTACCAGAAATGTCGCGAAATATACATTGTTCGTACTAACCATTCTGTGCCTCCTCATCCTTTTTAATTTCTTCCGCTGCGGTATCTATTACTCTGCTGATGTGAAAATACGATTGGTAGTCTTCGCAAATAACCGTGATAATTCGGCGAGACTCATCTTTTTTTATTTTCCTGATCCCGAACTTGCCGCTCAGGGGTGCTGGCAACGACGTTTTGATTTGATTGTACGCTCGGTGAATTGATACTTTGCCTTTTTTCACTTCGTCGAATAGCATTGGATTTTCTTTTTTAATCTTTTCTGATTTCTTAACTACATCAACAGAAACACCCGCTTTTTTGGCTAGCACATCTCTTGTTCTGCCGACAGGGTTGGATTCAACCCGCTCAGGAGTTGATTTTAGATTTTCCCTACTTCTTTCCACCGCCTGCTTCTGCAGCTCCGGTTTTAGCATCAGTATCAATTCTGCTTTCTGCGCATCATTAAGCTGCCTGCGGAAAAGATTATCCTCAAGCGCGTAGAAAAAATACTTCTCTTTCGGTACATCAACCACGATTACCGGAATTTCCTTAATACCGATCTCTTTAGCGATTTTCAACCGATTGTTTCCGCACAGCACCGTATTATCTTTCGCGATATGTACCGGAGTTCGAATTTTCATTTCCTGCCGAATGCTTTCAAACAAGTTCTGATAATCGTCCGGTTTCAGCGAAGGAATTAAATTATTATCAGGAAGTTCATGGAGTAAATCAACCGGACGGTATTCGACATTCCTGTTCTTGCTCTCATATTCTGTGTCAGCGTTAAGTGTTGCGATAGTCGCCGCTTTCGCCCTGAGTTTTTCTGAAAAGTCAGCCATTAGCGAACCTCCTCGACGAGATCACGAATGGTTGACAACAAGTATTCGGTTTTCTTTTGCTCCGGAATACGGTCGATAACGCCGTCGCTGAGCTACTTGAAAAGAACGCTTTTTGGAATGACCTTGAACACAAGGTGAGGCCGAATGTCTTCATGATTGCGGAGTTGATACAAAAGTTGACTGGCGTAACTATTCTTTCCACCACAAAGCTCATACTGATTAACCATTATTTTTATCTGCAGGTTCAGTTTCATTTGCTGTATTTTCTTCACTGTGTATGAAATGCTTTTAAATGAAAACAAATCAAGCATACACGGCAGAATAACAACGTCCGAAATCTGGAAACAGTTGTATATGATTCCGTTATATGTTGGGGGAGTATCGATCACGACATAATCGTAATCAGTCAACTCGGTGAGAAAGTCGAAACGTCCTGGTTCAAGGTTCTGAATGTCCAACAGCCGTATATCGCTCGGAATAATGTCGATTAACTCATTTACCTTTTGGATGTTGGCCGTTGCGTCGCGATTTATTATCGCGTTGAATAGATTCTTTGACTGATCGGGTACCTGGCTCCAAAACGACAGACTATTTTGTATGTCGCAGTCAATGAGCAGGACTTTAGCTTCTAGATACGTTCCGAGGAGTATACTGAACAGCGTTTTTCCACTGCCTCCCCGGATGGTGTTGACGGTGATTATTTTTGGTTTGTGCATAAATTTCTCCAGTTTTTTATATTTTTATGGAGAACCTACACAAAAGAGCGAATTTAGGGTATTATTAACCACGCCCTTTTACGAGGGTTCTCAATGGGTTGAGTTTTCCGTACTTGCAGGTGGGGAAAACTCAGCCATTTTTTTACTATAAGTAGATAATAATTAAATACTTAAAGTAGTATAAATTTATCATCAAAATACTGGAATGTCAAGTGGTGGCTGAAAAAAAAATCAACTTTAAAAAAAATATTCAAAACGCGCTTTTATCATTTCAAAAAATTTATGGATATTCTCAAGCAAATTTATCTGAGAAGATTGGACTTAATGCACTAACAATAAAAGGATACCTGTCAAATAATGTAAAAGCACAGCCAAGCATTGAAAGTTTGTTAAAAATTACTGATTTTTTTGGTGTATCATTGGATTATTTGCTTTTAGAAAGTAAGAACCCTTTTGTAAACTCAGTCAATTTATTTCGCCTTGGTGAAAAAATTGATGAAGCACATGAGTTTTCGAGCCGTTATCAACTTGAAGCAACAATTTCTTTATACTTACATGACCATACATCGAAATCAAAATTTGATTCTAATTACGATAAATTATTTTTATCTCATTCTATAAATGACAATATAAAAAAATTACGAAATTCAAAAAAAGAATACACACAAGAAATATTTGCAAAACAAATTGGCCTACAAAGAACTCATATTTCACAATATGAAAGAAATGTGAAACCCCCATTTGAGATTTTGATAAAAATTTCTAAACTTTTTAATATCTCTGTTCACTATTTTGTTACTGGACAACCATGTAATTTTAAATTTAATAATTCTCATTTACTGGACAAACTACTTGTATTAGATAATTTAGCAAACTTCGATAACATTAAAATTATTACCGATATGATGCAAAAAATTCTTAATCAAAAAATCAAAGCTTAAATAACCCCACCATCCCGCCATCCATCTCCACCATTGCTTAAACTCCCTTCCTCCCTGGCGCAGGTTTTTCGAACTTTTCCTTGCCGTACCCTCCTACGGCATATTTAGTCTAACCGGCTCCGGAGTCGCCGCTTTTTATGTGCCGTATGTCGAAACACCAGCTCTTAGGGCGAAATAGTCCGTTCGGGTCACTCCGCACACCCCGTGACTTTTTTTCAGTCCGTAAAAAAAAAAGCGGCGCACTTTTTAACTAATCCGTTACGTTAAAAACCGGTCATTGCAGCAGTCATCCGCTGCGATCATTCCCTGTGCTTGCCCGTTGCGCATGGTGGAGATGAATGTTAAATCCCCCGACCACATTCGTAAACTCATTCCCACCCCTACTAAAAACAAGTGCCCTTCCGCATCGGCTCCCTCACCTGCTGCGTCCGGTCACTGAGTCACGCCGTTGGCGTGACGCCATCTCCGGCGAAATTCCGTTTGTTCGATATCCCGAAAGCATCGCCGAAGATGGTCTCTCAAGAAACCACGCAAACTCCGGTCACCTTTCGCCTAAACCACCCAAAACGCGGCGGTCACCAAAGTGCAAAAATCAGCGGCCTTGCGCCGATGCCGCAATCTCCGTCCTGCGCCGGTCAAAGAAAACAAACATAAAAAAAAGCACCGCACCAATGCTCCCACTCCGCAGCGCAAAATTATTCTGTTATTTCTCTTAAACGAAAAAAAAACGACTCCCCGGTTACCACCGATTCCGCCGCTTTTGCACCTGCTAAAAGTACCTGCTACACCACCACCAGCACCACAACACCGCGCTCACAGCACAACCGTGACCCCGGACCCCAGCGGTGAGGTACAAGCACCATGTGCGTACAGGCCGTGACAAGCTGCCGGGTGCGTGTAGCCAATGCAACAGCCGGACGTAAACCCGCAGGACTTGACCACGCAACCGGCAAACCGAGCGACGACCGCTCAGAAAATGCGCGGTAAAACGACGCACTGCCGGAAAAATGAAACACCAGCGGGAAATGAAACACACGGTCAATACCGGACGCACAGCCGACTGCGAACCGACAAAGCGAACTGGCAAGCGGACACAGTAGCGACAAACAGAATGAAGGACACGGCGAAAAACTGCGTGAACCGGCAAACCCGACAACCGACTGCGCTGACAAGCTGTGAAGAAACGCACGCGGAACACCCGGCGACAGCAACCCGTGCGCACCGTAAACTTTGTTATGAACCAACCGAAATATTCAAAAAAATTGACCAATACATTAAGAGGACCGCAAAGCTGGTTTAGAAAAACGTGTTATTACTTGGAGTTATGCTGATTATTAAAAGTACAATTGCTAAAAAAAGCTATCGCGTTTCTGTAAATCTATACAAACCGCAAGAAAAAGCAAGAAAATAGCAATAAAACATATGAAATATTCCAAAATAGGTCGTATAATTAACTGACCAAAACTTACAAAATTGAAAATATTTATATTACAGAATTATAGTCCAGCAGGTCTAAAAAATTATCATAATGATAGATTATTACAATACAGATCACCCGATTACAATCTTTCAAATATTATCTTGATTGCGAGGATTGTTTAATATTTATGAAAAATTATGTAATCATTTATCTAATATGTATTTGCAGCACACACGCGCAGGCGACATGGCACACATCATCACATAACTTACGGAAGTCCATTACAGGTATGTATGCACGGGGAGGAAGTACACTTACTGATTTCCCCGTTCTCATAAGCATTATTAATGATATGAGTCTCAGCAACATAGCGAAATCGAGCGGAGATGACATTTGTTTTTACGCGTCAAACAGCGGCGTACTGCTCAAACACGAATTAGAATACTACACAAACGGCACACTCATTGCGTGGGTTAAAATACCTTCACTCACCACGGTTTCTGGAGAAAATGAAATATACATGTATTACGGGCATGCGGCAAGCGCGTCAATGCATGATCCTACTAATGTGTGGGATGTGAATTACGTCGGAGTGTGGCATAAAAATGATAGTAATACAACAACTATTCACGACAGTACTCAGAATGCAAAACACGGCACAAAAACCGGCGCAAATGAACCATCGGAAATTATAGGAAAAATTGGCAAATGTCAGGAGTATGACGGCATCAACGATATTATCGATGTAGGACATCCATTTTCCGGTGCACTTCTGACTGAAGTTACAGTATCTGCATGGATTAAATTAAATGATTTACTTGTCTCTCATGGAATAATATCAAAATCAACAGGTGGCACCTCAAGTACAGTACTTTTAGATATTATGAGATATAACACCGATGCAGATAAATACTCTTTCTTTGTTGGAGATGGTGCAGCATATGGATCAAGAAAATCCACCGCTGTTGATTTAACAAATTGGAATTACATTGTGGGAGTACAAAATTCCTCAACTATCTACACATATGCAAATGGGGAACTTATAAGTACAGCAAGCGCACGCCAAATGACCAATAATACGTCTCAAACCATGCGTTTCGGTATTGCTTTTAACAGTGGTTCTTTTAGATTGAAGGGCGCTGCTGATGAGATTCGCTGCTCTACTAATGCCCGCAGTGCTGGATGGATTTTAACAGAATATACAAACCAAGGTTTTCCTACCGAATTTTATACCGTAGGATCGGCTTTTGACGGTCTTGATATTTTATTTTCTGTATATCCGGATGTCAAACCAATAGGCATTCCGCTTGTATATTCAAATCAAAGCACAAGTATTTATAATATAACAAATGCAACATTCCAGTTCGGTGACGGGACAACCGTAACAAACGTGGGTACTAATGCGCTCAATCCTATTCAAAAAACATATACAGTACCAGGCACATACACGAATTGGCTCACCATTGTGACAACTAAACCTCAAATAGAAAGCAACAACAATATACTCACTATTGGTGAATATATTCTTCCAAAGCTCGATTTATACTGGGTGCCTGCTAAACCCGTTGTCGGCCAGTATGTACGGTTTATTGCAAACAGTTCAGCAACCTACGGTGCGATAACAAACTGGCGGATTGATTTTGGTACCGGTTCAAAATATATCTGGCGGCAATATATGACCAACCACCCCGTTGCGTACCGGTACCCATATAGCGGAGAATTTGCTGTCCATTTCAGCGTTGTCGATCAATATGGTTATTCAAATGGGCTCACACTTACCAATAATGTGACCGACTTTGGTGCACAGGATGTAACAAAAATGCCACAACGGGTTTTTAAATACGGAAGAGATTTTCCGCTGTATTTTAAATACAGACTCACCGGCTATGCAAGGAAAGTTCAGCTCAGGGTGATACACATGAACGGAATGATCCTGCGCAATCTTGGTTTTAAAGAAGGCTTTGAGGGGGAAGACATTATTTTTACATGGGACGGTAAAACGCAATGGAATACTTATCTTACCCACCCGCCGTGTTTTCTCAGATATGATGTGTACTCAGAGGACGGGTTCATTGAGACAGTAATTGAAATAATCGTCGTTTATTGATTTGACTGTGTGGACTAATGTTTATTAATACCTTCGGTAAATTCATTAACACAAAAACAAATCTGGATTTTTTGCGGAATGCAACAGTGCTTTTAATTGTGTGATTCTCCGCTTGGACTCTTAACTTAACCGGAAGTATGACGATTTTCCCGATTAGATGCAAATATCTTAAATCATCGTGATGAACTACAACCGCTGTGTCGTTGAACATTGTTTCTGGAAGCGCAGTTCTCGCCACGGTGATAAGCAATGAACGAAGTGAATATCCAGCTGACTGTGTACCGACACCGCGACGGTGCAAGCTGACACAGCTGGGACAAACAGAATGACGAACACGGAGAAAAACTGCGTGAACCGGCAAGCCCGACAGCCGACTGCGCTGACAAGCTGTTCAGAAACGCGCGCGGAACAACCGGCGACAGCAACCCGTGTGCGCCATAAATTGTGTAATGAACTGACATGAGACCTCCTCGACAGCAGCATTCTGCGGCCGCCTTTTCACCCTGAACAGGGAGCGGATGCGGAAAGGGTGGTGTGCTGATCAAATATCATGTTGATATTCGGGATGAACAAATGCTTTCCTTAATAAGGAAATATTTTGTGTAATAAAATGATGTAAACGGGGTGCGTAAAGACATGCACCTTTCGAATGACATAACAGTAATAGATCAGTAAAACAATTTTAAAACATCTTAAAAGAAACCGGAGGTGAAATAAAAAAACCATGACATGCGTATTCCGCTGGTGTGATTTTTGAAACCGATACATGTGTGGAAAAAATGGTATGATGATAAAATTTCAATTAAGAAAAACATTATTGATCGTCGTAAAATTTGTTGTTGGTGGTGAATTAGTCTGATGTAAAACATGAACACTGAAATCGAAGATCCTTTTACTAAACTTTCGAGTTTATTTGCAGAGATCAACAATTCTAAAATGAGATTTTATGGCGCACCTTGGAGCGATTGGGAAAACCAATCAACTGGTGTCAGAAATCCGAGTGTGTATTTTCTTTTTGTAAGATCAAAAGACTCTAAACCAACTTACATTGGTGAAACTGTTAATTTGGGGAAACGTCTTGATGAACATGACAAATCTTATAATACGTGGATTGACGGAAAGTGGCAGTATGTAAAGTACATAGACAATAATTTGTTATCGGATGGGCAGTTACGCCAATTATTTGAATGTTTTTGTATTTATATTTTAAATCCTGCAAACAATAACGTAAAACGGAAAACATGAACGGAAATAATGTCATATTCTCATCTCTTCTCCTCTCCTCACGGAAGTTTTTGCCCCGTAAAAACTTGGGCTGGGGGAAAGACCCGCATCTTCCGAAAGTTAAACCGAGCGGAGAGTAATTATTCCGCCTGAGCACAGCCGGAATAATTACTCTCCGCTCGGCAGCATGCGGTTATCACGATGTAACCAGCACCTTCAGCAGAAGGACTTGATGAAGGCGCAAGACCGCCCGGAGTGCGTGCTGTCCCTGACTTCCCCTTGTATGGTGCCCTCCTGAGGCATATCGCGTTCTGACCAGCACTTTTTCAAAAGTGCGATCCGGGAAGAACGCAATCCGAAAGTCGCGGAGTAAAACGAAGCGTGAGGGGTTAAGAGGAGGGTGGTAACGAGTAAGCCTCGCAAGGGCGACGGAGTGTAGGAGGGAACCGGTCAAGGGGACAGGGATTTTTCGGAAGATAAGGGTCGGGGGGATTCCTTTCTCACTGACTTAAATTTCTTCAAGATTCATCCTTTCAATTCCTACATCTTCGTTAATAAAATAAATATGGTTTCCTTTTTGTTTAATATCAAGCGGATATTTATCCTTTATTATTTTTTCTCGAACTTTTTCTTCAAAATTTTTAAATACTTGCAAAATAATCTCTTCATTTTCCAATTTTAATAAGTAAAAATTATCATCCCAAGAAAACAAATAATTATCTCGAGTTAAATGGAAATTGTGTCTAACAGTTTCAATTTTTTTACTAATAGTGTTAAAAAATATTAATTTGTTTATTACTTCGGGTTGGCTTGATTCGGCAATAATTACTAATCTATTGTCTATGTTAAAAACAGAATTTACATACAAATAGCCCATTTCCGATTGATTAGTTAACGTAAATTGAATAACGTTAGAATATTTCATTAAATTAAAAGCGTTGAAATGATTTATAAAGATACTATTTTGAGTGTCATATTCAATTGAAAAGAAAAATAATGTTTCCTTTATTATAATACATTTTCCTTTGCTCGGTACAATGTTTATAAAATTGGTAATAAATAATCCATCATCATTTAATTTTACTAAACCATTTTTTTTATCAGTAAGAATTAATGTTTTTGTCGTTTTGTCAAAATTTAAAGTTGGAATGTTAGCGTAAACATTACCAAGCATAGTTTCAATTTGAAAATTAGAAACATACTTGTTAAAGTATTCTATACCAAATTGTGATATTATTTTTTTTTCTTTAACTAATTGTAGATTGAAATTTCTATTTAATAGAAATATTCTGTCGTTAATTTCAAATCTATTTATTTCATTAATTGACGTTGAATCAAATTTGTAAACAATCTCGGAGCTCAAAGATCTTATTAATAAGAAGAAAAGGATAAATCTAATATTTTTTATAATTAACTCCTGTATAAAATAAAAACTCTTGGGATGAAACTTTATTAATTGAAAACTCTTTATAACTACTCTTATGATAATCACGTACGCGATTTAGTGTTGCCCAATTCGGAAAATATACTTTCTTATTATTATAATTTCTTAAATAATATTCATCTATTTCTTTTGGCGGGTTTTTTAATGTCGGCAATCCACTTGGACTAACCCAATGTGTCGCGCCACTAGTAGGATCTTTTTTATTTTCAGAATCCGAAAGTCTAACCTGTGATGCCTTCATACTTTCAACATAATTATTAAGAAAGTTGACTTTTTTATCTGAGCTTAATGAGTTAAAAATAATATTATGTTGCTTATAATTGCTGATTTCAGCAGCATTAAGCGGTTCTCTCACATCTCCGCCGGTTCTGTTTAAATATGCATATGCTATTGCGGTTTTAGCATCTTGATTTGAATTTCCTGCCTCATTGTATATGACATTTGTTAATGTAAAAAAACTATCCCCATGTTTTGCCATATTTTCTCTGGATAATGTATTCAATGTATTACGTTGTTCTTTGAGTTTTGCAACAGTTTTTTCACGTCGGGCATAATTGTCATCTTTCTTTAGATTTTTTGTATCATACTCTTGCATCTTTTCTTCATTAACCTTTATTTGTTGGTCAATAAATGAATTTGCTTCAGTCAAGAAGTTAAGATTTTTGGAATTTACAACAGCAGTGTTTTTAACTTCTCCATTTTCAACCGTAGAGAAAGTCATACTTCCATCATCGTTTTTTTCTCTTTGAACATAGGAAATTCCATCCCACGTACTTTCAAAAGGAGCATTAGCCAGGTCACCTTCATGAAGTTGCGTATTCCCCTCATCAACTACATTAGTTCCCATATAGCTTTCCATATCAGCCGGCCACCCAAGCGCAGCAACGTGACTTCGCACAATTCCGCTATCACTTACAAGTTCACCTTTCTCATTCCGGTGATATTCCGGCATACGATACGGCTGGTCTCCATCCTGAGCTTCTCCAAACATACCTTTCGCCTCTCCCTGCTCTCCTTTCACATCATCCGGCGTCATTCCCTGATTTGCGTTCACCAACTGCGCTGCTTTCTCATCCTGTTTTCGTTGTTTTTCTCGCTGCGCAGCCTGCTTTTTGTCATAATTTTTATTCCGCTTTTCAACATTTTCTATCTCTTTATTTTTTTTCTCACGTAAGGCTTCATTGCTGTCATCCAGCGAAACTTGCGCACGAGCTTCAGCTCCGCTCATTCCAAGTGATTTATAAAATTCTTTGTCATCAGATTTCATTTCATCACGTATTCCTGCAGAAATTATAGTTTCGAGCATTGAAAAAATATTCACTCCTGCTAAATCCGCAAGCTTTTGTTTCTTTAAGTCTTTGTTTACCTTTTTAAAAGAGTTTTGGTAATTCCCGTCAAAACCTTTATTTTTCTCGGTAACATCCCATGCGGCATCAACGTACTGATTTCCGGCATTAAGACCCGCATTGACACCTTGCCCCATTGCCATATTGAAAACAGCCGCACCCATATCACTCGCAAACTTGCAATCCATCTTGCCATACGAAGCGCTAAGACCCGCCGAAGCTGCAGCCGTTCCGCTCTGTATCACAAAACTTTTCTTATCAAATTTTGTCCCATTGTATTTCTTTCCGCCATTGTTCGCGCGGTTTTCCAGTTTTTCGCGTTGTTCCGCGCTCATCAAATCTTTT
>Ga0180008_1001799_pt1 | contig 12484 bp, 9 predicted proteins | sample MM_PW_MetaG_FD_121121 | JGI IMG/M metagenome (GOLD analysis project Ga0180008, IMG submission 121121) | Groundwater microbial communities from the Aspo Hard Rock Laboratory (HRL) deep subsurface site, Sweden - MM_PW_MetaG | ecosystem: Environmental > Aquatic > Deep subsurface > Groundwater... | reverse complement strand
TCCATACTGATCACCCTGTGTTCTCCTGCTCAAAAATTGAGCAGAAGCAGTTGAACACCTGGGTCAGTTTTCAGTCGGCAGAACAGCCTCTACTGGGTCAGTTTTCGGTCAGCGGCAACAGCCCCAGGAAGAGCTGGTATAGAAGCCGTCATCATTACACTCGCCTGGCTTGGCAGTGTTGAAAGCACCCGTACAGGTGGTGTTAGGCGTCACTTCACCTAGGCCGTAAACCGGATCACGACCGAAACGCAGCTCACCCGTATCATTGCTAATGCCACTGACATGGTTGTAGCCAACCTCGCCGACCAAGGTCAGGCGACTGGCACCCAGCACCCGGTCAACAAACTGCACGGCGCTGATTTGCGCCTGAGTCACAGGCTTGCGCACATAACCGGCGAGCTTCTCACCCGAGACATTGCGTGCATGGCCGCTGGTGAATACCGGCGAATTGGCAAGCCCGAGCGAGCCGAGAGTCAAATCGGTTGAGTTGATCGCGGTCGGCATATTCGGCCGATAGCTGAGTTCACCGGACAGAGCTGTACCGGCAACGTTGGTCTGGAAGCTCAGGCCATACAGACGAATATCCTCAGGGTATTCAAGGAAGTAGTTAGCACCAGGCGCACCAGGGACGACGAACACAGATGGCGTGGTGGTGCGTGTAAAGCTACCCATCGGTGAACGGCTGTGGTAGTTCATCGCATACAGGCCGAACTCGGTGTCGTTCAACGACTCAGCGAACCAGCGCAGCGCTACGCCGAACTGGCCACTGTCCCGTGCATCACGGTCACCAGCGCGCGGAATGTACATCGGGTTACCTGGCCCGCCGCTGTTGTTCGACACATCAGGGGCTATATCGGCACCAGACACTACCAGACGGTCATCACAGCCGTCGGCAGCCGTGTCGCTCGGGGAGAAGAACGTACCGCAGTTATCGATAACGGTCTGATCCCACTCCAATTGGTAGAAGGCTTCCATGCTGACAGTGTCGGTCAGGCTCTGGGACACATAGAGCATGTTGACCGGAATCAGACCTTCCTTCAGCTCGGCACCTGGTCGACGAAACGCAGCCGCGTCGACCGGGTTGATGCTGTTGATCGAGTTACCGATAAAGGTGCTCTCACCCCAACTGACCACTTGCTTACCAACACGGACACTGCCTGGCTTATCGCCAATGCTGTAGTTGTGGTAGACAAAAGCATCGAGGATTTCCGCACCCGAGGCCTGCGCTGCAGTCTTGCGGTTGTGGTCATCGATGTCGTACAGCAGCCGGCTTTCGTCCTTGGTTTCAAAGTCGTACCAGTACTTGCCGCGGATAAATACGCCGGTATCGCCGTACTTCAGCTCCAAGTCATGTACACCCTTGAAGATCTTCGAGAAGGTTTCACCCTTTTTGAAGTTCAGGCGGCCGTCGTCGTTGGTTTGCGATGCAGCCTTACCGCCGTTACGTAGACCCACCATATCTGGATCTGCCCCACGCACACTCCAGCTGGCACCCACAGAAAGCGATGAGTCGAACTGCGCTTCGACCTCACCAATGTTGAACGTAATAGCCTGGACAGGCCCTACACAGCCGACAGCGATGGCAACAGCCAAGATGCTGGGCTGGAAGATGGCATGTCTTGTTGTTGTTCTCATGCGGCTCTCCTAGAAAGCGGGTTTCGTGTTGAGCCACCACGCTACCCAGCCGCCTTAGGCGGGATAAGCGCCCGAAAGAGGTATTTGCCCTGTCAGCCGAAAGAGTGAATGCACCTCTAAAAAGCCGCTCTCCAGTCGGTCCATGGACCATTTCAATGGCGCTTTATAGGGTGGGTGAATGGCCCTAGTGGCTCGCTAGAGGCATTGGCGGCTACTGACGCGGCAACGCAGACCGCGCTGCGGCACCAGCACCGAGGCCAATCAGTGGTTCCGGCAGACATGCGTATCGATTTAAATACATCGTAATGAAAGCGACACAAAGCGTTCAACCCCGACGCCAGTGCCTTGGCCGGGCGCTTTATGGGTTAACCACCATCACTCGTACCGAAATCAATACAGCTGTTATATGACCGAACCCGCGAAAATAACGTAAGCCATTGTTTTTATTGATAAAAAATAGAATGGCACCTACCTTGCTAGGGTCTATACACTTTCCGCCCGTGCCCGGCACGAGCGTCCAGCACATCGCCCCCAACAGAAAGGGCGAGTCACAACCCTTGAGGAGTTCACATGAGCGAATTGCGTTTTACCGTTGAGCACGAATGGCTGCGTCAGGATGCCGATGGCCTGGTCACCGTGGGCATCACCGCCTATGCCCAGGAAGCCTTGGGGGATGTGGTATTCGTCCAGCTGCCTGAAGCTCAGAGCTACGCTGAAGGCGCAGAAGTGGCCGTGCTGGAATCGGTAAAAGCTGCAAGCAACATCGCCATGCCGCTGGACGGTGAGGTGGTTGAAGTGAATGGCGAGCTAGAATCCAGCCCTGAGCTGGTCAACGAAGACCCCTTGGGTAAAGGTTGGTTCTTCCGTTTCCGTCCGGCCAATGCCAGCGCCGTAGCCGACCTGCTCGATCAGGCCGCCTACGAGCGCCTGCTCAACGCCAATGCTGACGCCTGAGAGATTGCAATGACCAAGCTGACCACCCAGAACGAATTTATCGCCCGGCATATCGGCCCACGTGAGGCCGATACCGCTGCCATGCTCGAACTGCTCGGCTACGCCAGCATCGATGCGCTGACTGATAACGTCATCCCCGAGAGCATCAAGGGCTCCAGCGTCCTGGGTTCCCTGCCGGGCCTGTCGGAAGCCGACGCTCTGGCCAAGATCAAGGCCATCGCGGGTAAGAACCAGCAGTTCAAAACCTACATCGGTCAGGGCTACCACGGCACCCACACGCCAAGCCCGATCCTGCGCAACCTTCTGGAAAACCCAGCCTGGTACACCGCTTACACCCCGTACCAGCCAGAGATTTCCCAAGGCCGCCTGGAGTCTTTGCTGAACTTTCAGACGCTGATCAGCGACCTCACCGGTATGCAGATCGCCAACGCCTCGCTGTTGGATGAAGCCACCGCCGCTGCCGAAGCCATGACCTTCTGCAAACGCCTGTCGAAGAACAAGGCCAGCAACGCCTTCTTCGCCTCCCAGCATTGCCACCCGCAAACCCTCGACGTGCTGCGCACTCGGGCCGAGCCGCTGGGCATTGAAGTCGTGATCGGTGACGAAGCCGCGATTACTGATGCCAGCGCCTACTTCGGCGCGCTGCTGCAGTACCCGGCGAGCAATGGCGATATCTTCGACTACCGCGAACTGGTTGAGCGCTTCCACGCTGCCAACGCGCTGGTCGCTGTCGCCGCTGACCTGCTGGCCCTGACCCTGCTCACCCCGCCCGGCGAGTTCGGTGCCGACGTCGCCTTGGGCAGCGCCCAGCGTTTTGGTGTGCCGCTGGGCTTCGGTGGCCCACACGCCGCCTACTTCGCCACCCGCGATGCATTCAAGCGCGACATGCCGGGCCGCCTGGTCGGCATGTCGATCGACCGCTTCGGCAAGCCGGCCCTGCGCCTGGCCATGCAAACGCGCGAGCAACATATTCGCCGCGAGAAGGCCACCAGTAACATCTGTACCGCCCAGGTCCTGCTGGCCAACATCGCCAGCATGTACGCCGTGTACCACGGCCCGAAAGGCCTGACCCAGATCGCCCAGCGCACACACCAGTTCACCGCAATCCTGGCCAAGGGCCTGCGCGCCCTGGGTTACAGCGTTGAGCAGGCATTCTTCTTCGACACCTTGACCCTGGCCGCCGGCGGCAAAACCGCAGCGCTGCACGCGGCTGCTCGCTCTGCCAGCATCAACCTGCGTGAAATCGATGGCGAGCGCTTGGGCCTGTCCCTGGATGAAACCAGCGATCAAGCCGCCGTTGAAGCACTGCTCGCAGTATTCGCCGACGGCAAAACCGTTCCAGCCTTCGCTGAACTGGCGGCAGGCGTGACCGCCCAGCTGCCAAAAGGCCTGCTGCGCGAGAGCGAAATCCTCACTCACCCGGTATTCAATCGCTACCACAGCGAAACCGAGCTGATGCGCTACCTGCGCAAGCTGGCCGACAAGGACCTGGCGCTGGACCGCAGCATGATTCCGCTAGGTTCCTGCACCATGAAACTCAACGCCGCCAGCGAGATGATCCCAATCACCTGGGCCGAGTTCGGCAACCTGCACCCTTTCGCGCCAACCGAGCAGAGCCAGGGTTACACCCAGCTGACCACCGAACTGGAAGCCATGCTATGTGCGGCCACTGGCTACGACGGCATCTCCCTGCAGCCGAACGCCGGTTCCCAGGGTGAGTACGCCGGTCTGTTGGCGATTCGTGCTTACCATCTGAGCCGCGGCGATGATCAGCGCGACATCTGCCTGATCCCGCAATCGGCCCACGGCACCAACCCTGCAACCGCGAGCATGGCCGGTATGCGCGTAGTGGTGACCGCGTGCGACAGCAGCGGCAACGTCGACATCGCCGACCTCAAGGCCAAGGCCGAAGAGCACAAGGACCGTCTCGCCGCGCTGATGATCACCTACCCGTCGACCCACGGTGTGTTCGAGGAAGGCATCCGCGAAATCTGCGCGATCATTCATGACAACGGCGGCCAAGTGTACATCGACGGCGCCAACATGAATGCCATGGTCGGCCTCTGCGCCCCGGGCAAGTTCGGCGGCGACGTCTCGCACCTGAACCTGCACAAAACCTTCTGCATCCCGCACGGCGGTGGCGGCCCAGGTGTTGGCCCGATTGGCGTCAAAGCGCACCTGATTCCGTTCCTGCCTGGCCACGGCCATATGGCCCGTAAAGAAGGTGCAGTCAGCGCCGCGCCGTTCGGCAGCGCCAGCATCCTGCCGATCACCTGGATGTACATCAGCATGATGGGCGGCGAAGGCCTCAAGCGCGCCTCGCAGATGGCCATTCTCAACGCCAACTACATCGCCCGCCGCCTGGAAGAGCACTATCCCGTGCTGTATTCGGGCAGCAACGGCCTGGTGGCGCATGAGTGCATCCTGGACATCCGTCCGATCAAGGACAGCAGCGGCATCAGCGTTGACGATGTGGCCAAGCGCCTGATCGACTTCGGCTTCCACGCCCCGACCATGTCCTTCCCGGTGGCCGGCACGCTGATGATCGAGCCGACCGAAAGCGAATCCAAGGAAGAACTGGACCGTTTCTGCGATGCCATGATCGCCATCCGCAACGAGATTCGTGCGGTAGAAGCTGGCCAGTTGGATGCCAACGACAACCCGCTGAAAAACGCCCCGCACACCGCCCTGGAACTGGTCGGCGAATGGACGCACGCCTACAGCCGCGAGCAGGCGGTGTACCCGGTTGCTTCGCTGATTGACGGCAAATACTGGCCGCCGGTCGGCCGCGTGGACAACGTGTTTGGCGACCGCAACCTGATCTGCGCCTGCCCGTCCATCGAGGCCTACCAGGACGCTTAAGACGATGTAAACGTAGGATGGGGCGGGCCGCGCAGATTGAGCGCAGCGATACCCATCACGCCACACCCATCAACGATGGGTTACGCGGCGTTCAATAGCGGCGTTGCCAGCCTGTTCAGGGCAATGCGCCGCTAACCCATCCTACGGTTTTGTTTATCCAAGAATTTCGACTCACCCCTACCCGGGGCGGATCAGTTGCACCCAAAACAACAACAAGCGAGGGATCTCACCATGTTCAGCAAGCACGACCAACTGCAAGGTTATGACGACGCCCTGCTCGCCGCGATCAACGCCGAAGAACAGCGCCAGGAAGATCACATTGAGCTGATTGCCTCGGAAAACTACTGCAGCCAGCGCGTGATGCAGGCGCAAGGCAGCGGCCTGACCAACAAGTACGCCGAAGGCTATCCGGGCAAGCGTTACTACGGTGGTTGCGAACATGTCGACAAGGTCGAAGCCCTCGCTATCGAGCGTGCCAAGCAGCTGTTCGGTGCGGACTATGCCAACGTGCAGCCGCACTCCGGCTCCTCCGCCAACAGCGCGGTGTACCTGGCGCTGATCAATGCCGGCGATACCATCCTCGGCATGAGCCTGGCCCACGGCGGTCACCTGACCCACGGCGCCAAGGTGTCGTCCTCCGGCAAGCTGTACAACGCCGTGCAATATGGCATCGACGAGCAAGGCCTGATCGATTACACCGAGGTCGAGCGCCTGGCCGTCGAGCACCAGCCGAAGATGATCGTCGCCGGTTTCTCTGCGTATTCGCGCACCCTGGATTTCGCCCGTTTCCGCGAAATCGCCGACAAGGTCGGCGCGCTGCTGTTTGTCGACATGGCCCACGTCGCGGGCTTGGTCGCCGCTGGCCTGTACCCCAACCCGATTGCGTTTGCCGATGTGGTCACCACCACCACGCACAAAACCCTGCGCGGCCCGCGTGGTGGTTTGATCCTGGCCCGCGCCAATGCCGAGATCGAGAAGAAACTCAACTCTGCGGTATTCCCCGGCAGCCAGGGCGGGCCGCTGATGCACGTGATCGCCGCCAAAGCGGTCTGCTTCAAGGAAGCGCTGGAGCCGAGTTTCAAGGCTTACCAGCAGCAGGTCATCAACAACGCCCAGGCCATGGCCGAAGTGTTCGTCGGCCGTGGCTATGACGTGGTCTCCGGCGGTACCGATAACCACCTGATGCTGATCAGCCTGGTCAAGCAGGGTCTGACCGGCAAAGCCGCCGATGCCGCACTGGGTGCGGCGCATATCACCGTGAATAAAAACGCCGTACCGAATGACCCGCAATCGCCGTTCGTGACCTCCGGCATTCGCATTGGCACCCCGGCCGTGACCACGCGCGGTTTCAAACAAACCGAGTGCCGCGAACTGGCCGGCTGGATCTGCGACATTCTTGATGACCTGGAAAACCCGGCGCTGATCGAACGCGTCCGTGATCAGGTGGCGAACCTATGCGCCAGCTTCCCGGTCTACGCTGACTAAATAAGCCGTTGAACTATGCAGCCGCGGTTACCCGCCGCGCTGCATCCACGCCACCCACGAGGCTGGCTCAACGCCGGAGAAAACATGTCACTCAGCGTTTTTGACCTACTCAAGATCGGCATCGGCCCATCCAGCTCACACACGGTCGGGCCGATGCGCGCCGCCCTGCGCTTTGCCGAAGGCCTGCGCCGCGATGATTTACTGGGCAGCACCGAGAGCCTCAAGGTCGAGCTATACGGCTCCCTCGGCGCGACCGGCAAAGGCCACGGCAGTGACAAAGCGGTGCTGCTCGGCCTAGCCGGCGAACAGCCGGACACCGTCGATACCAACAGCGTCGACGCTCGACTGGCCGCGATCCGCGCCAGTGGCGAACTCCAGCTGCTCGGCGAAAAAACCATCCATTTTGTCGAGAAGCAGCACCTGGCAATGATCCGCAAGCCGCTGCCCTTCCATCCCAACGGCATGATTTTCCGCGCCTTCGATGCCGCCGGTTTACAGATCCGTTCACGCGAGTACTACTCGGTAGGCGGCGGTTTCGTGGTCGATGAACAAGCGGCCGGTGCCGACCGCATCGTCGAAGACACCACGCCGCTGCAATACCCCTTTACCACCGGAAAACAGCTGATGGCGCATTGCGCTGAGCACAAGCTGTCGATCAGCCAGGTGATGCTCGCCAATGAAGCCGCCTGGCGCCCGGAAGCGGAAACCCGCATGCGCCTGCTGCAGATCTGGCAGGTGATGCAGGACTGCGTCGAAGCCGGGTGCCGCAATGAAGGCATCATGCCCGGCGGGCTCAAGGTCAAACGCCGCGCCGCCGCTCTGCACCGCCAACTGTGCAAGCACCCGGAAGCCAGCCTGCGCGATGCGCTGAGCGTGCTCGACTGGGTCAACCTATACGCCTTGGCTGTCAACGAAGAAAACGCCAGCGGCGGCCGCGTGGTCACAGCGCCGACCAATGGCGCGGCCGGCATTGTGCCGGCGGTGCTGCATTACTACAGCCGCTTTATTCCCGGTTCCAACGATGACGGCATTGTGCGTTTTCTGCTGACCGCCGCCGCTATCGGCATTCTGTACAAAGAAAACGCCTCGATCTCCGGTGCTGAAGTCGGCTGCCAGGGCGAGGTCGGCGTGGCCTGCTCGATGGCCGCCGGAGCGCTCTGCGAAGTGCTCGGCGGCAACGTCAATCAGGTGGAAAACGCCGCCGAAATCGGCATGGAACACAACCTCGGCCTGACCTGTGACCCCATTGGCGGCTTGGTGCAGGTACCCTGTATCGAACGCAACGCCATGGGCTCGGTGAAAGCCATTAATGCGGCGCGCATGGCCTTGCGCGGCGACGGCCAGCACTTCGTCTCGCTGGATAAAGTGATCCGCACCATGCGCCAGACCGGCGCTGACATGAACAATAAGTACAAGGAAACCGCCCGTGGCGGCTTGGCCGTGAACATCGTCGAGTGCTGATCACGGCAACCCATACAACCCTGTTGGCGCCACGCGCCTACACACGTAACGCTTACAGAACTGGAGAAGCGCATGACCACTGAAACTCTGGCGAAAACCCCACTACACGCCCTGCATCTCGAACTGGGCGCACGCATGGTGCCGTTCGCCGGTTATGACATGCCGGTGCAATACCCGCTGGGCGTGATGAAAGAGCATCTACATACACGCGATCAGGCAGGCCTGTTCGACGTGTCGCACATGGGTCAGATCTTCCTGCGCGGCGCGAATGCTACCAAGGCACTGGAAACACTGGTACCGGTGGACATCATCGACCTACCGGTCGGTATGCAGCGCTACGCCATGTTCACCGATGAAAACGGCGGCATCCTCGATGACTTGATGGTTGCCAACCTAGGCGACGACACCCTGTTTTTGGTGGTCAACGCGGGCTGTAAAGGCCAAGACCTGGCCCACCTGCAGAAGCATATTGGCAGTCAGTGTGAGATCGAAAACCTGTTCGAAGCGCGTGCACTATTGGCGCTGCAAGGCCCGAAAGCCGTCGACGTACTCGCGCGCCTAGCCCCAGAAGTGGCGCAGATGACCTTTATGCAGTTCGCCCCCGTGCGTTTACTCGGTGTGGACTGCTACGTCAGCCGCTCCGGCTACACCGGTGAAGACGGCTACGAGATCTCCGTGCCGGCCGAACACGCCGAAACCCTGGCGCGCAGCCTGCTGGCCGAAACAGAAGTCGAGGCCATCGGTCTCGGCGCGCGCGACTCGTTGCGCCTGGAAGCCGGCCTGTGCCTGTATGGCCATGACATGAGCACCCGCGTTACGCCGATCGAAGCCAGCCTGCTGTGGGCAATCTCCAAACCGCGCCGCGCCGACGGTGCCCGCGCGGGCGGCTTCCCAGGTGCCGAGCGCATCTTCGCCCAGCAACAAGCCGGTGTTGCCAGCAAGCGTGTTGGCCTGCTGCCGCAGGAGCGCGTGCCGGTGCGTGAAGGCGCGGAAATCGTCGATGCCGACGGCAAGGTAATTGGTGCCGTGACCAGCGGTGGTTTCGGACCGACGCTGGGCGCGCCAGTGGCCATGGGTTATGTGCAGAGCAGCCATATCGCCCTGGACACTGAGCTGTGGGCCATCGTGCGTGGCAAGCGCGTAGCGATGAAAGTCGCCAAAACGCCGTTCGTGCCACAACGCTACTACCGCGGTTAACCTCCGCCCCAACGTAGCCCGGATTGCATCCGGGCTACTCGCTAACCGCCGCTAGCGGACAGGGCCTGCAGCCCTGGCCATCAACCGCAGCGCTACTCGCGCAACTGCCCGACCATCGCCGCGGCAACGCTCAGCACATCCTTACCCAACTGCTTGGAGCGCTCTCCGTTCCAGCCCGTTTGCGGGTTAGGCCGGTCATCGTGATCCTTGAACGGCATTTCGATGGTGAACGCCAGGCAATCAAACTCCAGCCCCACCGCATTGCAGGCCAGGGTGGTATTGGCCTGACCGAACTGGTCAGGGGTATAACCGAACGTGGTCTGAAACTCGGCGCCGTTATCAATCAACAACTGCCGAAACTGCTGCTCCAAATGTGCAAGGCGCGGACTGTAGCCCGGATTGCCTTCACAGCCGGCGGTAAACACATGAGGAATTTCCTCATCACCATGAATATCCAGGAACAGATCAACGCCGACGGCGCGCATCTGCTGCTGGACGAAGTACACCTCGGGGCTGTCCGCCTCAGTGGCTGACTGCCAGGCACGATTGAGGTCGCGACCAGCGACGTTGGTCCGCAAATGACCACGGAAGGCACCGTCCGGGTTCATGTTCGGCACCAGGTACAGATCGGCCTGCTCCAGCAAGGCATTCATCTCGGGGTCATCATGTAGCTGCAGACGCTCAAGCAGCCCTTCCATAAACCACTCAGCCATATGCTCGCCCGGATGCTGCTGGGCAATCAGCCAGATCTTGCGCGGCGCCTGCGGATTGCGGCTGATGCGCAGCAATTCGATCGACCGACCTTCGATGCTCTTACCGCAGGCAAACAGCTCGGCGCCAGCCAAACGCTGCGCATCGGCAATCAGACGTGCATGGCGCTCGCGACTATAGGGCTCAAAATAGGCAAACCAAACCTGCGCTTGCTGCGGCTCGATGTCGAACTTCAGCGCGCCCTCTTCAAAACGGCTAGGCACGCGAAACCAGTTACGCTGATCGTACGAAGCCACCGCGTGGTAACCCGCCCAGGCATGCGGGTATGACGACTGCCCGGCATTGCTCAGGCTAAACCCGTAGGGCTGCCCTGGTTGCAGGCCATCCACGTGAAAGTGGAACCACTGGAAATGCCCACTGTTGAGGTCCGCCCGAATCGCCAGCAGCACCTGCTGCGGATTGCTGGCGTCGATGACCTCGATATTGCCACTGTCGAAGTTGGAGCTGATCTGCATGAATACCTCGAAGGCAGGTGATAGGCCGCTAGGTGCCAGCGTCGCAGCTCTAGCTGGCAAGCGAAACGCAGAAGGCGACACACTGATATGGATTCGCCCCTTGCGCAACTTGCTGAGGCGCGCACAGTCTGCTGTTTATTCCATCGAACACCGCAAAGACAGGAGAGCCGAACGCATGGCTATTGCTTACCCCCGCGCAGCGTTGCTGGGCATGCTACTGATACTGGGCGGCTGCGCCAGTTCATCACACGACAACCAACCCACCGCACAGAACCAAACAGACACGGCAAAAACCAACCCCGCCACTGCCCAGGCCGAGCTGCAGCGCCAGGCTAATCGCGGCGACCTGGACAGCCAGTTCCAACTGGGCAGTCTGTATTTTGTCAGCCAACCAAAAGACCTCAAACAGGCCGAGTACTGGTGGAAACAGGCCGCCGACAAGGGCCATGCACTGGCTGCGGTCAGCCTGGCCTTTTTGTATACCGGGCGCGACAACCCGGCACTCAACAACCCGCCACTGATGCTCAAGTACTTGAACCAGTCTGCGGCAGGCGGCAACCCCATGGCTCAGCACATCCTCGGCAATCTTTACCTCAATGGCGAGCAAGGCGTGCCCCGTGATGCACACCAAGCCAGGGCATTATTCCTCAGTGCCTGCCAGCAGAACTATGCGCCCAGCTGCGAGGCGCTTGAACGCAAGCCTTGATGCTAATCAAGCTTCCACAGCCGAACTGCTGAGCGGCGTGGCGGGCTCATCTGCAGGTTGCTCATGTTGCGGCGAAGCAGAAGGTTGATCCTCTTGCGGTTCAGCGGGCGGCAGCCATTCATTTGCCGACTGCTGAACCTCATCCACCTGTTTGTTGAGTTCTTTGAGCGTGCTGTCGAGCGTGTCACGGGCCACCTCCACAACGGCCTGCTCAGCCTTATCCGCCAGCTGCTGCGCGGACTGCTCAACCATGTCGCACCCCGTCAGCCCGATCAGCGCCAGGCCCAAAAAACCTATTTGTAACGACTTACCCATTACGCACCCCATACATGGCAATTAACTATTCAGGTCGAAACGGCGGTTTAACGGCCGCCACGGTTTTTGGCTCAACGCTGATGCTCAGCCGGGGCGACCTGCCCACCGGTCTTCCTCAGCGACAGCAGCACCCCACCCAGTAACAACCCCAGAGTCAAGCCCTGGGAAATCAACGCGGGTGATCTTGCCGATGCTGCCAGCTAGGAAAATCTTGCCGCCAGAGCGAAGTACAAAGCACGCAGGTCTAAATTAAGAACAGCTCTAGCGCAGCCACCCGGCTTAGTGTCGACGTTGTAAAAACTGCAATTGCAACATGGCAGCGAGTAACTGTCAGAGTGGGCCGGCGTTGCGGTCGCAAATGTAGAGAGGCGCGAGGTTTTCCTCAATCTGCCAGCGGTTGCAGGGTATTTCAAAGTACCGGGCGGTGAATGGCCTGCGGTGTGAGTCAGCGGCCTGGCTGAAGGGCGCAAATAGATGCACAGAAAGGGCGCACAAAGTCATTGCCTGCATGCGGGGTATTCAAGGCCTGAATTCAACACATAAGTGCAACGCTCACCCCTGTATGCACTTCGTACGGCGTCTTCCAGCCCAAGCGCTTGCGCGGGCGTAGATTGATCCTCGCTACTGTCCGATTGACGGCTTC
>Ga0180008_1001797_pt1 | contig 12510 bp, 13 predicted proteins | sample MM_PW_MetaG_FD_121121 | JGI IMG/M metagenome (GOLD analysis project Ga0180008, IMG submission 121121) | Groundwater microbial communities from the Aspo Hard Rock Laboratory (HRL) deep subsurface site, Sweden - MM_PW_MetaG | ecosystem: Environmental > Aquatic > Deep subsurface > Groundwater... | reverse complement strand
TTCTGCACTGCTCTGGCCAGCCATGCCGCCATGGCAATCTACAATGCCCAACTGTATGGCCAGGCCGGGATTGCCAGACAAGAAGCAGAGAATGCCAACCGCAGTAAAACCCGTTTTCTGGCTACCATGTCGCACGAACTGCGCACGCCGCTAAATTCGATAATCAACTTCGCCTATTTGCTAAAAGAAGGCGTCGAAGGTCCGGTTGCCGAGGGGCAAAACGACATGCTGGGCCGCATCGAAAATTCAGGCCACTATCTGCTATCCCTGATAAACGACATCCTCGATCTGGCTAAAATCGAAGCCGGCAAAATGGAACTGTTCCTGGAGCCAGTTAATCCGGCGGCCATCGCAAAGGAAACCTGCACCCTGCTCGGAGGGCTCTGCCGGGATAAAAAGCTGCAACTACGAGCCATTATCCCCGAAAAACTACCGTCTATGTATGGTGACAAGACCAGAATCCGCCAGATTCTGTTGAATTTATTAGGTAATTCTGTCAAATTTACCGATACTGGCTTTGTCCGCCTGGAACTGAAAGCAAACGAACAGTTTGTGGAGTTTCTGGTACAGGACAGTGGGCGGGGCATCGCCGAAGCAGATCTGCCCCGGGTTTTTACTGAATTTTCCTGTCTGGACAACGGGCGAAAAACCTGTGAGGGCACCGGACTCGGTCTATACATTGTAAAGCACCTGGTAGAGTTACATCAGGGAACAATAGAACTGAAATCAGTTCGGAATGAGGGAACCAGCATCCGGTTTAGCATACCGCGCATACGGGAAGACCCGGAATCTGGGCACACGGAGGAATTGGCATGAATGAACATAAACTGGCCGAGGCTGTCATTCTGATAGTTGAGGATGACGAAAATAACCGCATTGTTATTTCCAGACTGCTGGTGCTGGTCGGTGCAAGCAAGGCCAATATATATCAGGTAGAGGAAGACCCTCTGGCAAGCCTGGGGCCGGAACCGGCGCATTATGACCTGGTTTTACTGGATTTGCACATCCCCAAGAAAGACGGCTATGCCATACTCGGCGAACTGCGTACCGACCCCCGTTTTACAGGCTCCCGCATTATCGCCCTTACCGCCAATGTAATGCAGGATGATCTTGACCAGACCCGCAAGGCCGGCTTTGACGGCTTTATCGGCAAGCCGATCAATGCGGCCGGCCTTAAATCCACCATCGAGAAGATCCTTTCCGGAGAAGCGGTCTGGACCATCTGAGTGCCGCGCAGCATCAGCACCCTTCCCCGATCTGCGGCTGAAGCCTGCCTGAGTCCGCCCGGTATTGACTAGTACCACAGCCGTCGCTATGGTCAATACATGAGAACTTTACTTACCGGCGGTGTTAAATCCGGAAAATCCAGCCGTGCTCTGGAACTTGCCGAAGAATTTCCGGCAGAGCGTTATTTCCTGGCAACAGCTACTGCCTTCGACGAAGAAATGGCCGAACGCATTCGCAGGCATCAAGCCGAACGCCAGGGTCAATTTATTACTATAGAAGAAAGTTGCGATATTCATCTGCAGCTGCGCAACGCCATGGTTGTAGACTGTATTCCCATGTGGCTGAACAACATGTTTTTTACCGGCCGCGAACAGGAATGGGAAATTGTTCTGGACGCTTTTATTGCCGCACTGCCGCAGGACATCATCATCGTAAGCAACGAAATTAACATGGGCATTATACCCGCCGACCCGCTCAGCCGCCGCTACGGCATGGCTCTGGGTATCGCCAATTCCCGGCTGGCTAAAGCCTGCGACCACGTAGAGCTGATGGTTTCCGGCCTTAGCCTACGACTGAAATAAGATGCGTTTATCTGTTCCTTCGTATGTAATACCCGGCACCTGGCTGGAAAATGCCCGCTTTCTGGCCGAGCAGACAAGGGTACGCCATGTAGAGCTGCTGTTCTTCATGTATGATGACGAAACCCGGCGACTGGCAGACCCGGAATGGGCCGGGCTGCGCGAGTTGGCCGCAACACTGGAATACACCCTGCATCTGCCGGATGTAATCCAGCCCCAGCACGAAGCCTTGATTCAGCTTAGCGCCGATTTTGTCCAGGGCTACGTTGTGCATCCGCCGCGCGACCTAACAACGCTGAACCAGTTTGCCGAACTGCTGCTTGGCTGGCAACAGAAGTATCCGGTGCCGTTTCGGCTGGAAAACACCCGGGCTGAAAATTTCCAGGCTGCGTTGCAGGCCCTGCGCGAGCATGGCGCGGCGACAGCGGCCGGCACACCAGGCATAGCGCTCTGCCTGGATCTGGGGCACTTGCTGCTGGAAGGCCACCAGCCCCTGGAGTGGCTGGAGCGCCATGCCCCGGATATCCAGGAACTGCACCTGCACGGTTTAGACGGCAAGCGCGACCACCAGCCCTTTGATGGCTCGGAAGACTGGTTCAAAACAATCAGCCCCTGGCTGAAGCAGTTTAACGGTATCGTAGAGCTGGAACTGTTTGACTGGAAGTTGCTGCAGCCGATTCTGCGCCATCTGGAAGCTTTATGATCAAACTACTGCATCAGCTGCTCAGCACCTTTTCACTGGTTTCACGTATCCCGGTTGTATTGCGCGACAAACCGGATTTCAGCCGCAGTTCGCTGTTTCTGCCGCCGATCGGCCTGCTTGCCGGCCTGTCTGCGCTGGCTGGGGCCTGGCTGGGGCTGCTGCTCTTCGGCCCGGGAATGCTGGCGGCGCTGTCTTCGATCGTTGTGCAGTATGCGGCATTCAACCTGTTTCATTTTGACGGCCTGCTGGATACGGCCGATGCCTCCGGGGTGCACGGCAGCCAGGAAAAGCGCCGGGCAGTACTCAAAGACTCGCGCATCGGCGTGTTTGCCTTTTTTGCCGGCTTCATGGTACTCGCTGCCCGGCTGGCGGTACTTACCCAGCTCAGCCAGGCAGCTGCAGTCTGGTTATGGATAGTACTGCTGCTGGCACCGGTGGCCGGACGGCTGGCCGGTGTACTGGCTGCAGCCAGCGGCGAACCGGCCCCCGGCAGCAGCCTGGCGACCATGATCGGCCGCCTGTCGCCCCGGCAGGCGGCTGTCGGCTATGGCATTGCCGTAATACCAGCTTTTCTGCTGATAACCATACATTTCGGCATTCCGGCCGGCATGGCCCTGGTACTGGCTGGAGGCATAGCAGCCACACTGAGCGGCCTGCTGCTCAGTCTGTGGTATCGGCGCAAGATCGGCGGCTATAATGGCGATGCTATAGGTGCGGCCATCGAAGGCGGCGAGCTGCTGGTGCTTTTACTGGCAGCGCTGATCCTGCGTTGAGTTGACGCAACGGCAAACGCTTGTAAGCTTCCGCTACTGCCTGATATCACCGTATCAGGCGCTGCGAACCTTCTGCAACTGGTTAACCACCGCCCGAAAATCCTTCGGATACGGCGCTTCGATGGTCATGGATTCAGCCGAAGCCGGGTGCTCAAAGCAAATCGACCAGGCATGCAGACCGCAGCGATCCAGGATCGGACGCTCTGCGGCGGAATCACCTTTCCACCGGCGTTTTATTCTGGATAAATACAGGCCTTCATTCTTGCCATACATTGGATCACAATAGATAGGACAACTCATGGCGGCCAGATGCACCCGTATCTGGTGGGTCCGGCCGGTTTCCGGCCTGGCCTCCACCAAAGACAAAAAGGGATGGCGCATCAGCACCTTAAAGCGGGTCAGGGACTGTTTGCCGGCACCGTCAACAATGGTGCGATGCAGGCGGTCGCCATCCGGCGTAAGCGGCAGATCACATTCATTTTCATTCCAGGGGGGATTGGCGGCCACCAGCGCGTGATACACCTTGTGTATCTGGCCAAATTCAAAGGCCGTAGATATAACCCGGTGGCTGTCGGCATCGCGGGCAAACAGCAACACGCCGCTGGTATCCTTGTCCAGCCGGTGCACCGGCCAGAGCAGGCCGTACTGGCCTTCCAGTTCCCGGGCGGCTACCGGCGCTTCGCTGTCGTAGCGGTCAGGCGCGGAAAGAAGTCCGGCCGGCTTGTTTACCACCAAGATATTTTCATCACAATATAAGGTCTGAATATCGAATTTCATGCCGCCAGTATACACAAAGCGGCGGGTTCTGTCTTGGCATCCGCGCCGGGCTTATAGCAGCAGCATGTCTGGCAGGCGCCGCTTTATCTACCCGTAAGTTCGGCAGCTCTCGCCATACCGGCCTTAATTCCAGATGGTCCGGCCGCTGCGTGCCTTCTGATAGGATACCAGCAGATTTTCAGCCTGAAAAACCCCATCCATGGAGACAGAGGCTACAACATGCCCACCAATAGCCACATCAAAAGCCTGACGATTGCGCGCCGCTAATTGCAGCTTGGTATCGAGCGCATACAAGGTAAAGGTATAGGTATGTACACCGGTAGGAGGGCACGGACCGCCCCAACCCACTTCCAGATAGTCATTAAAACCCTGCTCGGTACCGTTCACAAAGTGCGGATACGGCGGTAGAGCTGCAGCCAAACCGGTTTCACAGGGGTCAATATTCCATATCAGCCAGTGGGTCCAAGCCTGCGCCGCTTCCGTGCCTTGGTCTTCACAGACTAGAGCCAAAGATTCTACACCGGCCGGAATATCGGCCCAGGATAGTGCCGGCGACCGGTTTTCCGATTCATAACCGCAGCTGAAAGGCAGAATTGCTCCATGAGCGAACGACGGACTGGTTATTATCATACGCACTTCCTCACTTTCCGAAATTTTACTCAGCATTAGTATGACACTTAGACATTATTTGTCAACACATATAAAGAGAATTTTATACATTTTTGTGAAATTTCAGGTTGACCAGCTGAAACCCCGGCAGCGAGAAGTACTAACTGCTGCCGGAAGCCAGCACCGTATGCAGACTGTCAGCCGCTTGGGCCTTTTTAATCAGCTTCAGCAGAATAGCAATGGCGGCGGCCAGTACCAGCAGCGCAGCATAGGCGGCCAGCCCTCCCAACAACAATAGAAAATTGTAAGCTCCGTGTATCAAAACCGCGCTGATCCAGGCCTTTCGCTGCAAAACAGCGGCTGCTTGGCGCTGGCGTCCCAGTTTGGCCTGTCCCAGCCAGTAGCCCATAATACCGGTAGCACTGGCGTGCAGTGGAACTGCTGTAAAAGCGCGCAGGAAGAGTACGCCCGTACCATCCATTCCATAAAGGATATTTTCGGCGAAGGCAAAGCCAAGGCTTACACACATAGCATACAGTATCCCGTCCATGATCGTGTCAAAAGCCGGATTATGATAGAAGAAGCGTTTGATGATAAAAAACTTAACTGATTCTTCAAGCAGCGCCGCGCTGATAAAAGCCGACCAGAAGGCCCCCAGCAACGACGCAGAAAGCAGTACTTCAGGTATGCCAACAAAAAAACCGGCCAAAAGTACCGGTAGTGTACCCAGAAAACCAAGCAGCACCGCCATACTTATCAGACGGAAGGGTTCTGGCCTGCCACGATCGCGCCAGCCTATCCAGCCCACCAACAGCAGACTGGGGAGAGCAGCCCCTCCTATCAGCACCAGCAATTCCACAATCAGGCCTTCCCGGCAGTAACAGCCCGGCCCAGACTCCTGCTCTTACCCAGCAGCGTCAGAGTACCAGAAAAAACCTTATACTCACAGTAAACATTCATGCAAGCTCCTGAATAGAATAATTTTCACCATACCAAGTAATGCTACTGTAAGGCAGCACCGGGCAACTTTAATAGTTATTGCTGATTCCTGTTCAAAGTAAAACGCAGGCAAAACCGAGCGCCGCCGGCATTACTCCAAGAGAAGCTACCGCCAAGCTGCTGCACCAGGGCATCAACCAGTTTCATGCCCAGTCCCTCTCCATGCAGGGGATCAAAATCGTCAGGCAGACCTATCCCGTTATCCTGGATCAGCAGCTGGAAATGGTCATCATCATGTGTAAGTTCCACTATCAACTTGGGACTGTCGCGCCTGCCGTGTTTCAGGGCATTGGATACCAGTTCGTTAAACAGCAGGGCCAGCGGAATGGCCTGGTCGATATTGAGCCATACTGACTCCAGCGTTAATTCCAGTTCTGGCGCTTTAAGATAGCTGGCTGCCTGAAATTGCAGGCTTACCAGCCGCCGGATATAGCCGCCGATGTCCAAACCGCCAAAATCCTCGGACTGATACAATAATTCATGGATCAGCGACATAGCCTGTATACGGCCTTCCAGACAGGTCGAAAATTCTTTTAAAGAAACCTGCTGCTGTTCCTGCAGATGTATTAGACTTAATATAAGCTGTAAATTATTCTTTACACGATGATGTATCTCGCGCAGCAAAGTTTCCTTTTCGCGCAGCGAACGCTCTAGCTGGGCGGCTGCCAGACTGCGCTCTTCGGCCTGACGCGCCAGAGCTTCGGCCATACGGTCGATCGAATGCCCGACCACCGTAAGCTCCGAACGGTCCTCCGGCCAGTGCAGCCGGAAATCCAGCTGCCCCGCCTGAATACGCGAGGTAGCCTCCATCAACAGCTGTATGCGCCTTTCCACCAATACGTGCCCGAGCACAAAAGCCAGGCCGAGCGACATAAGCAGCAGCACCAGTAAAAAACCCAGATTACGGATCAGCACCAGCCGGGACGGTCTCCTGGCCACCGCCTCCGGAACTGCCAGCACTATATACATGTACACCGGCTGATCTCTGTCCAGTCGTAATTTACTGTACGCGTAAAAACGTTTTATATTGTCAGATCCGGTCTGCAGGATGGTTCCCGAGTCAGAGCCCTCCAGTATCGACTGCCAAATTGCACCCTTTATAGGCTGCCCGATGGGATTAGTGGCTTTCGGCGGGTAGAAAAATAGCCGTACACCGGCATGGTCCACCAAACCTAAAATAGTCTCGGCCGGCAGCTCCAGCTGTTCGAAAATAGCCTCATACGCATCCAGCCGATAGGCACAGAGGATGATGGACTCGATTGAACCATCGGTGTCAAGAACCGGCAGAGCGTAAGCCAAGGAAGGAATAGCGTCCACCTTGGCCTCTATATATTCACCCACAGCAAAGGAACGGGTCGCTATGGCATCCCTAACATGCTTGCGCGCCGAAAAATCCACACCGGGTGGCAGCATGGCCGAATGGGTGACAAAACCCCTTGCGTCAGTAATTGAGATATTCAGCAGTTCGGGTATCTGGGCCAGGAATGAAGACAGTAGCGGCACGATGGTATCATCGGGCAGTCGATGACGCTGTAGAATATCGGCAACAGTAGCCATGGTCTGCCGGCTGGAACTGGTAAGCCTTTGCTGTATCTCGGCAAAGGATTCCACCTGCCGAACAGCGTCAGCCCGCAGCTGATCCTCCAGATGCCCGCCATGTTCGATTCCGGTCCAGATTATCAGTCCAAAGGCCGGTATCATGGCCAAAACCACAATCAGCACCAGTGTATGCCTGACCGATACGAAAATATGCGCATTTCTCATGGAACCGGCTGCCCCCTGCGTTGCTACGGTCAGTGTAGTGCAAGTTCAAAATGCTGTCAAACAAGCGGTGAAGCGATGCGCCTTTACAGATCAGCAACAAAAGATTATTATATCGATACGTTAGACTGCATCAGGTGCTGCAGTTTCCACGGAATACTGCGCACCGCAGCAAAAGGAGTATATATGCGAACTGAAAAAGTAAAGGTGGTAATCTGGGGTTTCGGTGCCATGGGCAGCGGCATGGCCGAAGTGCTGCTGCGCAAGAAAGGCGTAGAAATCGTCGGCGTCTGCGACATGCACCCCGAGCGCATGGGTAAAAGCATTTTCGACGTGCTGGGCGTTGCCCGCGGCGACCACAAGGACGTGATCATCCAGGGCGACATCAACAAGGTCATTTCCAAAAAATGTGCCGACATCGCCCTGCTGGCCACCGATAGCTTTACCAAAAAAGCCTTCGACAAGATCAAGCTCATCGTCGAAAACGAGATCAACGTCATCTCCACCGCCGAAGAAATGGCCTACCCCAAGGCTGGCGAACCGGAACTGGCCGCCGAGATGGACAAGCTGGCAAAACAGTACGGCGTCAGCATTTTGGGGACCGGCATTAATCCCGGCCTGATCATGGACCTGCTGGTTGTACTGATGACCGGCGCTTGTACCGATGTCGAATACATCAAGGCCGAGCGCGTAAACAGCCTCTCGCCCTTTGGACCGGCAGTTATGGAGGAACAGGGCGTCGGCGTTACCCTCGACGAGTTCAAGAAGCAGTCCGCTGCCGGACATCTGGCTGGCCACGTCGGCTTCAATGAATCGGTTAACATGATCTGCGACGCCATCGGCTGGAAACTGGACAAAAAAATCGAGCAGACCATGGATCCCATCGTATCCAAGGTGGAACGCAAGACCAAATACGCCCACGTACTGCCCGGAAACGTAGCCGGCTGTACCATGAAAGCCTTCGGACAGGTCGGCGGCAAACTGGCAGTCGAAATGGTACATCCCCAGCAGATCGAGCCGGAACTGGAAGGCACCAACACCGGCGACTATGTAGTAATCAAAGGCGTGCCCAACATCAACCTGGCCAACAAGCCGGAAGTACCCGGCGGCATCGGCACCATCGCCATGTGTATCAACATGATTCCCCAGGTGATCAATGCCGTCCCCGGCCTGCACACCATGATCGACCTGCCGGTACCGCGTGCCATCATGGGCGACATCCGCGAGCAGATTAAATAAGTCTGGATAATTTAAAGTGACCAAGCCGGGCCGCCAGGCCCGGCTTTTTTATATGCAGCCAACGATAGGCCTGCCTGCGTACCTTCACCAAATATCGGTATCAGATTTCACAGCGCTGGTACTTCCGCATTGGTAGAACCAAGCTGTCGGCTGTTTTACTCCGACAGCATGATGCGGCGCAGGTTCTTTTCACCGAAAGCCAGCAGATCACGCATGAGCTGCCGGGCAGCCTGTTCGTCGGCGGCAGTTATGGCTTCCACCAATAAACGGTGAAAACGGAAAACTTCGCCGATGACCGTATGGTCACTATAAAACTCATGCAAGATATTTTGGTATATGCGCCTGAAACTGTTCATCAGCAGAGGATAAATTTCATTACCGCTGGCAATTGCCACCATCAGATGAAAATCATAGTCCAGACGCCCTACCAGCGCTGCAGAATAGGCAGTCAGCACAGCCTCCTCGGCAATAAGCCGCTGCAATTCCGCACACTGATCGTCAGTCCGGCGCAGTGCGGCCAACCCAGCAGTCTCCACTTCAAACAACTGTCGCATTTCCAGAACACCGTTAAACAAGGCCGGCGACAACTTGCCACCCGTGTAATTGAGTATCGACAGCAGCATCTCAATAGAGCCCTCACGCCGATAATCATTAATCCGGACACCCTTGCGGCTTTCAATAGTTACCAGCCCACGCCCTTCCAAAGCCCTCAGGCCTTCATGCACAACCGGGCGTGAAACGCCAAACATCGCCCCAAGATCCCGCTCGGAGGGCACCCGCTCACCGGGCTTAAAGCGGCCAGACAAAATGAGAGTCTCGAAGCGATTGATAAACTCATCTTTCAGCGACCTGGATACAATCGGAGCAAATTCGCTCTCAGCCAATGGGAAACTCCTTACTTATCTGGTATAACCAGCAACCAAAATATCCGGAGTACCAGCGCAGCGTCAAGCCCACTACATTATTCTATTGGTCAACTTGTTTGCAAAATGACGATGCGAATCGTGTATCTGTATGTACGCTGCTAATGCAGCAGTCGCGCTTTCAGCGCAATCATACCGGCTAACAGCCACGGAGGAACACATGCTCAGTAACTTGAACTCGATTATTGTCGAAGGCAACCTTGTGCGGGATCCACTGCTCAAATCCACGCCAAACAACCATGATGTCTGCTCGTTTTCGGTTGCATCCAACCGATTTTACCGTGTGAATGACCAGAACGAGAAAGAGGTATCATACTTTGATGTTGAAACCTGGTCAAAATTGGCACAGACCTGCGGCAATAATCTGCGCAAAGGCCGAGGTGTCCGCATTGTTGGCCGGCTAAAACAGGAACGCTGGCTGGACCAGGCTGGCAAGACTCAGGCCAAAATCAAAATCGTCGCCGAACATGTGGAATTTAAACCACAGCCTAAAAAAGAAGCCGGAGCGTTGGAATCAGGCAGTCCCGAAAATGACCAGACAATTGATGCAGCAGAAGATTCAGCAGAAATAAGCGAAGAAACTATGCTCCAGAGTGAAGCTGTATTCTGAACGCAGCGGCTGTTGGCAGAGGCTAGGAAGCTGTTGCCAACAGCTGTTATTCGTAAGTTTCGGAACCGGGCCGGTGCCAGTCCACGTTTTTGAAGCCGCCGCGGGCAGGGCCGAACAGCTCGGTTTCATTACTGTCCTGCCCGCTGCCGCCCAGTTCACTTTGCAGGCGCGAGATAGCCCAGCGCAAGGCGGCCAGGACTTCGTCACGGGCCTGCTGCATACGGCCCGAAGGGCCGGAAACGCTGACCGCGCCAGTAAAGCCATAACGCGGGAGGTCTAGCGGCATGGCATAGCATACCAGACCGGGTTCCAGTTCTTCGTCATCAACCGCCCAACCGCGGCGAACAGTTTCGTCTATTTCCAAAGCCAGGCGATGAGTATCAGTTATTGTTTTTGGTGCTACCGGTACCAGCTGGGCTTCTGACAGGTACTGCGAACGCATGGAAGCGGGCATCCGGGAAAGAATACTCTTCCCCGCGGCAGTGCAGTATAGGGGCAAACGGTCACCTGAGTTAAAACGCAGGCGTAAGGCCCGCTTGCCTTCAGCTTTGGCAACATACATAACATCGGTACCGGCCTGGGCGGAAAGGCTGGCGGTTTCATCAATGCTCAGGGCTAATTCCTTGAGTATGGGTTCTGCACGTGAGGCAATATTCTGCGAAACCGGTACCCGGCTGGCAAGTTCTACTAAAGCCAGCCCTAAAGCCCAGTCACCGTCCTGACGCTCTACTACGGCTTTTTTCTCCATTGCCGTAAGGTAGCGCAGGGCAGTCGCTTTATCCCAGCCGGTTTCCCTGGATAAGCGGGCTAGCGAGGTGTGGCCGGACTTTGCCAAGTGAAATAATAACTCAAATGCTTTTAAAGCTGATTCGCTCATAGGCTCCTGTTTCTTGCAGTGAAACACTCCATACAATATTTGAAACGCATCATCAGGGTAACCGTCCTACCTGCTTTTGTCAAGCAGAAATTGAAACGATTGAACTGCTATTATACTCCCTCATGGAAGCCGTAGAAACCAGTTAAAGCCAGTGCAATTTGAACCAATAATCGAAGCCTGGCAGTGAAATAAAGCCATGGTCGGGGGTTTGCAGCGCGGCAGGGATCCACCCCGCTCCTCTACTATCCATCCTGTGGCGTAAAAATCCTATGGCATGGATAGTTTTGCCAACAACAACTCGAAAAATCACCTGGAAGATATTAATTTATTGCTAAAAGAGGCTGCAGTACAGTCCGGAAAATATAGCAGTCGCGACAAGAACTAGCTGATTTGCTATGGTAAATCAATATTTAATTATAGCAAAATAAATACACAGCCTATAATCACCTAAAAAAATTAAAAAAAAATACTAATTTACATAATTTAATAGCAAATTTCAGTATTATCTCTTTTCAAACTGAAAATAAAGAGTTATATTTATGCTATGACACACGAAACAACAATTTTCGGGGACGATTGGTCTTTTTCCAAGGCTAAATCAATGCTCCTCCAGGCCGCTGCCGAGGTAATGTGCGAACAAGGTCCGCGTGCAGCAACACTCAAGAATATCGCCGGTCATGCCGGCGTTACCGAACCAGCCATTTTCCGTCATTTTGACGGAGTTGATGGTGTATTCCAGTCACTTTTTGCTGTGTATGAAATGTATTTCGGACTTTTCCAGACTTACTACAAAAGCAGCGAATACAATGGTCTCGACCGTCTGGAAAACGCCATACTGCTGATGCTGCAGGCCATGAAAGCCGACAGCAAGTATGCGTATCTGCTCTCTCAGCCAGATGCAATCTTCCGCCAGTATCCGAAACTGAAGAAACGCATGGAAGAAATGCGGGCCAAAGAAAAAGCAGCTATCAGTGATGTCCTGAAAGAAGCCAAAACCAAAGGCCAGCTGCTGGCCAGTGTCGACGTAGACGCTGCCACAATAATGGTCCGCGGCGGAATCCTGTCCATCCTGGTAAACTGGAACGACAATGTTGCCGGAATGGACCTCCTTAAAGAAGGACGCAAATTCATGACTTCGGTTCGGGCTGTCGTTTCTAAAGCCGGAAACCAGTCTAAAGTAGTGCTGAAGCCTTTGGAAAAACCGGCTCCGGCTGTAAAAGCTGCTGCTCCGGCCAAGACCGCAAAAGCAAAGGCACCAGCCAAAGCTAAACCCGCAGCCAAGGCTGACAGCAAGAAGCCGGCAGCTAAAGTTGCCGCCAAACCTGCTGCCAGTGCCAAGAAGCCCGCTGCCAAGCCGGCCGCAAAACCGGTTGCCAAGCCCGCTGCAAAAACAGCTGCAAAACCGGCTGCCAAGCCAGTCGCTAAGTCTGCTGC
>Ga0180008_1001795_pt1 | contig 12526 bp, 8 predicted proteins | sample MM_PW_MetaG_FD_121121 | JGI IMG/M metagenome (GOLD analysis project Ga0180008, IMG submission 121121) | Groundwater microbial communities from the Aspo Hard Rock Laboratory (HRL) deep subsurface site, Sweden - MM_PW_MetaG | ecosystem: Environmental > Aquatic > Deep subsurface > Groundwater... | reverse complement strand
TGTGCGTATAATGGCCGGCTTTTTTCGGTGGAGGTGTGTGATGCGCGAGCAATTGCTAGCGGCAGAGAAGGTCAAGGCCATTGAGTGGCGTGACGGTGTTCTGCATCTGCTCGATCAGCGCGCCTTGCCCTTTGAGGAAACCTGGCTCAGCTACCACGCAGCCGCGGATGTGGCTGAGGCGATCCGAAGCATGGTGGTGCGTGGCGCGCCGGCGATCGGTATCAGTGCAGCCTATGCGATTGTGCTGGCGCTGCGCGCGCGCTTGCAGGCTGGGGGTGACTGGCGTGCTGCGCTGGACGCGGATTTCCAGCTGTTGGCCGACTCGCGGCCGACGGCAGTGAATCTGTTCTGGGCGCTCAAGTGCATGCGTGATCGGCTTGATCGGCTTAAAAGTACTGATGACCCGCTGGCCCTGCTTGAGGCTTGCGCTGTGGGTATTCATCAGGGTGATCGCGAAGCCAACCTGACCATGGCCGAGCTGGGGGTTGATTTGATTCGCCGTCACCAGGGCAATCAGCAGAACCTACTGACCCACTGCAACGCCGGGGCGTTGGCCACCGGTGGCTTTGGTACGGCGTTGGGGGTGATTCGCGCGGCCTTCCACGATGGCTTGCTGGAGCGCGTGTATGCCGACGAAACCCGCCCCTGGCTGCAGGGCTCGCGCCTGACGGCTTGGGAGCTGGCGGCGGACGGTATTCCAGTGACGGTGAATGCCGACTCGGCGGCTGCGCACCTGATGAAGACCCGCGGTATTACCTGGGTCATCGTTGGGGCGGATCGCATCGCCGCCAATGGCGACGTGGCCAACAAGATCGGCACCTACCAGTTGGCCGTCAATGCCATGCACCACGGTGTGCGCTTTATGGTGGTGGCGCCCAGCTCGACCATCGATATGGCCACCGAGCATGGCGACGACATCGTGCTGGAAGAACGTGATGCCAGTGAGTTGCTGGCGTTGGGCGGCAAGCGTATCGCCGGTGACATAGATGCGCTCAATCCGGTATTCGATGTGACTCCGGCAGATCTGATCGACTTTATCGTCACCGAGAAGGGCGTGGTTGATCGTCCGGATACGGAAAAAATGGCGCAATTGATGTGCCGCAAGCGTCTGCACTGAGTTTTTCTGCGGGTACGCGCACCTAGTCGGCAGGCTGGCGCTGGGGATAGGTGCGTCGCGGCGATTGTGGTAAGCTCCGGCGGTTTTCGGGGGCGCTCCTTATGGGCCTCTCACCTGCACAGATACATGGCATAACTTATTGATTTGTCGTGAGTCGCTATAAGCCTCAAGGCTCGGCGACAGACTCCACACCACTCAGGACGAGCGGCGCGGAGTTTCACCAGAAAAAGGAACAAGGCTACTCATGGGCGAACTGGCCAAAGAAATCCTCCCGGTCAATATTGAAGACGAACTCAAGCAGTCCTACCTCGACTACGCGATGAGCGTAATTGTCGGGCGCGCACTGCCGGATGCACGCGATGGCTTGAAGCCCGTGCACCGCCGTGTGCTGTTTGCCATGAGTGAGTTGGGTAACGACTGGAACAAGGCATACAAGAAGTCCGCCCGTGTGGTCGGTGACGTAATCGGTAAGTATCACCCGCACGGTGATACGGCGGTGTACGACACCATCGTACGGATGGCGCAGCCATTCTCCTTGCGCTACCTGCTGGTCGATGGTCAGGGTAACTTCGGTTCGGTGGACGGCGATAACGCGGCCGCCATGCGATACACCGAAGTGCGCATGACCAAGCTGGCCCATGAGCTGCTGGCTGACTTGCACAAAGAAACCGTGGACTGGGTGCCGAACTACGACGGCACCGAAATGATCCCGGCGGTGATGCCAACCAAGGTGCCTAACCTGTTGGTCAACGGCTCTAGCGGTATCGCCGTGGGCATGGCCACCAATATTCCCCCGCACAACCTCACGGAAGTGATCAACGGCTGTCTGGCCCTGATCGATAACGGCGAGCTGACGGTCGATGAACTGATGCAGTACATCCCGGGCCCGGACTTCCCGACTGCAGCGATCATCAACGGTCGCGCCGGCATCATCGAGGCCTACCGCACCGGTCGTGGCCGCATCTATATGCGTGCTCGGGCGATTATCGAAGACATCGATAAAGTCGGTGGCCGCCAGCAGATCATCGTCAGCGAGCTGCCGTATCAGCTGAACAAGGCGCGCTTGATCGAGAAGATCGCCGAGCTGGTTAAAGAGAAGAAGCTCGAAGGCATCACTGAGCTGCGCGATGAGTCTGACAAAGACGGTATGCGCATCGTCATCGAGCTGCGTCGTGGCGAAGTACCGGAAGTGGTGCTGAACAACCTCTACGCCCAAACCCAGATGCAGTGCGTGTTCGGCATCAACGTGGTGGCGTTGATCGACGGCCAGCCGAAGGTCCTTAATCTCAAGGACATGCTCGAAGCCTTTATTCTGCACCGCCGTGAAGTGGTCACCCGCCGCACCGTATTCGAGCTGCGCAAGGCCCGTGAGCGTGGCCATATCCTTGAAGGCCAGGCGGTTGCTCTGTCCAACATCGACCCGGTTATCGCCCTGATCAAAGCCTCGCCGACCCCGGCCGAAGCCAAAATCGCGCTGATTGCCACGCCCTGGGAATCCAGTGCGGTGGAAACCATGGTCGAGCGCGCCGGTGCCGACGCTTGCCGCCCGGACGATCTCGATCCGCAATACGGTCTGCGCGACGGCAAGTACTACCTGTCGCCCGAGCAGGCTCAGGCCATCCTTGAGCTGCGCTTGCACCGTTTGACCGGCCTTGAGCATGAAAAACTGCTGGCCGAGTACCAGGAAATTCTCACCCAGATCGGCGAGCTGATCCGCATCCTCACCAGCTCCGTGCGCCTGATGGAAGTCATCCGCGAAGAACTGGAAGCGATCAAGGCCGAGTTCGGCGACGCTCGTCGTACCGAGATTCTCGACAATCGTCTGGATCTTAGCCTGGCTGACCTGATCACCGAAGAAGAGCGGGTGGTCACCATCTCTCACACCGGTTATGCCAAGTCGCAACCGTTGACCGCCTACCAGGCGCAGCGTCGCGGCGGTAAAGGTAAATCGGCAACCGGGATCAAGGATGAGGACTACATCGAGCATCTGCTGGTCGCCAACAGCCACGCCACGCTGTTGCTGTTCTCCAGCAAGGGTAAGGTGTACTGGCTGAAAACCTACGAAATTCCGGAAGCCTCGCGCGCCGCCCGTGGTCGTCCGCTGGTCAACCTGTTGCCGCTGGACGAAGGCGAGCGCATCACCGCCATGCTGCAGATCGATCTGGAAGCGCTGCGTCAGCAAGCGCCAGAAGGTGATGAAGCAGACGACATCGAAGGTGTAGTGGTCGAGGCTGAAGAAGTCGAAGAGCTGGCCGAAGGCGATGACGCCGACGACGAAACCCCGGATGAGCCGACCGGTGCCTACATCTTTATGGCCACGGCCAAAGGCACCGTGAAGAAAACCCCGCTGGTGCAGTTCAGTCGTCCGCGTAGTTCGGGTTTGATCGCCCTCAGGCTGGATGAAGATGACACCCTGATCTCCGCTGCCGTGACTGACGGTGCGCGCGAGGTGATGATGTTCTCCGACGGCGGCAAGGTGATTCGCTTCAAAGAAAGCAAAGTGCGCACCATGGGCCGCACCGCTCGCGGTGTGCGCGGTATGCGCCTGCCGGAAGGGCAGGAGATTATCTCCATGCTGATTCCGGAAGCAGGTGCGCAGATTTTGACGGCCTCCGAGCGCGGTTACGGCAAGCGCACGGCGATGGAAGAGTTCCCGCGTCGTGGGCGTGGCGGCCAGGGCGTGATCGCCATGGTCAGCAACGAACGTAACGGCAAGCTGGTGGGTGCGGTGCAGGTGCTGGAAGGCGAGGAAATCATGCTGATTTCCGACCAGGGCACCCTGGTACGTACCCGTGTCAGCGAAGTATCGAGCCTCGGCCGTAACACCCAGGGCGTGACCCTGATCAAGCTGGCTAAGGATGAAACTCTGGTTGGCCTTGAGCGTGTGCAGGAGCCTTCGGCGGAAGACGACGAAGAGCTGCTGGACAGTGAAGAGGCTGTTGAAGGCGTGGTCGAGGATGCAGATGCTGCACCTGAGGCCGCTGCTGACGAAAGCCCAATCAGCGAAGAGTGATCGGTCAGGGCGGGTTTCCCCGCCCGTGACGGCGTAGGATTTGGCGGCTGGTTGATAGCCAGCCGCTCACCATTTTTGAGCGAGAGTGGATGTGAGCAAGCGAGCCTTTAACTTCTGCGCCGGCCCAGCCGCGCTTCCTGAAGCTGTTCTGCAGCGCGCCCAAGCGGAACTCCTCGACTGGCAAGGCAAAGGCCTGTCGGTGATGGAGATGAGTCACCGCAGTGAGGAATACACCGCCATCGCGGAAAAGGCCGAGCAGGACCTGCGCGATCTGATGGCCATTCCGTCCGACTACAAGGTGCTGTTCCTGCAGGGTGGTGCCAGTCAGCAGTTCGCTGAAATTCCTCTCAATCTGCTGCCCGAAGACGGCGTCGCTGACTACATCGACACCGGTATCTGGTCGAAGAAAAGCATCGAAGAAGCCAGCCGCTACGGCAACATTAATGTCGCGGCCAGCGCCAAGGCTTATGACTACTTTGCCATTCCTGGGCAGAACGACTGGCAGCTGTCGAAAGACGCCGCCTACCTGCACTACGCCAGCAACGAAACCATTGGTGGCCTGCAGTTCGACTGGGTTCCTAAGGTGGGTGACGTGCCGCTGGTCGCGGATATGTCTTCCGACATCCTCTCGCGGCCGATCGATGTGTCGAAATTCGGCCTGATCTATGCCGGCGCGCAGAAGAACATCGGCCCCAGCGGCCTGGTGGTAACCATCGTGCGTGAAGACCTGCTCGGCCGTGCCCGCAGCGTCTGCCCGACCATGCTCAACTACAAAGTCGCTGCCGATAACGGCTCGATGTACAACACCCCGGCGACCTTCTCCTGGTACCTGTCCGGCCTGGTGTTCGAGTGGCTGAAAGAGCAGGGCGGGGTGGCCGCCATAGAACGGATCAACCGCGCCAAGAAAGACCTGCTGTACAAGGCCATCGATACCAGCGACTTTTACAGCAACCCGATTGCCCATAACGCCCGCTCCTGGATGAACGTGCCGTTCCGCCTGGCCGACGAGAAGCTGGACAAGCCGTTCCTCGCCGGTGCCGATGCGCGCGGCCTGCTCAACCTGAAAGGCCACCGTTCGGTCGGCGGCATGCGTGCTTCGATCTACAACGCTGTTGGTATGGATGCAGTCGAGGCGCTGGTGGCCTATATGGCCGAGTTCGAGAAGGAGCACGGCTGATGACCGACCCAATTTCCGAGCAGGAACTGCAGGCCCTGCGCCTGCGCATCGACAACCTCGATGAGAAGATTCTCGCGCTGATCAGTGATCGCGCCAGCTGCGCTGAAGAAGTCGCGCGGGTGAAGATGAAGGCCCTGCCGGAAGGCGAGAAGCCGGTGTTCTACCGCCCGGAGCGCGAAGCCCAGGTGCTCAAACGCATCATGGAGCGCAACCAGGGGCCGCTGGGCAACGAGGAAATGGCGCGGCTATTCCGCGAAATCATGTCCTCCTGCCTGGCCCTGGAAAATCCGCTCAAGGTTGCTTACCTCGGCCCAGAGGGTACTTTCTCCCAGGCTGCGGCGATGAAGCATTTCGGTCACGCAGTGATCAGCGTGCCGATGGCGGCTATCGATGAAGTGTTCCGCGAAGTGGCTGCCGGTGCGGTGAACTTCGGCGTGGTCCCGGTGGAGAACTCCACCGAAGGCGCGATCAACCACACCCTGGACAGCTTTCTCGAGCACGACATGGTCATCTGCGGTGAAGTCGAGCTGCGCATTCACCACCACCTGCTGGTCGGTGAAACCACCAAAACCGACAAGATCACCCGCATCTATTCCCACGCCCAGTCCCTGGCCCAGTGCCGCAAGTGGTTGGACGCGCATTACCCCAATGTTGAGCGCGTAGCGGTGTCGAGCAACGCCGACGCGGCCAAGCGGGTGAAAAGCGAGTGGAACAGTGCGGCGATTGCCGGCGATATGGCAGCCAGCCTGTATGGCCTGACCAAGCTGGCGGAGAAGATCGAAGACCGTCCGGACAACTCCACGCGCTTCTTGATCATCGGCAGCCAGGAAGTGCCGCCCACCGGCGACGACAAGACCTCGGTCATCGTCTCCATGCGCAACAAGCCGGGTGCACTGCATGAGCTGCTGGTGCCGTTCCACAACAACGGCATCGACCTGACCCGCATCGAAACCCGCCCATCGCGCAGCGGCAAGTGGACCTACGTGTTCTTTATCGACTTCGTTGGTCACCACCGCGACCCGCTGATCAAGGATGTGCTGGAAAAGATCAATCAGGAAGCCGTGGCGCTCAAGGTGCTGGGTTCCTACCCCAAAGCGGTACTTTAAAACTGCTGCGGCACGCCTCAGGTCTCAAGCTACACGCGCATCGACGCCGGGCTGTACTTGGGGCTTGCGGCTTTAAGCGTGAGGCTTTGCTATGACCGATTTCCTCGCCCTGGCCCAGCCAGGCGTACAGCAGCTGTCGCCCTATGTGCCGGGCAAGCCGGTGGATGAGCTGGCCCGTGAGCTGGATCTGGACCCGGCCAGCATCGTCAAGCTGGCCAGTAACGAGAATCCGCTAGGTCCAAGCCCCAAGGCGCTGGAAGCGATTCACGGCGAGTTGACCGAGCTGACCCGTTACCCCGATGGCAATGGATTCGAGCTGAAAAGCCGTCTGGCTGCGCGCTGCGGCGTGCAACTCAATCAGGTCACCCTGGGCAACGGTTCCAATGACATTCTCGATCTGGTTGCCCGCGCCTATCTGGCCCCAGGCCTCAATGCGGTGTTCAGCCAGTACGCCTTTGCCGTTTACCCCATCTCGACCCAGGCCGTAGGTGCTCAGGGCAAAGTTGTGCCGGCCAAGGACCATGGTCACGACCTGGAAGCCATGCTGGCTGCCATCGATGAAAACACTCGCGTGGTGTTTATCGCCAACCCGAACAACCCGACTGGCACCTGGTTCGGCCCCGACGCGCTGGAGCGCTTTCTCGCTCGCGTACCCGGTAACGTGCTTGTGGTGCTGGATGAGGCCTATATCGAGTTCGCCGAAGGTGATGAGCTGCCAGACGGCCTCAAATACCTGGCGCGCTATGACAACCTGCTGGTCTCGCGCACTTTCTCCAAGGCCTATGGCCTGGCTGCGCTGCGCGTCGGTTATGCGCTCAGCTCGGCGCAGATCGCCGATGTGCTCAACCGTGTACGCCAGCCATTCAACGTCAACAGCCTCGCCTTGGCCGCGGCGTGTGCGGCGCTGGATGATGCCGATTACCTGGCGCAAAGCCGTCAGCTCAATGATGCTGGCATGGCGCAGCTGGAAGCAGGCTTGCGCGAGTTGGGCCTGAGCTGGATCCCGTCGAAAGGCAACTTTATTGCCGTGGACTTTGGTCGTGATACCGCTGCAATCAACCAGGCGTTGCTGCGTGCAGGCGTTATCGTGCGTCCAGTGGCCGGTTACGGCATGCCGAACTTCCTGCGCGTTTCGATTGGTCTGCCTGCTGAGAATGCGCGCTTCCTCGGCGCCCTGGCCAAGGTGCTGAACGCGTGAGTGAAGCCAAATCTGCTGTCACTCAGGTGCAACCTGCCGCCCCTAAGCTCGGCCGCCTGGTGGTTATCGGCCTGGGCCTGATTGGCGGCTCCTTCGCCAAGGGTTTGCGTGAGCGCGGCCTGTGCCGCGAAGTGATAGGTGTCGATCTCGACCCAGAGTCGCGGCGGCTGGCGGTTGAACTGGGGGTTGTCGATCGCTGCGAGGTTAATCTGGCTGCCGCCTGTCAGGGGGCAGATGTGATCCAGTTGGCGGTGCCTATCCTGGCCATGGAAAAGCTGCTCACAGAGCTGGCTAAACTTGACCTGGGTACGACGGTACTCACCGATGTCGGTAGCGCCAAAGGCAATGTGGTGCGCGCGGCGCGCCTGGCCTTTACCGGTAAATCGGTGCGGTTTGTGCCGGGCCACCCGATTGCCGGCTCCGAGCAGAGTGGGGTGGAAGCGTCCAATGCGCAGCTGTTCCGCCGCCATAAGGTCATCCTCACGCCTTGCGAGCAGAGTGATGACGCGGCTTTGGCATTGGTCGACGCCCTGTGGCGCGAGCTGGGCGCGGATGTTGAGCATATGGAGGTCGAGCATCATGATCAGGTGCTGGCTGCGACCAGTCACCTGCCGCATTTGCTGGCCTTTACCCTGGTTGACTCGCTGGCCAAACGCAGTGAGAACCTGGAGATCTTTCGTTACGCTGCCGGCGGTTTTCGCGACTTCACGCGAATTGCCGGCAGTGATCCGGTCATGTGGCATGACATCTTCCTCGCCAATCGCGAGGCGGTGTTGCGCACGCTGGACGTATTTCGCGACGACCTCGACGCCTTGCGCGACGCGGTCGACGCTGGGGATGGGCATCAATTGCTGGGCGTATTCACCCGCGCCCGCGTGGCCCGTGAGCATTTCGGCAAAATTCTGGCCCGCAGGGCCTATGTGGACGCTATGCACTCGAATGATCTGATTTTTTTGGCTAACCCAGGCGGCAAACTCTCCGGGCGTATTCGCGTACCGGGCGACAAATCCATCTCCCACCGTTCGATCATGCTCGGCTCGCTGGCTGTCGGCACCACTCAGGTTGAAGGCTTCCTGGAAGGTGAAGACGCCCTGGCAACCATTCAGGCGTTCCGCGATATGGGCGTGGTCATCGAAGGCCCGCATCACGGCCGCGTGACGGTGCATGGCGTTGGCCTGCATGGCCTGAAGGCCCCGGCTGGCCCGCTGTACATGGGCAACTCCGGCACCTCGATGCGTCTGTTGTCCGGCCTGCTGGCTGCGCAACCTTTCAATACAACCCTGACGGGCGATGCTTCGCTGTCCAAGCGCCCGATGAACCGCGTCGCCAAACCGCTGCGCGAGATGGGTGCCGTGATCGAAACCGGGCCTGAAGGTCGTCCGCCGCTAAATATCAAAGGCGGTCAGCGCCTGACCGGTATGGATTACGAAATGCCCATGGCCAGTGCCCAGGTTAAATCCTGCCTGTTGTTGGCGGGGCTATACGCCGCCGGAACCACCTCGGTGACCGAGCCAGCGCCGACACGTGACCACACGGAACGCATGCTGCGCGGCTTTGGCTACCCGGTAACCGTGGATGGCAGCACCGCCAGCGTCACGTCGGGCCACAAGCTGACTGCTACCCATATCGAAGTGCCGGCGGATATCTCCTCGGCAGCCTTCTTCCTGGTGGCCGGCAGCATTGCCGAAGACTCCGAGTTGGTGCTGGAACACGTTGGGATCAACCCGACCCGTACCGGCGTTATCGATATCCTCAAGCTGATGGGCGGCGACATCACCCTGGAAAACCAGCGTGAAGTCGGTGGCGAGTTGGTGGCGGATATCCGCGTGCGCAGTGCCAAGCTCAAGGGTATCGATATCCCCGAAGACCTGGTGCCGCTGGCCATTGATGAGTTTCCGGTGCTGTTTGTTGCTGCGTCGGTGGCTGAAGGCCGCACCGTGCTGCGCGGTGCCGAAGAGCTGCGGGTCAAGGAGTCTGACCGGATTCAGGTGATGGCTGATGGTTTGATTGCTCTGGGCATCAAGGCCGAGCCAACGCCGGACGGCATCATTATCGAAGGCGGCGGCATCGGTGGCGGCGAAGTCTGGGCGCACGGCGATCACCGTATCGCCATGTCGTTCAGCGTGGCATCGCTGCGCGCCACTGCGTCGATCCGCATCCATGATTGCGCCAACGTCGCCACTTCGTTCCCCAACTTCCTCGCGCTGTCGGCTCAGGTTGGCATTCGTGTGGCCGAGGAGGGCAAGGCATGATCGTCGCACCGGTTATCACCATCGACGGGCCAAGCGGCTCGGGCAAGGGCACCATTGCTGGCCTGCTGGCCAAGCAACTGGGCTGGAATCTACTGGATTCAGGGGCGTTGTATCGTCTGCTGGCGTTTGCCGCAGGCAATCACGGCGTCGATCTGACCAATGAGGAGGCGATGAAACTGCTCGCCGCTCATCTGGATGTGCAATTTATCGCTGCCGGTGGCGGTCATGGCCAGCGCATCATTCTTGAAGGTGAAGAGGTTACTGATCTGATCCGTAACGAGCAGGTCGGTGCCGGTGCTTCGCAGGTCGCGTCGCTGTCTGCCGTGCGTGAGGCTCTGCTGCAGCGTCAGCAGGCATTTCAGGAAATGCCAGGTCTGGTTGCCGATGGTCGCGACATGGGCACTGTGGTGTTTCCCGATGCGCCGCTGAAGATTTTTCTCACCGCCAGCGCCGAGGAGCGTGCCCGCCGCCGCTACTTGCAGTTGAAGGCCAAGGGCGATGATGTTAATCTCGCGAGTCTTCTTGATGAGATTCAGGCGCGCGATGAGCGCGATACCCAGCGTGCAGTGGCTCCGCTCAAGCCGGCAGCCGATGCGATCCAGCTGGATTCCACTGAACTCTCGATTGAACAAGTGCTTGAACGAATTCTGAGTGAAGTCGCCAATCGCGATCTCGCCGGATGATCAGAGCCACAGCTGCTTTAAGCTGATCGGCTCGCAAGGAGGCGTGTGGGAGACCAGTCCTAGTCCCTCGTGCCTCTTTTTATATGAACGTACCCACATTGTCTGGAATGTGGTTTGGGCGGATTCCCTGCCCTGAATCAACAGGAATTAAAATGAGCGAAAGCTTTGCTGAACTGTTTGAAGAAAGCCTAAAAACCCTGAATCTTCAGGCTGGCTCGATCATCACCGCTATCATCGTCGACATCGATTACCAAGCTGGTTGGGTAACCGTTCACGCTGGTTTGAAGTCTGAAGGCCTCATTCCGCTGGAACAGTTCCACAACGACGCTGGCGAGCTGACCATCAAGGTCGGTGACGAAGTGCACGTTGCCCTGGACGCGGTTGAAGATGGCTTTGGTGAAACCAAGCTGTCCCGCGAAAAAGCCAAGCGTGCCGAGTGCTGGATCGTTCTGGAAGCAGCTTTCGCCGCTGAGGAAGTGGTTACGGGCGTTATCAACGGTAAGGTTAAGGGCGGCTTCACTGTCGACGTTAACGGCATCCGTGCGTTCCTCCCAGGTTCCTTGGTCGATGTCCGTCCGGTGCGTGATACCACTCACCTGGAAGGCAAAGAGCTCGAATTCAAAGTCATCAAGCTGGACCAGAAGCGCAACAACGTTGTCGTTTCCCGTCGCAGCGTACTGGAAGCCGAGAACAGCGCCGAGCGCGAAGCTCTGCTGGAATCTCTGCAGGAAGGTCAGCAAGTCAAAGGTATCGTCAAGAACCTCACCGACTACGGCGCGTTCGTGGATCTGGGTGGCGTCGACGGCCTGCTGCACATCACCGACATGGCTTGGAAGCGTATCAAGCATCCGTCGGAAATCGTCAACGTTGGCGATGAAATCGATGTCAAGATCCTCAAGTATGATCGCGAGCGCAACCGTGTTTCCCTCGGCCTCAAGCAGCTGGGCGAAGATCCATGGGTTGCCATCAAGGCGCGTTACCCGCAGGACACCCGTGTTACTGCGCGCGTAACCAACCTGACCGACTACGGCTGCTTCGCAGAGCTGGAAGAAGGCGTGGAAGGCCTGGTGCACGTATCCGAAATGGATTGGACCAACAAAAACATCCATCCTTCGAAAGTCGTTAACGTCGGCGACGAAGTGGAAGTTATGGTTCTGGATATCGACGAAGAGCGTCGTCGTATCTCCCTGGGTATCAAGCAGTGCAAAACTAATCCGTGGGAAGATTTCTCCGGTCAGTTCAACAAGGGCGACAAAATCTCCGGCACCATCAAGTCGATCACCGATTTCGGTATCTTCATTGGTCTGGATGGCGGCATCGACGGCCTCGTTCACCTGTCCGACATCTCCTGGAACGAAGTAGGCGAAGAAGCTGTACGCCGCTTCAAGAAGGGCGACGAGCTGGAAACCGTGATCCTCTCCGTTGATCCGGAGCGTGAGCGCATTTCCCTCGGCATCAAGCAGCTGGAAGAAGATCCGTTCTCCGACTACGTTGCTGTTAACGATAAAGGCACCATCGTGCGCGGTATCGTTAAAGAAGTTGACGCCAAAGGCGCCATCATCACCCTGGCCGAAGGCATCGAAGCCACTCTGAAAGCCTCTGAAATCAGCCGTGACCGCGTTGAAGACGCGCGCAACGTGCTGAAAGAAGGCGAAGAAGTCGAAGCCAAGATCATCAGCGTTGACCGTAAGAGCCGCGTAATCAGCTTGTCGGTTAAGTCGAAAGACGTTGAAGACGAAAAAGAAGCCATCAAAGAAATGCGCAAGCAGGAAGTTGAAACTGCTGGTCCGACCACCCTTGGTGATCTGCTACGCGCGCAAATGGAAAAACAGAACTAAGTTCGGTTGATCCAAAAAAGGGCGACTTCGGTCGCCCTTTTTTATGGTGCGCCAGGCATGGCGCGTTGCGCGTAAGCGCAACCAGCTGGCTGTGGTGGCCACGCTGGTGACTTGGAGGTGAAAGTCCTCTACACGCCCGGCA
>Ga0180008_1001794_pt1 | contig 12530 bp, 5 predicted proteins | sample MM_PW_MetaG_FD_121121 | JGI IMG/M metagenome (GOLD analysis project Ga0180008, IMG submission 121121) | Groundwater microbial communities from the Aspo Hard Rock Laboratory (HRL) deep subsurface site, Sweden - MM_PW_MetaG | ecosystem: Environmental > Aquatic > Deep subsurface > Groundwater... | reverse complement strand
ATTGTGGTCAGCGGCCCCGGCACCACGGTGGGCGCGGCGGGCAATGGCGTACCGGTGGTGAACATCGCCACGCCCAATGGCAGCGGCCTGTCCCACAACCAGTTCAAGGACTACAACGTCGGCCCCAATGGCGTGATCCTCAACAACGCCGGCGGCCCGATGCAGTCCACCCAACTGGGCGGGATCATCCTGGGCAACCCCAACCTCAAGGGCGGCTCGGCCAATGTCATCCTCAACGAAGTCAACGGTGGCAACCCCAGCCAGTTGCGCGGCTACACCGAAGTGGCAGGGCCGTCGGCCAAGGTCATCGTCGCCAACCCCTATGGCGTGACCTGTAATGGCTGTGGCTTTATCAACACCCCCAACGTGACCCTGACCACCGGCAAACCCATCCTCGACAACGGTCGCCTGGACCGTTACCAGGTCGATGGCGGCGCGGTGACCATCGACGGCCAGGGCTTGAATGCGAGCAATGTCGACCGCTTCGAAATCATCACCCGCTCGGCCAAGATCAATGCACAGATCAATGCGCGCAACCTGACCGTGATCGCCGGGCGCAATGATGTGGATGCACAGACTTTAAAAACCACCGCGCGGGCCGACGATGGCAGCAGCAAGCCTGAGCTTGCGATTGACTCCTCGGCCTTGGGCGGCATGTATGCCGGCGCGATCAAGCTGGTGGGCACCGAGACCGGCGTCGGGGTGAAGTTGGACGGCACGTTGGCGGCCAGTGCGGGCGATATCCAGCTCGATGCCAATGGGCACCTGAGCATGGCGCAAGCGGCGGCCAGTGGCGCGATTGACGTCAAGGCGGCGAGTCTTGATGCCAAGGGCCCGGCCTACGCCGGCACCGCCCTGACGGTGAAAACCAGTGGCGACCTGAACACCCAGAAAAGCCTCGCCGCCCGCGACACGGTGCGCCTGAGCAGCGGTGGCCAGTTGAGCAACAGCGGCGTGATCGAGGCCGGTGTGAATGCCGATAACACCCGCACCACCACCGGCGATGTCAGCCTCGATGCCCGTGATATCCGCAACAACGGCAGCGTGGTTGCCAGCCGTGCCGCCACGGTCAAGGCCAGCCAGACCCTGGATAACCAGGGCGGCACCCTCAGCGCCCGGAAGTCCCTGGACGTCACCGCCACCACCGTGGATAACCGCAACAAAGGCCGACTGCTGGCCAGCGGCAACACTCAGTTGACCGCCGCTGCGCTGCACAACAGCCAGGGCGAAATCATCAGCGATGGCGCGTTGCAGGCCACGGTCGCGCAGGTCAATAACCAGGGCGGCGTGCTGGTCAGCCACGGCACCCTCAGCGTGACCGGCGACAGCCTGGATAACAGCAATAAAGGCGTGATCTCCAGTGCCGGAGCGCAAACCCTGACCTTGAGCGGCGCGCTCAACAACAGCCAGGGCGGGGCCATCGACAGTGCCGCCGCATTCACCCTGCGTGGCAGCAGCCTGGACAACAGCGCCGGCAGCCTGACCGCCAGCGCGGCGGTGACCCTCGACCTGCTGGCCGACCTGATCAACCGCAACGGCAAACTGGCCAGTGCAGGCCCGCTGTCGATCGAGCGTGTGGCAGCCCTCGATAACCAGGGCGGCAAACTCACCAGCCAAACCCTGCTCACGGTATTGGCGGCCAGCCTGGACAACCGTCACAGCGGCACCCTGGCCGCAAACGGTGGGCTGACCCTGAACGCCAGCGGCCTGGTGCAAAACGACAGCGATGGCCTGATCCATAGCGAAAACGCCGGCCTCAACCTCACGGTCGGTAGCCTGAACAACGGCGGGGGCAAGCTCGCGGCCAAGGCGGGCGATGCGCTGATCAACGCGGGTGTTTTCAACAACGGTAATGGCGGTGTATTCGCCGGCCAGCGCGTGCGCCTCAGTGGCGGCGGCGTCGATAACGCCGGGCAGATCGCCGGGCAACAGGTCGACCTCAGCCTGCTGGGCGCCCTTAACAACCGTGGCCTGATCGAAAGCACCAGCACCCTGGCTATCGCCGCCGCCAGCCTGAGCAACCAGGGCGGGCAATTGCGTGCGCTGGGCAGCGGTGGCCAAAGCCGCCTGGCCATTGGCGGTGTGCTGGACAACAGCGGTGGCAAGCTGGAAGCCGCCAATACCGACCTGAGCCTGGCCGCTGGTACGTTCCAGAACCAGGGCGGCAGCGTGCTGCATGTGGGCACCGGGGTGTTCGATATCGCTGGGATCAACCTCGATAACGTCGGCGGCAGCCTGATCACCCAGGGCGACCTGAGCCTGGACAAAGCCTCCTGGACCAACAGCAGCCTGATCCAGGCCGGCAACCTCACGGTCAATGTCGACACCCTCGAACAAACCACCAGCGGCCAACTGCTCGCGGCCAACGGCATCAAGGGCACGGGCCAGAACTGGTCCACCCAGGGCGTGATCGCCAGTCACGGCAACCTTGACCTGACCCTGGGCGGCACCCTCGACAACACTGGCCGCCTGACCGCCGCCACAGACTTCACGCTGGCCAGCGCCGCGCTGAACAACCTCGGCACCCTGGGCAGTGGTCGCAGCATGACCCTGACCACCGCCAGCCTGCTCAACCAGAACGGCCTGCTGTTCAGCGCCGCCGATATGAGCCTGCGGGTCGAGCGCCTGAAAAACCTGGGTGCCGACATCTACGCCATGGGCAACCTGAGCATCGACCTCGACGGCAAAGGGGCCTTGGCCACCAGCATCATCAACAGCTCATCGAGCATCCAGAGTGACGGCAACCTGAGCCTGGCCGCCGGTACCCTGCAGAATATCCGCACGGTGTTGACCAGCGAGTCGGGGATCTACAGTGCTTCGATCAGCCCGGTGCAGTGCATTGAAAACGTCAACGGCGGTGACTGCGAAGGCGGCAAGGAAAACCGCCCGTTCCTGATTGCCCAGCGTGATCGCCTGATGGTCACCGGTGCCAGCGCGGCCTCCAGCATTACCTCCGGCGCCAACCTGCTGCTGGTCGGCGGCGACGTGCTCAACAGCAGCAGTAGCATCGCTGCGGCCGGCAGCCTGACGGCGCGGGTCAACCAACTGACCAACGTTGGTCTGGAAACCCACGACACCCTGACCGAGCGCGTGTTTTCTTCCGAGCGCACCCGTGATCCATCGGGCTACAACCAGACCGCGGCGCAATTTACCCAGCGTTACTCCATCGGCGGCGCGGCCTATAACCCCAATGACCTGGGTGGCCTGGAAGCGGCCATGGCGTTCTTTATCGGCGCCATGGAGCGCCAATGGGGCCCGACGGTGACCACCCCACTGGCGGCCACGGACCAGCGCTACGCCGCGGTGATCCAGGCCGGCGGCGCGGTGAATATCCAGGCCCAGGCCGGTATCGATAACAGCGTGGTGCGCGGCGGCTACACCTATGTCGGCAGTGGCGCGAAGACCGACACCAACGCCCCCGGCTTCTCCACCCAAGTGAAGCTCAACGGGCAATTGCCACCGGACGTCGCCCAGCAACAAGTCAACCCGCTGGGGTTGCCGGGCTTCAGCTTGCCCGCCGGGCAGAACGGCCTGTTCCACTTCAGCGACGGCAGTGGCGTACAGGGCCTGCCCAACAGCCAGTTTGCCGACAAGCCGCAGAAGTACCTGATCGAGACCAACTCGCAGTTGACCAACATGGCAGCGTTCATGGGTTCGGATTACCTGCTGGCCAAGCTGGGCTACGACCCCGACGCCAGCCAGAAGCGCCTGGGCGATGGTTTCTACGAACAGCGCCTGATCCAGCAGGCGGTGGTCGCCCGTACCGGCCAGCGTTTTATCGACGGCCAGACCAGCGACGCCGGGGTGTTCAAGTACCTGATGGACAATGCCGTCGGCGCCCGCCAGCAATTGAACCTGGCCGTGGGCGTGAGCCTCACCGCCGAACAGGTGGCGGCCCTGACCCACGATATCGTCTGGCTGGAAAACGCCAGCGTCGCCGGCCAGCAAGTACTGGTGCCGGTGTTGTACCTGGCCCAGGCCAGCAATCGCCTGGCCCCCAATGGCGCGCTGATCTCCGGCAGCGACTTGAACCTGCTGACCGGCGCCAACCTCAACAACGTCGGTACGTTGCGTGCCACCAGCCACCTGGCCGCCAATGTGGGCGGCGACCTGAGCAATAGCGGGCTGATGGAGGCGGGCAATCGCCTTGACCTGCTGAGCGGCAATAACCTCAACAACCGCGCCGGCGGCATCATCGCCGGGCAGCAGGTCAACCTGGTGGCCGGTGCCGACCTGCTCAACGAGCGCAGCGTCACCACGCACCAGAGCGCCAGTGACTACCGCATCGAGCGCACGGACTTTATCGACGACGCCGCACGCATTGAGTCGGCCAGCACCCTGGCGATGCAGGCCGGGCGCGATATCAACAGCGTCGGCGGTGCCCTCAAGAGTGGCGGCGACACCACCGCCCAGGCGGTGCGTGACGTGAATATCGTCTCGGCACGCACCCTGGACAGCGGCGCGATCGGCAGCCGTTCGCGCCACGAAATCATCACCCAGCAAGGCTCGGTGGTTGAGGCTGGGCGCGACTTCCATGTGGTCGCCGGGCGTGATGTGAGTGCGGTTGGCAGCCAGATCGAAGCCAAGCGCGACGTCAACGTCGGCGGCGTGCGCAATGTGAACCTGGCGGCGGCGGCCAACGAGCAGCATTCGGCGTACAACTCGAAAAAGGTCAAGCGTATCGAGGACCATGTGAGCCAGGTCTCCACAGTGCTCAAGGCCGGTGGCAACCTGACCTTGAACGCGGGCGAGGATTTGCTGCTGCTGGCCAGTAACGTCAGCGCCGGCAACGAAGCCTACCTGGTGGCTGGCAAGAACCTGGCCCTCAAGGCCGCCGAAGACCAGGACTACAGCTTCTACAGCAAGACCAAGAAAAGCTCGTCCGGGAAAAAATTCCGTCTTGATGAAACCGACACGATCAACAACGTCGGCAGCACCGTCAGCTCTGGCGGCAACAGCACCCTGGTGGCCGGTGAAAACCTGCTGCTGGCGGGCAGCACCGTTGCCGCCGACAAAGGCGCCGCCACCCTGGCAGCAGGCAAGGATGTGCAGATCCTTGCCGTGACCGATGCCGAAAGTGCCCGCCGCGAGCGCAAGGAAAGCAAAAGCAGCTGGGGTGGCCTGAAGTCCAGCAAGGTCCAGGACAAGGTCGACGAACAACGCACGCTGGCCGTGGGCAGCATGGTGTCCGGCGAGACGGTCAACGTCGTGGCGGGGCAGGATGCGAAAGTGACCGGTTCGGCGCTGGTCAGCACGGGCGACCTGGCCGTGCAGGCCGGGCGCGACCTGACCATTGATGCGGCGCAGAACACCTTTTCGCGCACCGATATGCACAAGGAAAAAAACCGCGACCTGACCGGCGTTTTGACCGGCAATAAGCTGGGCCTGGACGACCTCACCGGCAACCAGCATTTGTCTATCAGCAGCAGCAAACACAACGGCACGGCCCAGGAAACCACGCTGACCGGCAGTACCATCGGCTCCAGTGCCGGTAACGTTTCGCTGTCGGCCGGGCGCGAGTTGAAGGTGGTTGCCAGTGACCTGGTCAGCACCCGGCACATGGCACTCAGTGGCGCCGACGTGACCATCACCGCCGGCGCTGAAACGGCGCGGCAAACCACCGAGGACAGCGCCAAAAGCCTGGCCGTAGGCCGGGTGATTGGCGGGGCGGTGGTGGACACCGGGCGCAGTATTTACGATGCCACCGAAGCGGCGAAGAACGCCGATGACCCACGTCTCAAGGCGGTAAAAATCGCCCAGGCGGCGCTGGCAGCCTACAACCTGGGTGGCCAGGCGTCGGAAGCCAACGGCCAGAGCGCGGGCTTCAAGAACAAGCAGGGCGGCACGCCAAGCAACGGTTCGCTGATCAAGATCGGCACCGAACTGGCCAACACCCGCAGCAAGGCCAGCAGTGAATACAACAGCGTGACGGCCCGCCAGAGCACGCTCAATGCCGGGCAGAACCTGTCGATTGTGGCCACCGGCGATGCACCGGGCAGCCAGGGCAATCTCGAGATCACCGGCAGCAGCCTGAAAGCCGCCAACACCTTGTTGCTGGCCAAGAACACGGTGTTGCTGCAAAGCGCCCAGGACACCATGGACCGCAAGAACGACGGGTCGACCAACAAGACCGCGATAGGCGCCAGTTTCAACATTGGCGAACAGAACGGCTTCACCCTCGACCTGGGGGCGCAAGGCGCGAAGAACAGGGGTAACGGCCACTCGGTGACCCAGGTCAACACCACCCTGGACACCGGTTCGCTGCTGCTCAAAAGTGGCGCTGACACCACCCTGGCCGGTGCCCAGGTGCGGGCCGACAGCATCAAGGCCGACATCGGCGGCAACCTCAATATCCTCTCGCGCCAGGACACCGAATCGGCGCGCAGCAAACAGAACAGCGCAGGCTTTGGCGCAAGTATCTGTGTGCCACCGTTCTGCTTCGGCTCCACCGTGACCGGCTCGGCCAGTATTGCCGCGGCCAAGATGAACAGCGACTACAAGGCGGTGACCGACCAGACCGGCCTGTTCGCAGGGACGGGGGGCTACGACATCAATGTCGGCAAGACCACCACCTTGCAGGGCGGGGTGATTGCCAGCGAAGCGGCGGCGGTGAAGAACCGCTTGAGCACCGATCGCCTGATCGTCAGCGATATCAAGAACACCAGCCAGATCCAGAGCCAGTCGGCGGGGCTTTCGGCTTCGTTCAGCAGCAATGGCGGCTTCTCCCCGGGTGGCAGCATTCCGGTGGCGCTCAAGGATGACGAACGCAGCCACACCCGCAGCGCGGTCAGCGACGGCACGATTGAGGTGCGCAACCCCGAGGGCGCCAATGACCTGGTGGGGCTCAACCGCGACACTGCCAACGCCAACCAGCAGCTCGACCGACCTGACCAGAAGGCCATGCAGGAGCGCATCGACCTGATCCAGAGCTCGGCGCAGTTGGCCAGTGGCGTGATCGGCGCGGTCGCCAAGGCCAAGGCGAATGAGGCGAAAAAACTTGCCGATGAAGCCAAGCTCCAGGCGGGCTCCCCAGGTGCGGCCGCTGCCGCTGAGGCGGCGCGTGTGGCCAACGCAGAGGCGCTGCGCTGGCAGGTCGGCGGTGACAAGAAGTTGATGGCTGACATTGCAACCGGGCTGATTGCCGCCGGACTGGGTGGCGCCACGGGTGGCACGGCCGTGGGTATCGTCGCCAACACCTCGTCCAGTGACATCTTCAATAAAATCGGTGACTTCGCCAACGCACAGCGTGATAAGTCGAGCGACGCTACGACCAAGGCGGCCTGGGCCGAAGGCGGCGCCGCGCGGATTCTGCTGCACGCGCTGGCCGGTGCGGCCATGGGCTTGTCGAGCGGTAGCGCACAAAGTGGCGCCCTGGGTGCAGGTACCTCGGCGGCGGTCATGCCGTCCATTGCCAAGGCCCTGGCCGACAGCGATCTGTCGGCTGCGGATCAAAAAGCGATTACGTCCTTGATTGCGACAGGTGTCGGCAGCGTTGTGGGCTCAGGCGATGGCGTGAAAGGCGGGGTGGTGGCCGGCGGTACGGCGTTTGCGGTGGACAAATACAACCGCCAGTTGCACCCGCAAGAGAAAGCACTCGCCCTGGAACTGGCCAAGAAGAGTAATGGCAAATACACCGCCGAACAGATCGAGGCGCAGATGCGCTTGTCTTTCGTCAAAGGCACCGACATCACGCCGGGTACCGACATGGTCGCTTCCGGGACCGGTATCTATGACCCCGACGGTAACTGGATGGCCACGGGCGATGGCAAGACCTATGTGCAGTTGCCTGGGAAGTCAGACTACCAAGTGATCGCCTACATCAAGGAAAACACCCAGGCTTATGCGTGGACGATGGAGGCAGAGAGTGGTTTTTCCCGGGTGCTGACGGGCGGGGAATACGCCTACCCGGACGGTGGCTCGGGTAAACGCGACCGGTTGACCGGCTACCCGTTGGACGAGAAGGGCGGATACAAGGTCCCGGTGACGATCGAGGGCGTGTTGTACACCCCACGCTTCATGTCGTGTGGCAGTGCCGAATGCATCGCGGTCGGTGCCAACATTGACCTGGCTGACCCCAATACGCTGAAGTGGATCAAGGCCGCCGATGCAAAAATGGTCAGCGATGTCGGGTTTGTGCTGGGCGCGGGCGCGGCGGTGACGACGGGTGGCGTGAGTGCCGGGCTGTCGAACACCTCGATGGCGGCCTCTTTCCTGTCCGGCTACTTGAAAGAAGAACTGCCGGAAGCCGCCACCGGTAACGCGCTCAGCATGGGCTTTGAAAAATTTGCGATGGCCAAGGGCGTAACGCCTGAAACCGCGTCGAGACTTTCCAATGCCCTGGGCACTGCGGGTGTGTGGGACAAGTTGGTTGAAGGCCTCAAAGGAGCAGTCAAGGGTGGGTAGCATGATCGCGAACTTGTACAAATATCGGCATGGCATTGGCCTGGTTTTACTCCTGGCCGCGCTACTCAATGGCGTTCTACGGTTTGACGGTAGCTGGACGCGCTTTTTCACCATGGTGCTGGTCCAGCTGTGGTTTGGCCAGGCGGTCTACAACTATGCGCGAGGTGCCCGGGTGGCCATCGCGCCGGGCGGCATGAGCAAGGACGCCGACCCGGAGTGGCGTGCGGCCTTGGCCGGGTTTTCCCTGTTTTTATATGGGGTCGTGTTCTTTTTGAGTTTTTGATCCTTGCAGGGCCAACCCGGCCTCGCTGACGCCACGGAAAACCGTTTATGAAGAAGGTTGCTTTTATCCTCTCGGCTCTGGTCCTTGCGGGGTGCCACTCCACGGCCCGCGATTCCTCGCCCAGCTTGCTCAAAGATGGCGTTCAGTTGCAGCAGGACAAAGTCGTGGCCGATGCCGGGCACGCCAAGGTGATCATGCGCACCACCGGTTTTACCTACCCGGTGCAGTTCTCCGTGCGCCGAGGCGGTGATGCCGACCCGCGTCCGGAAATCCTCGGCACGGTGGTGGATTCAGGGCGGGGCAAGGTGTTCGGCTGGATCGCCAAGATGAGCGAGGTGGCCAACAGTGCGGCGGTCAAGCGCTTCCCGCAGTTGGAAGTGTTGGCCGATCCGCAGCAAACGATCGAGGTGTTGGGCGAGTCGCGGGTGTATGACTCGAACTACTACCGCTACGCCGAAAAAATTGTCTACGCCTGTGGCCCGATGACCTCGGCGTTCAAGCCGCAAAAGCAGAAGGTTTACCTGGTGGAATTCGTGATCGTCGGCGCCGGCTGTGAGCAGCATGTGTATGACATCACCGACCCCGCGCAGCGCATCCCCGTCCCCACCGCCTGAACACAAACCTTGTAGGAGCCGGCTTGCCGGCGATAACCCGAATCCTGACACGCTTACGTCTGACCTTGTGAACGCATCATTTCTCACGAGGTTCAGCCCATGTCCCATCCTCTTCTCCTCCTGCGCCCCGCTGCCCAGGGCTTTGCCGTGACCTTGCTGGTGGCGCTTGCCGGGTGTGGGCTGTCGTCCCGCGACGAGGCCAAGGCGCCCCAAGCGGCCGCTGTCCCCGAACTGCAAAGCGCGCCCATTCAGGCTCAGGGGGCCATGCTCAAAAGAATGGCGATGCCCGCGCCGATGGCCATGCATGACGCTGTGGCCATGCAATACCGCGCCGAGCCGCGTGAGCAGTATCAGAGCCTGCCGGACAACCCGGTGCACAGCGTTGCGCAAACCCCGGTCTCGACCTTCAGCGTCGATGTCGACACGGGCAGCTACGCCAACGTCAGACGTTTCCTCAACCAAGGCCAACTGCCGCCTGAAGGCGCCGTGCGACTTGAGGAAATGGTCAATTACTTCCCCTACGACTACGCGCTGCCGACCGATGGCTCGCCGTTCGGTGTGACCACCGAAGTCGCCCCGACCCCCTGGAACCCCAACACGCGCCTGCTGCGCATTGGCATCAAGGCGTCCGAGCGTGGGGTGGCTGAACTGGCGCCGGCCAACCTGGTGTTCCTGGTGGACGTTTCCGGCTCCATGGACCGTCGCGAAGGCCTGCCGCTGGTCAAAAGCACCCTCAAGTTGCTGGTGGACCAATTGCGCGATCAAGACCGCGTGTCCCTGGTGGTGTATGCCGGCGAATCGCGGGTAGTGCTCAAGCCCACGTCCGGGCGCGACAAGGCAAAAATCCGCAACGCCATCGACCAACTGACCGCCGGCGGCTCCACGGCGGGCGCATCGGGCATCGAACTGGCCTATCAGATGGCCCGCGAAGGGTTTATCGACAAGGGCATCAACCGCATCCTGCTGGCTACCGACGGTGACTTCAACGTCGGCATCAGCGACTTCGACAGCCTCAAGCAGATGGCTGTGGACCAGCGCAAAAGTGGGGTATCCCTGACCACCCTGGGGTTTGGCGTGGACAACTACAACGAACACCTGATGGAGCAACTGGCCGACGCGGGCGATGGCAACTACGCCTACATCGACAACCTGCGCGAAGCGCGCAAGGTGCTGGTGGAACAACTCAGTTCGACCCTGGCCGTGGTGGCGCGGGATGTGAAGCTGCAGGTGGAGTTCAACCCGGCTCACGTCAGCGAATATCGCCTGCTGGGCTACGAAAACCGTGCCTTGAAGCGTGAGGATTTCAGCAACGACAAGGTGGACGCCGGCGAGATCGGTGCCGGACATACGGTGACAGCGCTGTATGAAATCGTACCGAAGGGCGCCAAAGGCTGGCTGGAACCGTTGCGCTATGCTCCGGCACCTGTGGCCGAAGGCAACGCCGCAGAGCTGGCGATGTTGCGGGTACGCTACAAGCCGGCGGCGGGAGGCAGCAGTCGCCTGATCGAACACCCGATCAACCACGCGCAACACGCCGCCAGCGACGACCTGCGCTTCGCCGCGGCCGTGGCCGCCTTCGCCCAACAGCTCAAAGGCGATGGCCGCTACACTGGCAGCATGAGCCTGAAGGACACCGCCACCCTGGCCCGCTCGGCCCGTGGCGATGATCCCTACGGCTTGCGCAATGAATTCGTACAACTGGTGGAACTGGCCCAAAGCCTCAAACACTGATCTTGCCCACAACAGAAATCCCCTGTGGGAGCCGGGCTTGCCCGCGATAGCGGTGGGTCAGCGCCGAAAATAGCGCCTGACCCACCGCTATCGCGGGCAAGCCCGGCTCCCACAGCTAATCTGCATTGATCCATCGAAAGGAGTTCGCCACCCAACATGGCCGTACCAGACGATCCACCCAGCGACGAATCGCTGCTGGCCCGCTACCGCACTGGCGACGCTGGTGCGTTCGAGACCTTGTACGCCCGGCACCGCCAGGGCCTCTACCGGTTTCTCGTGGGCCTTTGCAACAAAGCCGAACTGGCCGAGGAGATCTACCAGGACACCTGGCTCAGCCTGATCCGCAGCACCACCCAGCCACAGGGTCGGGCGAGTTTTCGTACCTGGTTGTTCCAGATTGCCCGCAACCGCCTGATCGATCATTGGCGCAAGCACGGCATCCACAACCCGCTGCACGACAGCTACGACGAACAGGTGCACGCCCAACCCGACGACAGTGCCGGCCCCGAACGGCAACTGAGCCTGAGCCGCGACCAGGGCCGTCTCGATGCCGCTTTGCAAGACCTGCCCGAAGACCAGCGCGAAGTGTTTATGCTGCGCCTGCACGGTGACCTGGAACTGCCGCAAATCGCCGCCCTCACCGGCAGCCCACTGGAAACGGTAAAAAGCCGCTTGCGTTACGCCCAGCAGAAACTGCGTCGGCTGCTGGCCGAGGAGGTACCCGTATGACTGACTCCCGACATACTCAGGATCCGACTGACGAAGAGCTGATCCAGCACTTTCGCCAACACCGCGCCAGCGAGCCGCCTGCGTCCCTCGACGCCTTTATCCTCGCCGCCGCCCGCCGCGAAGCCCCCACGCCGGCGCCAAGCCTGTGGCAACGCTGGCTGCAAGCCTGCCAACGACCACGCTGGCAGATGGCCTTTGCGACTGTCGCCGGGGTTGCGCTATTGATTGGCGTGGTAACGCGCTCGCCAGTGCCCGACACCAACCTGCCCGACGCCACCCAATACGCCGCCGCGCCACCGCCGCAGGCACTGTCTGCCCCGGCCTCCCCCGCGCCTATGGCGCGCCTGGCGATGGCACCACAGGCAGACCATGCGCCGGTCCAGGCCGAGATGGCGAGTGCCATGGCTGATGAGCCGGTGGCAAAACTGAGCAAACAGATGGCCGCCAAGCCGCAGTCCCTGGAACAAGGACTTGAGGAGATTGCGCGCCTGCGCCAGGCAGGGGAAAGCAGGGCGGCGGATGAGAAACTTCTGACGCTGCACCAGCGCTTTCCCGACGAAGACCTGCCCGCTCGGTTGGAAGCGCTGCAAAAACGTTGAACAGGCGCCCACAAAAAAGCCCCAGGTCTTGCGACCTGGGGCTTTCGGCTGTATCTGGTGCACCCGGCGGGATTCGAACCCACGACCCCTGCCTTCGGAGGGCAGTACTCTATCCAGCTGAGCTACGGATGCTTGTGCGGGCGCCATCATACCCATGTCGACCTTGGGCGT
>Ga0180008_1001793_pt1 | contig 12536 bp, 8 predicted proteins | sample MM_PW_MetaG_FD_121121 | JGI IMG/M metagenome (GOLD analysis project Ga0180008, IMG submission 121121) | Groundwater microbial communities from the Aspo Hard Rock Laboratory (HRL) deep subsurface site, Sweden - MM_PW_MetaG | ecosystem: Environmental > Aquatic > Deep subsurface > Groundwater... | reverse complement strand
GATACTGCCCAGCGCCGTCCCCCAGGCGTTGACCAACTCCATGCCTTTCGTCGTGAACACCGTGATCCCTAAACTCGTGCCGTGCGGTTCAGTAGCCCAGCGGTAGAGAAAATCAAACGTTCTAGAGACCCAGTAGATGAAGTTGGTCCACACTCCCTCATCCACGGTCCAGCTCGCCGGCAAAGCCGTCGCTAGATCCAGTGCTGCCTTGAGCCCACCCATGATACTGCCCAGCGCCGTCCCGAACGTCCCCACCAGCGTCACCCCATCACTGGTGAAATCACCGTCCAACCAGGTGTAAAACTCCTCGAACACGTCCTTCACCCAGGTCGAGAACCGGCCCCACACCGCTGCCCCCGGTGCCGTCCAATCCGCACCCAGCCGGAACCCCACCGCCGCTGTCAACCCGCTCATCAGCGACCCGAGCGCCTGCCCCCACGTCCCCACCAGCGCCACCCGGTCGGCGTCGAAATCGCCGCCCAGCCAGGTGTAGAACTCGGTGAAAGTGGCCTTGACCCACCCGGTGAATGCATCCCACAGCGTCACGTTGGGCGCCGACCAACTCTCCGGCAGGGCCAGCGCTACATCCAGCGCAGCTTTCAACCCGGTCATTAGACTACTCAACCCGGTCGAGAACAGACCGAGCGTGCTCAGGCCGGTCTCTGTGAATGCTGGCACACCATAAGCCTTGCCGTCCGGCGTGCCAATGTACACCGTTTGGTTGGCCCAGGTGTAGAATTCGGTGAAGACGTCTTTGACCCAGCCGGTGAACGCGGCCCATGTCGTTGGATTTGGCGTTTCCCATGTTGTGTCTGGCAAAGCTAATGCCACGTCCAGCGCAGACTTAAGGCCGCCCATCAAGTTGCTCAGCCCAGTCGAAAACAGGCCCAACGTGCTCAGGCCAGTCTCAGTGAAAGCCGGGACACTATAAGCTTTGCCGTCCGGCGTGCCGATGGAGACGGTGCGATTGGCCCAGGTGTAGAATTCTTGGAAAACAGCTTGCACCCAGCCGGTGAACACATTCCACTGCGCCGAACTAGGCGGTGCCCAGGTTTGCGGAATGCTGCCGATCAGGTCCATGCCCACCCTAAGACCAGTCATCAGACTGCCGACAGCGCCGCCGAAGGCGCCTACCAACTCCAAGGACTTGGTGTCCCAATTAGCGATCTCATCGGCCAATGCAGTCAGCACGCTTTCCAGCGTAGCGACCAGGATGCCAATTTTAGCCGGCACATCGGCAGTAGCCGTCCAAGCCCCGGTATCTACCAGTAAAGCTACGCCAGCCCGCAAACCGTCCGCGATGTCACCCATCGCTTGTGCGAATTTCACGATGTCCTCATCGACAAACGCCTGTGTATCCTTGCGCAACTTGGCGAACTGCTCGAAGATGCCCCGCCACTGCCGAGCAAAGACGGTAAATTTGTCCTCCAGGCCAGCCGTCCACTTCCAGGCGGCCAGGTCTACCAGGAACGCCAGTCCCTTGGTCAATGCTTCAGCAGCGGCGATCAAGGATTTGGCAAATTTATCGAAGTCCTCATCCAGGCTCTGGAATTGCGACCACCTCTGTACGCGTTGCAATTCAGTTGCCATCACGCCCAGTGTGGAGGCCATCGAAGCGATCAGCGCGCCTATTCGCTTACCGCCGTCTTTGCCCAATCCGTGCATCAGCCCACCCTGCACGAACTTGTCAAGATCGACCCAGAACTTGAGTATGTCCGAGAAGGGTTTGACGATACTACTCAACGTTTTGGCGAAGACGTCAAATGCCTCTCCTAAATTGGTAAATTGAGTCCAACCTTGCACACGTTGAATCTCAGTCACCATGATACCGAGTGTAGAAGCCATTGACGCGATTAGCGCAGAGAGTCGCTTACCACCATCTTTACCCAGACCGTGCATTAGTCCACTCTGCACGAATTTATCCAGGTCATCCCAAAATTTGAGTATGTCGGAGAATGGTTTGACAATGCCGCTTAGCGTCTTGGCAAATGTGTCGAAGCGCTCTCCCAGGTTCCCGAATTGAGTCCAACCTTGCACACGTTGTAACTCGGTTACCATGATGCCGAGTGTGGAGGCCATTGAAGCAATCATGGCAGCGATGCGAGCGCCTGCGTCAGCCTTGCCAGCGCCATGTAACGCGCCGCCCTGGATGAATTTGTCCAGGTCGACCCAAAACTTCAGCACGTCCGACAGCGGCCGCACGGCCGAATTCAACGCGCCTGCAAAGGCGCTGAATTTCTCGCCCAGCCCGGCCAACTCGCCGACCTCCTGCGCTTTAACGGCCCGGGCCATCTGCCCGGCGATGTCGGCAATCCGGATGATCAACCCGTTGATGTTCTCCGCTGCCTTCATCGCCGAAATCGCATCGACCCCCTTGGCGACGTCCGTGATCATGCTGGCGGTATCGGAGACCGCCTTGGCGAATGCCACTAGCCGCGAGAGCGGACCGGTACCCTTTTCTGGGTCCTCGATGGCGTAAAGTCCAGAGGCGATCAGCGATTCGGCGGCTGCGCTCGCTTCGGTGATCATCAGCTTGACGTTATCGAGCACGCGGGCAAAGGCATCCTGCCAACCCGCCTTGGGCCCGCCGTATTTGGCCAGTAAGTCAAAAGCCTCGGTTGCGCGCTTGACCATATCGCCCAGGACCTGCACGGCTTTAGCGGCTTCCTCGACCGGGTCCTTGAACACAGTCCGAATGCTGCCGCCAGCTTCTCTGCCTTTGTCGCCAACGCTGCCCATCTCGGTGCCCAAATCGCCTAGCGCGTCGGTCAGGTTTACAGTAGCGCCCTGCCAGGCGCTATATTCGGCGGCAGCCTGATTGGCCGCCGCTTTGCCAGCTGACGCGATGGCATCGTAAGCGCCCTGAACTTGAGCGCGCAACGCGAGAATTGCTGCCAAGTTAGGCGCCTGGCCCGCAGCCAACTGGCGCTGCGCTTCGGCCGCACCCAAGATACTGGCCGTGATCGCAGAATATACGCCGGACGCCGTCTCCATCATGGCGATGGCGTTGGCCCGATACCCTTGATAGATATTATCGAGTTGTACTTGAGTAATCTTTAGCGTGGCCTCCAGATACGTCATGGCCGTTTTGAGCAAAGTGGATTGTGCGGCCTGCTCAGTTTTGATCCGGGCATTGTAGTACTGAAGGATTGAATCGTATTTGGCTTTCGTAGCTATGCGTAGATTTGCCAAGCCAACTTCATCATGCGCTTTGGTCAACTTTTCTTCAGCGCCCTTGGCTTCGCGGCTTAAGGCATCCAGCGCGGCGTCCTTTTGTGATTCAAGTTGAGCAATGGTCTGGGCGTGCTGGGAGTATTCATCTTGTATTTTGGCGAAGTGGTCCATGACTTGGGCTTCGGCATCGTAGGTATATTCCCGCGTCGCCGCGATAATGGCATCGAGCATCGCCCGCCAGGCTGATGGGACGTCTACGACCAGCGCATCGGTCTTCTCGATCAGGTTTCGGGTAAAATCGGTATAATAGCCGTCCCATTCCTCCGCGCCGCCAGCGATTACCGCGCTCATATTCGAGACCCAGGCTTCGGAACCATAAGTGACTTCAGCGAATGCCGCGAGAATACCGTCCTTGAGAGTCCGCGTGCGTTCAACGAGAATTCTATGGCTTTCAGCTACGAGTAGATTTGCGGCATCAAGTTCCCGGAGTTTGGCAATCTGGACGGTGTCGGCATTTGTCAATATACCCGTTGAACGCGCTAAGCCCTCAAAAATGGGGTTCAACGCGGCATATTGAATGATTTGTTCATGAACCTGAGTAATTTGGGCGGTTAACGTGGCATTATGAGCGCGAGCCGCCGCGTCAAGCCCCGCTAGCCCCGTACTGGCAGATTGCATACCAAACTGCAATACGTCAAGCGTATCCGTCCATTCTCGTAATTTCTGTCCATAAGTTACCAACGTCGCTGCGTCGGCCTGGTCCTTGTGCGCCTGAATTAATTTGTATACGTCCTCGGTTAGCGTTCTAGACGCCAACCCGGCAACAGCCATCGCAGTTACGTAATCAGTATATTTAGTCTCTGTGATGGCGATTTGGGCCGCTTGCGTATTGTGGGATAATTCCAAAGCCCTGGCGGCCGCGGCCGCGTCGTGTTCACGCATCGCCAACATGGCGAGGCCGGCTATCAGTGCAGTCACCGCAATCAAAGCTAATCCTAGCGGATTGATGAACATCGATAAGATTGCGCCGGCCATTCGCGGCCCGGTCATAACAATTTCCAGTTCCAGCATGGCCGCTTTGAGCAACTGTACGTGTCCAATCACGGTTAGAATATTTTCAGCAATCGCCAGGAAAATACCCATTGTTTTCCAGGCGACAAAGACCGTCAGGACGTCTCGGGCGACTGTCCACAGGCGTTCTGCATTTGTGATAATGTAGCGCAGCGCCTGGTCGACGAACTCTAGCGCCTGGCCGATCTTTTTGGAGATAATCGTACTAAGTGCAGTCAGTTGGATACGCACTTCATCGGTGTTGAGGAATTCAGTAAAACTCTTGAGTAAACGTGTCTCTACGTCTATGAACTGACCGACGATAGGCAGCAGGTATTGGCCGATGGCATTGTAGGCTTCCTCAACGTATCGCTTTAGGCTGCCCATCTTCTTGCCGACCGTCGTCATGGCGGCTTCGTAGGTGCCGGCCACCCTGGCGCCTTCGGCCATAATTAGATTCAGCATCGCCTGCTGCTTCTCAGTAGCCGTCAATTCGCGCGTCCAATGGCCTTGGGCTTGTCCGGCAGTAGTGATTGTCCGTGAATAAATGCCGAGCTTCTGACCGGCCGCCTCTAGCACAGTGTCCATCCCACTGATAATCCCGAAGACCCGCAGAAGTTCTGGGCGGACCGATGCAACGGCTTGCGTGAGGGTAGCGAAGGCTTGTGAGGAATTTGTGCCAGCGATAACAGCCAGGTCTTGTGCCACGCGAGCCAGGTCGGTGGCTTGGGCAACGTCAAGCTGGGCTTGGATGAATTGCAGTGCTGCGGTGGTAGCTTCCTGAGTAGTGATGCCCTGCTTTTTGATGCCAGCGACATACTTGTCTAACTCAGCAGTCGTGTAGCCGGCGCGTGTGCCCACTTGCTGTAGTGCCACGCCCAGTGTCTCTGTGCGGGCGGCGGTCTCTACGGCCATCGCGCCAATTTGCTTAGGCAAAGCTAGTAGACGAGCGCCTAAATTGGCGAGGGAGACGCCGCCCGCGATTTCCAGGATGCGCGCAAAAGAAGACCCGAAACCCTGCGCGCGTTGTTCCGCGCCATCCAGGCCCCGGTTGTACTGTGTGGCATCCAGCCCCAGGCTGGCTCCTAACTTGGCAATCTCGAACACGGTATGCTCCCGGGCATTTCCAGAGCCGGCAATTCAATCGCATCTTTGAGCGACGCGATGGTATTGGTTCGCGTGTCCGGGTGCTCGAAGGTCGTACGGGGCACCGCCAGGATGCGCATTTTGACAATCAGGCCACAGCGCCACTTGCGCGTGCAGCGAATAGAAATCAGCGCCTCGGTTGCTGAACAACTTGTCCAGGGCAGATTCGACCAAAACAGCGTGCGCCCGCAATGCGGACAGCGGACCTGCCTCATGGCGCTGTCTCGATTATCGTAATCCCGGACCGTAGGAACGGGTTCAACTCCCACTCTTTCAGCACTTGCTCGGGACGCGGGACGCGGCTTTGTGGCGTCTGGTGCAACGTCTTTTGCAGTTGGCGCTGGAGCAGGCGCGGGTCGGCGCTGTGTTGAATGATCAGCCATCCCAATTGCTCCTCAGCCTGTAGCGCTGGCAGACACTCGGTATAGGCCAACACACTGCGCCAACGCGTGGCCCGCAGTGTGGCGTCTGACCATCCGTAGAACCGCACCAGACGGGCGAATAGCCGCGCTAGGCTGCCGGCGCTTTTGGGTCCGCAGCGTTCGCCTCAGCTTCAGGCTTTGGTTGCATCAGGGCCATGATGTAGCGCTCGATGGCGGTCGTCTGTGTGCGCGGCAAGGCTCGCCAAGCCTCTGGCGTTAGGTCCTCAATCATGCCGGCCATCATCTCGGCGGAATGCAACACCGCATCCAGGAGGCTCATACCGGGCGTTGCGGGGGCATCCCCTGGTATGGCATCGACAGCGCTTGGTGCTTGTGCCTGTGCAAACCAGGAGAATTGGCGCATTGCTCCTACTGTCAACAGTCGCACGGCCCGGGTTTTACCGGCCAGGACAATTTCGCCGTCCGGCTCGCTACTCATAAACAGGGTCGGCGGCTCGGCGGTTTGCAGCCAGGTCAACACGTCCAGAATGTGCGACACTGGTACAGCGTCAATCGCACGGCGATTGATCGGCGCGGCGGTGCACAACTCCAAAATGCCATCGGCAATCTGCACTAGCGCCTGGAGGTGGTCCGCATTACTGCCCTGGACCGGTTGGGCCAGCGCCAACAAACGCAATAGGTCATCGGTGGTGTAATCCTGGAAGGTCGCGACCGCGCCCGTAGGCGCCACCAATCGCGGCGCTTCCAGGATCAAGGCATCCAAGTCCAATTTTACGTGTGCCATCGGGTGACATCCTTTCGGCGTTATTTCGTCAACGCGATCTGCCAGCAGCGCGCCTTCGGCGTGCTGGATGAGTAGTAACTGCGGAACGTGACTTCATAGGTGGTTTCCGCCCCATCCTCGAAGTTCATGCTCAGGCCACCTTCGGCCAAGGCGTTATACAAGATAAACTGCATAACCTTGGAGTTGGTGTTGGTGGTCTTGATGTAGACGGTGAGATGTGCCGCTGAACCGACCAGGCCAATGTTGGGGGTTGTGGTGTACTCCGACGTGGCATCCGAACTCGACGCCAGGGTCGGCAACACCGCCAACAGTTTGGTCATGGTCACTTCGGCTACCGCACACGTCAGGGTGGCCGTCTCCTTCACGACTTTGCCGGTGCCGGCGATCCCGCCGCGGGCGCCAGCCAGTTCCGGGAAGAAAATGTCCTGCTCGACTGTGAATGTGGCCCCGCCTTTGACGGCCCCGATGTCCACATCGTTGATGTACAGATCTCCAGACTCGATGATCATCTGGGTCGGGGTATTGGTTGAGATTGCCATTCCTACACCTCTCTGGGTTTATCCAGGGTCAGCAGCGCAGCAAGCGCCACTTCCCCCGCTCGTTGCCATGTCCACCGTTCGGCCACCCACGCCGCGGCCCGGCAGCCGATTGCGTGTGCAGCCGTTTGATGGTCATAGCACCAGCGCATCCGATCCGCAACATCATCCACACTCAGGTCAGCCCAGACACAGTTGTGGTCATAGATGCGCGCATAGAGTTGCGCCACTTTTTCGCCACGAACGGGTAGCACGACTGCCGTTTCCGGCTTGATAAAGTCGGCCATCCCGCTGTACGCCGGGGCGATTACCGGCAAGCCCACAGCCATTGCTTCGAGCGGTTGTAGCCCAAAACCCTCGCCGTGAGATGGGTACACAAAACAATCGGCCGTCGCCAAGAGCATAGCATAATCCTGCTCTGGCAACGTATGCGCCATGATCGCGATCCGTGGATCGCCACCGATGCGCATGATCGCACTGTTCGGCCCGGCCTTGAGTAACAGGCGGGCATCTGGCAGGTTCAATTTGCGAAATGCCTCGATGACCATTTCGCCGCCTTTGCGGTCTCCGATATCGGCGCCGTTGCCCAAGTTGGCGCCGGCCCACACAAACGTGTAGTAGTCGCCTGGCTCACGGCGCATGGGATGGAACAAGAGTTCGTTGACGCCGTAACCGGCCACGACCATCGGTCGCGTAATACCGGAATCCCGGAATACCTCGACGTTCCAGGTAGCCGGTGTCCAGATGGCCGCGCACCGATTGAGCACCCGCACCCAATCGGGCGGTAAGGGCCTGGCTTCAAACATCGCGTGAAGCATCACATCTTGCACGATGTGACCCCCCTTGCCCATTAGCCATGCCCGTGGCCCGCCGATTGCAACTCGCCAGTCCCAGTCATACGACCGCCATGAAACGGCTTCCGCACCCGCTTCCTCCAGCGCGCTGGGAAAGTAAGCGCCAATCTTCCCGTATCCTGCCGCCTGATCCGATGACATATTGATCCAGGCGATTTTTAGCTTTGGCTCTAGTTTAGACTCAACCATTGGCCCGGACTCCGATCTGCCGCGCCGGCGTACCCGCCACGATAGTCCAGGGCGGCACGTCATGCGTCACCACGGCCCCTGCACCGACTATGGCCCCCTCACCAATCGTCACACCTGGCAGCACTACGGCATTTGTGAATATTGCAGCGTATGCGCCAATCGTAACGCGTGTCAGCTTTTTGCATTGCATTTCGGCCGGCGCGGCAGTCGAACAGGATAGCCCACCAGTGTCGTGCGTACCGGTAACGATCCTAGCGCCGGCGCTGATGGTGGCGTAATCGCCGATCTCCAGGTAGCCCCTCCCGACGTTGACACTAGCATGGTTGGCTATGTGTACACCCTTGCCGATGTGCAGGCCAAGGCCCCCGCGCAAGTCGGCAAAGCTATCAATCCGTATATTGTCGGCTAACCAGATTAACTCTGGCAGCAGAATCAGGACCGGCTCATAAATTACGACGCCATCCCCGCACGCGGCAAAGGCGTATGGCGAGTAATGACAGCGCGCCGGTTGATACGTAATCGTCACACTCGGCCAACTGGATGTTTCGGCATCTCTGTTCATGGATGCTGCTTCCTTTCCGTATGCACTTGTGCGCATTATACTTGTTGACGCTTCAACCGGCGTTGCATCCGAAGATGTCTGACACACCGTCCACGTCCATTGCACTCGATGAAGCCACTACCGAGTGGGTAGTTTCAACCGGCTACCAGCCGAAGCCCTTCCTGTTCAATGTTGATCGCGGCGTTGAAATCTCTTTCATGGAGCGTACCACAGTTTTGACACGTCCACTTGCGGTCAGAAAGCGTCAACGCCTGATTGACATAGCCACAATCGGCACAAGTCTTACTGGATGCAAAGAAACGTCCCACCTTGACCAGCCGATGCGATTTGTAATTCAACTGACGCAGAATCTCGCCAAGACTGGCGTCTGTCAGCGAAAAAGCCAATCTGTGGTTGCGCAGCATCCCGGCGACATGCAGATCCTCAACACAGACCGTTTCGTAGGTACTGGCAATCCTGGTCGTCATCTTGTGAATAGCATCCAAACGGCGATTGGCGATTCGTTCATGGAAGCGGGCCAATTGGCGTTGGGCGACGTACCAGCGTTGACTGCCCGGCTTGCGACGAGATAGGCGGCGAGACAAACGCTTGTAGTGCGCCAATTCGGAACGGAGCAGTTTTTGGTTCTCAAACTGTTCGCCCGAACTTAGCGTCGCCAGCGTCTTGATTCCGACGTCTACCCCAACTGAAGCCTCTGGGCAAGGTTCCGGTGCCTTGTCTGGCATCTCGACCTGCAGGGAAACGTACCAGTGACCGGCGGTGCTTGATACTGTTGCCCATACCAGCTTACCATCGAGCCGCAACATCTCTGCCATATTGATCGGCGTCCCTAACTTTTGGATATGGAAGTTATGCCCGTCTACCTTACACCGTTCATAGTCCAGGGTAAACGACTGGTGCGCGTTTTTCTTAGACTTGAAGTGCGGGAAGCCAACCCACTTACCTTTACGTTCACCGTTCTTGCTGGTGAAGTAGTTGTTGAGTGCTTGCCCAAGCCGCCGGAACCCATCCTCAACCGCATTCTTGGTGACGTCGAGAACCCAGGGAAACTGTTCCCGTTTGATGGCGTTGAACTGTTTCTTGAGCGCCATTGGCCCACAAACGGCTACACCTGCCGCTTTGACTGCTTGCCAATTGGCCAATCCCCAATTGTACGCGAAGCGAGACGTACCACATGCCTTCCTCAGGTAGATTTCCTGCTCAAGCGTTGGGTTTAGTCTAATCTTGTGGGCACGTATCATTATCAATCGCTTTCTTGATCGCTTTACGATAGTTACATAGGCCAAAATCAAGCCGAGAAGCAATGCGTAATCGTCTCGTTTCTTCAAGGGTGCCAAACGGTCACCCGACGGTCCAGCCAAGACTTGTGGCCGCTGTCCCGCAAGCTCCGCACCAGACCGGGCCACAAGTCCCAGGTGGAAAAACCAATCTCTTGCGCCGCTTGCCACGCTCCATTCCGCAGCACGGCACACGAGCCGCCCCCGCTCAACTCTACCAGATCGGCATCTGTGTCCTGTAACACCCGATGGTAGGGCCAGTGGGTGTTGAATTGTCGATCCGCAATCCGATACGCCCAGATGTCATAAAAGACGGCAGTGTCAGCCCGCAACAGCATCGGAAACGCCAACGCGACCGCTGGCTGTTTCGTGTCCGTTTGCAGCGCCAGCAAATCGGCCGGTTCCCAGATCAGGTCGCTTTCGACGTATAGTAGCGTATCCGTGTCTGCCGGAATGATACTCAACAACACGTTGCCAACCTGCGCTAATGCCCGGAAGCGCAACGGGTGCTGGGTATGCCCGTAGTCTTTCACGCCATGGTGGCATTCCCGTAGCACTGCTTCACAATCCAGCGTGTCCAGGTAGCCGGTTAGCAATTGTGGTGTCGCGTCTATGCAGTCTCCCCAGACCCAGACCAAAAACAATTGGTCACCGCGTTCGGCCAGCGCAGCCCGTAACGCCGCGACTTGCGCAAAGTAGCGCGGCAGGTAGTTGGCGCTATCCCGAAACATGGCGGCCAGCGTTACGAGAGCCATCGACGAACCTCAGTTGCGACGTGTTTTACATCAGTTTGCGTCAGACCAGTATGCAGTGGCAGACACAATCCTCGGCGGTGGATGTCCTCTGCAGCCGGTAAACTCAATGTCATGTCTCGGTAGGGCGGTTGCCAATGCAGCGGCGGGAATACTGGCCGGGTTTCGATTTGCGTTTGTGCCAGGCCAGTTGCAACTACTTTTTGGCTGTGGGCAGACGGAAAACATCCTACTGCCAGCCAGTGAACAGTGCTTGTTCGCTGCCAGGTGCCGGGTACCTCTGGCAGCAGTGTGCGGTACCAGCCGGCGATCTCGGCCCGCCGTGCTAGCAGTTCAGCCAACCGCTCAGTTTGCGCCAGCGCGACCGCCGCTGGTAGTTCGGCTATCCGGTAGTTGTAGCCGACGGTTGTATGCCAGTAATGCCGTTCTGGGTCGACTGCCTGCCCGCGATAATGGCGTAGCCTCTGCGCTAACTCGTCATCATCGGTTAGCGCCATGCCACCTTCACCCGCCGCCACGATCTTGTTGCCGTAAAAACTGAAGGCTGCCATATCACCCAAGCCCCCTACCGGCCGGCCTTCTAATGTCGCTCCGTGGGCTTCGGCGGCGTCTTCTGCCAGCCACCAACCGCGCTCTTGGCATAGTCGACGTAATCCTGGCATATCAGCCGGTTGGCCGTAAAGGTGGACGGCAATAATGCCCACGGTTTGCGGAGTAGCGGCCGCTAAGGCGGTAGCCGGAGTGATGGTCCATGTCAGCGGGTCTATATCCGCAACACGCACGCGGCCGCCGCAGTAGGTCACTGCATTGGCGGTTGCAATGTAGGTGATGGCCGGCACGATCACGTCTTGACCTGGCCCCACTTCCAGGGCCAGCATGTTAAGGTGCAAAGCCGCCGTGCCATTTGCGCAAGCCACCGCGTAGCGGACTCTACAGCGTTCCGCCCAGGCGGCCTCTAGTCGGTCAACGAACTTGCCGGCTGATAGTTGGCGGTCCGTGAGCGCCGTCATGACGTAAGCCGCCTCTTGCTGACCGATGTCTGGTTCAGAGAGATGGATCATCGGGTGATCTCCTTACGATTGCGTGAATCGTTATTGGCGTGCATCCTCGTGCTTGTCAGCGCCTCAAAGCGGTTGACGGGTTCATCCGGCACGCCTCGCCGGTAACGCCTCTGTTCCTGCACGAAGCATCTTCCGCTGGTTCGTCTCACCACTGGTTAGCCACCACCAATTGCCCATCATTTGCATTCATACTGCACCTCACCCTCGATTGCGTCCCAAACAGCCACTACAAGCCCCGCTCCTGGAAATTCAGTCTCATCGCCGCCGTAATTATGCTGATCAGCGGCAGAAAACGTTCCCGCCAAACCTCCGTCACATGCGCCGGGTGAAACTTAGCCCGGACTGTCCGTTGGGCCGCGCAAATCTCAGCCGCCAACTCTGCATCCCCCGCGAGTAGCCGTTGCACTTTCAGGCGTGCTTCCCGTAACGTAGCGCAACAGCCTGGCCCTGGCCCAGCTACCGCTTCCAACTGCCCGCCGGCCATGAAGACCACCGGCAAGCCGACCACAAACGCTTCCAGTGGGTGATAATGCACATGCCGCGGTGAGCGCGGATTGTAAAGCAAACACGCGCATGAACGCATCAATTCCCGATATTCCGTCTCTGCCACCATGTTCAGCACGGTCGGATCGTCCAGCACTGGCGCTGCTTGACCGCCCACGATCACGTGCGGCAGGTCCCCGAAATACCACTTGAACTCCCGATAGATCTCCCGGTAGTAGGCCGCCGTCTTGATCCGCTGACAAACGAACAGAATCTCTGGGCGTG
>Ga0180008_1001792_pt1 | contig 12539 bp, 18 predicted proteins | sample MM_PW_MetaG_FD_121121 | JGI IMG/M metagenome (GOLD analysis project Ga0180008, IMG submission 121121) | Groundwater microbial communities from the Aspo Hard Rock Laboratory (HRL) deep subsurface site, Sweden - MM_PW_MetaG | ecosystem: Environmental > Aquatic > Deep subsurface > Groundwater... | reverse complement strand
TGGCGGTCATTGCGGCTCCAAGGCGGCGTCAAGCGGAAAGGTCGCCATCTTAAAGCAAAACGGCGGCCATTGGCCGCCGTCTGGCATTCCAGTCTGCGGCTACTCAGTGGCGGCGGGCTGGGCGGGCTGTGCGCTTGGCTGAGGCGCGGGCCATGACGACAGTAGGGCCATGATCAGCGCTGCCAGATAAGGCAGTGATTGCACCAGGAGCATTGCCACCCAGAACTTTACATCGGCGCTGGGCAGGCCCTGGACAACGCTAATGCCCAGTGCTGCACCCCATAGCAGCAGCATGATGAACACTTCTTCGCGAGCCTCGACCAAGGCCACCAGAATGCCGTGGTTGTTGGCCATCTTCGGGGTGCGGAAGAACGGGATGGTTTTGGTAAAGGTGCCGTACAGCACCGCCTTGGCGATGGTGTGCGACAGCGCCAAGCCAGCGATAGCCGCCTGGAATGAGCGCATCAGGTCCACACCCATGGCCTTGCGGTAGAGGAACATGATTTTGCCGAACTTGAAGAAGAACAGCGCCAGCGGCGGGATGGCGAAGATCATCAGCGGCGGGTCGACCCGTTGCGGCACGATGATCATCGCCGCCGACCAGAGCAGCGCGCCGACGGTGAAGAAGATATTCAGGCCGTCCGCCACCCACGGCAGCCAGCCGGCGACGAAGTGGTAGCGCTGGCCGGGCTTGAGTTGGGAACCTTTGCCGAGGAACAGGCTGCGCGCGTGGCCCTTCATGATCTGGATAGCACCATAGGCCCAGCGGAAGCGCTGTTTTTTGTAGTCGATAAAGGTGTCCGGCATCAGCCCGCGGCCGAAGCTCTGGTGGGCGTAGGCGGCGCTATGGCCTTGCTCGAATACGCGCAGGCCCAGCTCGGCGTCTTCGCAGATGGTCCAATCGGCCCACTTCAGCTCGTCCATCACGGTGCGGCGGATCATGGTCATGGTGCCGTGCTGGATGATCGCGTCGCGATCGTTGCGCGTCACCATGCCGATATGGAAGAAGCCTTTATATTCGGCGTAGCAGAGCTTTTTGAAGATGTTTTCGTTGCCGTCGCGGTAATCCTGCGGCGACTGCACCACGGCGATTTTCGGGTCGCTGAAGTGCGGCACCATGTATTTGAGCCAGTTTTTATCGACGCAGTAATCGGCGTCGATCACCGCCACCACTTCGGCATCTGGCGCGGTGTGCGGCAGGATGTAGTTCAGCGCGCCGCCCTTGAAGCCGGCAATCGGTGCGACGTGGAAGAAACGGAAACGCGGGCCCAATACTTTGCAGTAGGCCTCTACTGGCTCCCACACGGCCGGGTCCTTGGTGTTGTTGTCGATGATGATGACTTCGTAATCCGGGTAATCCAGCGCCGCGAGGGCGTCTAGGGTCTGTTTGACCATCTCCGGCGGCTCGTTGTAGCAGGGCACGTGGATCGACACCTTGGGCCGGTAGGCGCTGTCGCTGTCCACTGGCTGGAAGGGGCGCCGGCGTGCGCGGGTCCAGGCGGTTTCAGCCAGTTCATGAGCCTCGGTGAGCAGCACGATAAACACGCCGAAGGCGCCTATGCCGAGCAGCAGGCCGACCAGGGTGCTGAACCAGGTGCTGTACTGCTGGCTGTAGTCGTAGCCAATCCACACCAGGGCGGAGCCGCCGGCAAACGCGACAAAGGTCAGGAAGGTCCGCCCGCGCTGGCGCAGGGCGCTGCCGTCGATCAGCATCATGGCCAGGCTGAGCAGTGCTAATACCACCGAACCGATGGCCAGCAGGCGCCACTGCGGAATCGCCACCACCGGGCCTTCGAAGGCGAACTTGGGCTGGCGTTCGAGGTTGTACACGCCCCAATACGCGCCGACTGAGCCTTCATCGCTGGCCTTCCACGGCTGGTCGAAGGCTTCGATGACGAAGTAGTTGTAACCCTTGGCATTCAACGCATTAACTAGGGTGCGCAGGTAAATGGCCTGATCGGCTTGTGAGGCGTCTGCGCCACCGCGCATGCTGCCGTTACTCGGCCAGCCGACCTCCGAGAGCAGCAAGGGTTTTTTCGGGAAGAGTTTTTTCAGGTCCTTGGCGCGTTCGAGAACGAAGTCTGTGGCGTCCTCCATGGGCACGAACTCCCAGTAGGGCAGCACGTGGGCGGCGATCAGGTCGGTGTGCTGCGCCAGCTCCGGGTATTCCTGCCAGATGTGCCACTGCTCGGAGGTGGTCACAGGCACCTTGACCGCCGCGCGCACGCGGTCGATGTAAGCAATCAATGCGTCTGCTGTGACTTCCTTGCGAAATAGCGCCTCGTTACCGACCACCACGCGCACTACGCTGCGTGAGTTGTTGGCAATCTCGATGGCCTTGCTGATTTCCCGCTCGTTACGCGCCAGGTCGGGGCTGATCCAGATGCCCAGGGTCACGCGCAGGCCGAATTCTTCCGCCAGCTTGGGGATGTCGCCCAACGGACCGTCGACCGAGTAAGTGCGGATGTTGTCGGTCTGGTTGCTCAGCAGCTCCAGGTCCTCACGCATCTGCGCGTCGCTGGGGTAGGTGTCTTTCTGTGGGTTTTGCCCAGCGCGAAAGGGTGAGAAAGAAAAACCGGAGACCTGTTCCGGCCAATCAGGGGCCGTTACCGGGCGGTTGTACAGCGCCCAGATACCGGTAAACAAGGCAGCAATCGCCAGGAACATGACCAGGTTCAGTCCAAACTTACGCGAAGGCATAGTGAGCAGGTCCAGCGAAAAGGCGATGAGAAATCGACGAGCGTCGGGTGGCGCATGCTACGCCGCCGCTACAGGGCTGTATAGCCCGGCCTGTGGGGCTATCAATGGGACGATGACGGGGGCTTGAAGGTTCCTCGTGCGGCTCTATGAGGCGGCTGCTTTTCGCCTAGGCATGGCCTGCGCCAAACAGCGCTTGGGCACAGGCCACAGGCTACCTATAATGCGCGCCGCAGCTGGGAGTGAGTGATAAAGATGCCTGTGGATGAACAACGCTTTGGCGGCATTGCCCGTTTGTATGGCCAGCAAGGGGCTGAGCGGCTGGCGGCTGCCCATGTCGCCGTGGTCGGTATTGGCGGCGTCGGCTCTTGGGCCGCTGAAGCCTTGGCCCGCTCCGGGGTGGGTGAGATTTCCCTGTTCGATCTGGATGACGTGTGCGTGAGCAACAGCAATCGTCAGCTGCATGCGCTCGACAGCACGGTTGGCCAGCCCAAGGTCGAGGTGATGGCGGCGCGCATTCGTGGCATCAACCCGGCCTGCGTGGTGCACGCGGTGGCGGATTTTGTCACCCGCGAGACCATGGCCGAGTACATTACCCCGCAGCTCGATGCGGTGATCGACTGCATCGACAGCGTTAACGCCAAGGCCGCGCTGATCGCCTGGTGTAAACGCCGCAAGATCCAGGTCATCACCACGGGCGGGGCGGGTGGGCAGATAGACCCGACGCAGATTCAGGTCGGCGACTTGAACAAGACCTGGAACGACCCACTGGCCTCCAAAGTGCGTTCCACCCTGCGCCGTGACTATGGCTTCTCGCGCACCCCAGGGCGCAACTACAGCGTGCCGTGCGTCTACTCCAGTGAGCAGCTGCGTTACCCCAAGCCCGATGGCACGGTATGTCAGTACAAGGCTTTTGTCGGTGATGGGGTCAAGCTCGACTGTGCCGGTGGTTTTGGTGCGGTGATGATGGTCACGGCAACCTTTGGCATGGTCGCTGCCGCGCGCATCGTCGACAAACTGGTGGCCGGTACGCGCCGCCCCGCAGAACGGTCGCCCACGGCCTAGCTGTTGCGGGCACGCGGTAAGGAATGACCAACGCTGGTCGATATTCAGCAGGGACATGTTGGTGGTTACCCGTTGAGGTGTTTGTGTTGTCCCTGTTGCGTCGTGCGCTAAACCGTCCCCTGCGTTATCTGCTGCCGCTGGTGCTCCTGTTGAGGGGCCTGGATGTCAGTGCTCAACCGGTTGTGCGTGTCGGTACTGGCGACTGGGCGCCTTATGTTGACCAGCAGCTTGAGGGTGGTGGTGCGCTGACACACCTAATCCGTGAGATTTTCAATGCGGCAGGCTACCAGGTCGAGTTCGTTTACCACCCTTGGGAACGCAACCTGTTAATGCTGCAGCAGGGCAGCCTGGATGCGGTGATGCCCTATTCCTGCTCAGCGCAGCGACAACGCATCAGCGCCTGCAGTGACCCTCTGGTGCAGGGCGAATTTGTACTGTTCCAGCGCAGTGAGCAGCCGCTGGATTGGGCAACTGTCGAAGACCTCAAGGCAATGCGCATTGCCACCACGCTTGGTTATTCCTATGGCCCGCAGCTTGATGCGGCCCTGCAGGCTGGGGAGTTGCGCGTGCAGCAGGGTGGCAGAGAAAGTACCGGTTTACGTTTGCTGAGCTTGGGCCGTGTGGACGCCTTTGTGCAGGACCGTGCGGTGGGCTATGCCATGTTGCACCGCATGTTCTCACCGGCTGAGCGTGCGGCCATCAGCCATCACCCGCGCATTCTTAATCGCGAGTCGCTGCACCTACTGTTTCGCAAGCACGAAGCCCAGGCCGATCAATTGCGTGCGCTGTTCAATGCCGGTTTACGTCAGTTGAACGAGAAGGGCGAATTACAGCGATTGCAGGAGCATTTAAATTCGCTCGACCCTGCTGCGGGTCAGCGCGCACTTTAGTCGTCGCTTGCCAGCAACTGCTGCATACGAGTGAGCACCGCCTGTAAGCCATTGCTGCGAGAGGGTGAGAGGTTGCGCGCCAGGCCGAGTTGGGCAAACCAGTCGGGTAGGTCCAGCTGCTGCAGCTCCGTCAGGGGCAAACCGTTGACCCGTACCAGCAACAAGGCGAGCAGCCCGCGCAGCAAGCGTGCATCACTGTAAGCGCGAAACTGCCGGTATTGCCCCGTTGCCTCGATCAGCAGCCAGACCTGGCTTTCACAGCCGCTTACCCGGTTGTCTTCACCGCGTTCGCTGTCGCTGAGTGGTGTCAGCTGATCGCCCCACTGCATCAACAAACGTGCGCGTTGCTCCCAGCCCTGGCAGGCGCTGAAACTATCCAGGGCAGCTTGGGCGCTGGCGGGCAGGCTCATTGCAACAGCTCCAGGGCTTGGTCCAGTGCGCTGAAAAAGCGCTGTAGATCCGCCGCATCGTTATACAGCCCGAGGGATACGCGAAGCGCGCCGTTTAGGCCGAGGCCCTGCAGCAAAGGCATGGCGCAGTGATGGCCGGCGCGCACGGCAATGCCTTGCTCGCTCAGCAAGTGGGCGAGGTCGGCATGGTGCACCCCCTCGACCACGAAACTGGCCAGGGCGACATTCGGCGTGCCAAGCAGGTGCACGCCTTGGCGCTGCTGCAGGCCGCTGAGTAGCTCGGTGTGTAGGGCGGCTTCATGAGCACTAACGGCCCTGGCATCGAGGCTGGTCAGATAATCCAGGCTGGCGCCGAGGGCAATCACCGCGGCAATTGGCGGTGTACCGGCTTCAAAGCCCAGTGATGCAGGGCGGAAGCTGGCGCTGCGGTAGTCGGTGTGCAGCAGCATCTCCCCGCCAAACTGCCAGTGCGCCAGTTGCTCTAAGGCGTGCGTGCGGCCGTAAAGCAGGCCGACCCCATCCGGACCATAGAGCTTGTGGCTGGAGCAGACGTAGAAGTCGCAGCCGAGCGCCTGCACATCGTGGCGGCCGTGCACCACGCCTTGGCTGCCGTCCACCACGGTCAGCGCGCCTTGCGCCTGTGCCAGGGCCAGCAGCGATGCAAGTGGCTGCCAACTGCCGAGTACATTGGACAGCTGGCTGGCTGTGAGCAAGCGAGTGCGCGGGCCGATCAGTTGCGCGGCTTGCGCCAGATCGATCAAACCGTGGCTATCCAGCGGCAACACCACCAGCTTGAGTTGACGGCGCAGAGCCAGCTGTTGCCAGGGCAGCAGGTTTGCGTGATGTTCCAGCGCGCTAATGACAATCTCATCGCCCGGCTGAAACTGCTGTTCCAGGCCATAGGCCAGCAGGTTGAAGGCTTCGGTGGCGCTACGGGTGAAGATGATTTGCTGCGCGTCGGCGGCATTCAGCCAGCGTGCAACCTGCTCACGGGTGGCCTCGAAGGCGCGGGTGGCACGTTCGCCCGGCACATGTTGGGCACGATGCACGTTGGCGGCGCCTCCAGCGTAATAGCCGAGCAGGGCATCGAGCATGGCCTGGGGTTTTTGTGCGGTGGCGGCGCTGTCCAGGTAGGTCTGGCCCTCGGCTTCAAGGGCCAGAATGCCAGGGAAGTCAGCGCGCCAAGGGGATTGGATAGGCATGGGTAAGCAATCGAGACCGTAGGATGGGTTGAGCGCTGCGATATCCATAATGAGCGTGATGGGTATCGCAATGCTCAGCCTATCCTACAAAACTGAGTGTAAATAAACAGGCCGGGCATTAGCCCGGCCTGTGGCAACTGCGCTGCGCTTAGTTATGTGCGTGCAGGGCGTCGTTCAGCTCGATCGCCGACTTGTGGGTTTTGCACTCCACGGCGCCGGTTTGCGAGTTGCGGCGGAACAGCAGGTCCGGCTGCCCAGCCAGTTCGCGGGCTTTAAGCACCTTGACCAGCTTGTTGTCAGCATCCAGCAGTGCCACTTTGGTGCCGGCAGTGATGTACAGACCGGATTCCACGGTGTTGCGGTCGCCCAATGGAATACCGATACCGGCATTGGCGCCGATCAGGCAGCCTTCGCCCACGGAAATGACGATGTTGCCGCCACCGGACAGGGTGCCCATGGTCGAGCAGCCGCCGCCTAGGTCCGAACCCTTGCCGACGAAGACACCCGCAGACACGCGGCCTTCGATCATGCCTGGGCCTGCAGTGCCGGCGTTGAAGTTGACGAAGCCTTCGTGCATCACGGTGGTGCCTTCGCCCACGTAGGCGCCCAGGCGGATACGCGCGCTGTCGGCGATACGCACGCCAGCCGGCACCACGTAGTCGGTCATCTTCGGGAATTTGTCCACCGAGAAGACTTCCAGCAGGTTGCCCTTCAAGCGCGCTTCCAGCTGACGTTCAGCCAGTTCAGCCAAGTCGATGGCGCCCTGGTTGGTCCACGCCACGTTCGGCAGCAGCGGGAAGATGCCGGTCAGGTTCAAGCCGTGTGGCTTGACCAGGCGGTGCGACAGCAGGTGCAGCTTGAGGTAAGCCTCAGGCGTGCTGGTCAGGGGCGCGTCTTCAGCCAACAGGGTGACCACCAGCGGCTTCTGGCTTTCGGCCAGGCGGGTGAGCAGAGCGGCTTGCGCCGGGTCTACATTTTTCAGCGCTTCGGCCAGGTCGCCGGCCTGAGCGGTAGTGATGCTGATGGCCTGGTTGCCGCCGGTATAGCCAAGTTGCTCTACGACTTTAGCGACCAGCTCGCTGGCTGGGTTGAGCAGCGGCTGGGCATAGAAAACTTCCAGCCAGTTGCTCTGACGGTTCTGGGTGCCAACGCCGAAGGCCAGGCTAAAGAGGGTGGTGTTCATTTTATTTTCCTTACCGCAAATTCATGTGGGCCGAGTGGTCAACCCAGTTCGGCGGCATAGCGGTCGGCCTTGAAGCCGACCAGGGTCTTATTGCCGAGATCCAGCACGGGGCGTTTGATCATCGACGGTTGGGCGAGCATCAGTTCGATCGCCTTGTCCTGGTCGAGGTTGCTTTTCTGCGCCTCGTCCAGCTTGCGGAAGGTGGTGCCTGCGCGATTTAGGACGATTTCCCAACCATGCTCGTTGCACCACTTTTCCAGGTTACCGCGGTCGATGCCGCAGGTTTTGTAATCATGAAAGACATAGCTTACCCCGTGCTCGTCGAGCCAGGTGCGGGCTTTCTTCATGGTGTCGCAGGCTTTGATGCCGTATAGGCTGTAAGTCATTGATTTATAAGGGGCTGTGTTGGCTCTCCAAAACCCCCCCCAAATCCTCCCCAAAATTCCGGCGCGCATTATGCCACGTCGATCCACTCGGCCCCGCGCGCATCACGGTACAGGTCGGTCATTTTCGCGTGACGATGACCGAGCAAAGCCTGCGGGTCGCGACCTTCTGCGGCGTGCAGCCTTGCAGCCAGCGAGCGCATTTCATGGAAGGTCGGCGGGTGGTCGCCAAGATCAAGCCCGAGCTTGGTAGCGGCTCGATCCCGGGCCGCGGCAAACTCCTTGCTCAGCGTGTCCAAAACAAGGCTTTGCCCAGCCTTTGCGCGACTGATGGTGCGTGCGTGGTGGATCAGGTGCTTGGACACTACCATATCGCGACAGCTTTTAATCACCGCGCCCAGCTCAAGCCCTGTCGACTCAAGCCGCAGGCCGGTACTAATGCGCAGGCGCGCGCCGGTCTTTGACTGGATCACATGCAGGTGATCGTCGCGCACATCCTTGAACAACATCCCCGCCACATCCTCCCGCCGCTGCCCCGTAAGTACAGCCAGCTCCATGGCCCGCTTTAGCCATGACTGCTTGGCCTCCGCATAGGTCGCCTTCCACAGATCCAGGGTCAGGCGCTTCCGCTTGATCTTCACGCGCGCCGCCTTGGTTGCATCTACTGGATTGCTATCCGTCCAGCCAACCGCCATCGCCTCGACGAAAACGTCGCGCAGCAGTGAGCGCATCGCCCTGGACATTTGCCCCTTGCCACCTTTGGCCACGCCCGCCAAGTAGCCCGCCACGTCCATCGTGGTGATCGCCCGGATTGGCTTGCTGCCCAGCGCAACGTCAAGCCGGTTAATCCGCATGCGTGCGTTGCGCACGCTGGCCGGTGACAGTTCACGCGCCTGATAAATCTCCCGGTACTCGACCAGCCAGGCCGAGAACAGAAGTCCGACAGGCTCTGGCTGCTCAGTGAGCCGAGTCGCCAGTGATACCGGCGCAGCGTTCAACGCATGGTTGGCGGCCACCGCTTCACGAATGGCGGCCTCCTTGTCGGTGCCCATGCCAAAGCACCGGCCAGACACTGGGTCGCGGTACTGGTAGTACGTCACGCCATTGCGCTTATCCAGCTTGCGGTACAGGTTCAGGCCGGCAAGGTCTTTGCTGCCTGGATCACGCGGCCTTGGAGACATTGCGGGCGGCCTCTATTCGGTTGAGTAGGCTTGAGCCTCGCGGGATAGGCTGAGGCTTTGGTGGCTCGTGGTAGCGGGCGTCAATCTCAACATAGTAGCTGCGCCCATGCTTTACCGGGGCGGGCTGTATCGATCCTTCACGCGCCCATTTGCGCAGCGTGTTCGTGCTGGGCGGCGTCTTGAAGTTCTCGGCGGCCCATTCTTCTAGGGTTGCAAGACTCATTGGATACCTCTCTACCCCTATGCCGGGGAGGGTGGGAAGGGGTTAGGGTTGGCTGCTGCCTGTCATGGCGGCTTCGATGTTTAAGTCAAAGTTGTGGCCATCGCCGTGCCACGAAACAAAAGCCGCATCCTCAACGACCTGCCACGTCGATTGATCACCCTCCGCTCTGGCGCGAATAAAACGATACCGCTGCGCATCCCGCTTTAGCTCTGCGCGTTCGGCGAGTAGGGCGGCTATCGAGGGAACTCCGCTGTACTGCTCAAGCTCAGCAATCAACTCGTCCGTAATGGTTACGGCTGGCGCGGCCGTAGTGGTTTCTTCAGGCACAGCGAATACCTCTCCACCGACTCGCGCCGGCACAGTTAAAGATGGGGTTTAAGTCGCAGGCTAGGCCAGGTGCCTAATGCCTTTGCGGGTGGCGCGGTGTACGGCCAGGCAGATGGCGCCGGGGCTTACGCCGAGGGCTCGGCCGATCCGGCGCCAGGGCATTGGCTTGGGCAGGTGGCGCATTTCGTAGGCCCATACGAGCTGGGCCTTTAGGTAGGCGGGCTGGCTCATGGCTTGAGGCTGGCCAGCTTGGCGTCGATGCGTTCTTTCAATCTGATAGCGGGAGATGAATCCCACAAAGCAAACGACCCAGCGCACTCGCGCAACAACTCCACCAGCTCAGCGTCAGGCGATGGCGGGGCGGACTTGGCTTGGTTTAGCAGCCGGCATATAGCCCCCTGAATCGCCTCCGGAGATGTGTAGTCCTTAACGGCTTCACTTGCCAGCTCAAGCCCTGCAACGTGACTCAGGTTAGGCGTCATGGCGCATACTCCACTTTATTGTCCACACTCTGCCGTTGAAAGTCTGAATCACAAAGGCACCCATAGCTGCTAACTCTAAACGCCTAACATCAGCCTCGGCCTCCGTACTGAACACTTCAAAATTCATTCCGTCACCTCGCCATTGTCTGCGTCATCATCAGGATCGCGGCCAGCGCACCAGCCACACAGTGAGCAATGGTCAGCGCCACTGCAGTTCAGGTACACGCCGCAGCGTGGATTTTGGCAATAGAGATACATTACTTAGTCACCTCGCCATTGGCAGTTGATAGGGCTGCTCTGGCTTGGCTTGTCCATTCTGCTGATTCTTCGCGCCAGTAACCGCCCGGCAATTCAAGCGTCAGCCGATCCAGACGATTGGCGGCTAAGGTCAGTGCCAAACGCAACCGATTAACCTCACCCTCTAGCCGCTGGTTGGCGGCTAGAAGCGCCTGGACGTTTCCCTCAGCCATTCCCGCTCTACGCCATGCCTTGTCGTACTTATCCAGCAAGTCTTCATTGTCCAGCGCCAGCCGCTGGTTGGCGGTGCGGAGTTGGTCGTAGTCCTGCCGCAGGTTGAATGCGAAGCCAGCAAGCTCATCTCCAATAGGCTCAAGGTACTGCTCAAGCTTTCGCGTGCTGATCTTGTGCTGCGTTTCGCAGATAGTGTGCAGCGTGCGCAGTGGGCTACGGCGAGCAAGGCTTGCCAGTATCTGCATTAGTCGTGCGTCACTCATCGCGGCCACCATTCAGCAGGGCGCGGAGGTCACGCAGGTTTTCGATAAGGTTTGACGTACTGGTGAATGGGTCAGCAATACGCTCCAGCAGCTCCCGCGACACAGCTACACCATCTGCCACTTGGTCGGCTGGGTGGGTGTAGAGCGGCGCTACCGGCCATCCCTTTGCGCTCCATCGTTCTGCGACTTCTCGGTCGTAGGTCGTGGCTGATTTGTCGGTCAGGTGGTCATCGGTGTGCCACGCAACAGCCTCGCCCCCTTGGCTGGGCAGTTGGGCGCGGGTGTTCCACTCACGTATTGCAGCATCCTTCCAGTGTGGCCAGTCTTTGTACTCAGTGCGCACGTCAGGGCCAATTGCCCCGCATCCGCACTGAATTGCGCCGTACTTAAACCCACCATCAGTCAGGGTGTGTGCATCTTCTCCGGGCGTATCGCCGCAGAATGGACAAGGGCACGCTTTCAGTTCTTCGTCCATCGTTAGCTACTCCGCTGCTGTTCGTTGTAGTCCTGCCAAGCCCAGCGCCACACGGCCCAGCGGTTCCAATGAATGGCTGATTCTTCCTCGTCGCTCTCGCGCTCAAAGAGAAAGTGCCCGCTGTCCAGGCCGATCAGCAAATAGCCTGGCGGCATCTTCTTGATGCCCAGTCGGTTGGTGTAATCGAAGCCGGTGACGTTGTTTGCTGCCATCACCCTTGCTCCTGACTGCCTGCTGATGGGGCGGCGGCGAGCATGGCCGAGTAAACCTGCACCCCGATTTCATGCTGCGCTGATTGTCGCGTTACGGCGCTTGCAAGCCTGGTGGTCTCGACCGAGTAGCGCATAGCTCTAGTCGGCTCAACCGGCACCAATTTCCAACCATCCGGCACCATATGCCGCACCTGCTCACTATGGTTAGCGGATAGGGCGGCGCGGGCTTGCTGCCATACCTGCCAGCCGTGCTCAGCGCCTGGGTTAAGGTACTCACCAACACCAGCCGGGCGCTTGAAGTAATGGGCCTCATAGACCCTGCCATTGCTTGCTGCGCGCTCTTTGCATGATTGCTCGTAAAGCGCCCGCTCATCCACCCCGCCAGCGCTTGGCTGATCAATTTCAGCTGCAAAACCAGCGCCGTGGAAATAGGCGTAGCGCAGTGTCGGCTGATCAGCCATCCCCGAGTAGGACAGGAAATGCTCGTATAGGCATTGAGTTGTGTGTGGATTGCCTCCGCACATGCACGGATCGCCAGCGCTGACAGGGGATGAGTTGAGGCGGGCCGCCGCACATGCAGCGCTATACTCGCCGGGCAGTTCTGGCACCACCCCGCTCTGCTGGGCTTTCAGGGCGGCAAGCTCTGCATCGCGCTGCTTATCCAGCGACAACCAGTGCTCCAGTTGCTCGGTAAGCCGCTCAATCCCCCGCGCCTGCTCGGCTATGGTTGTGATCGGCTTACCGTCCGCATCCTCGTACTTCGCCAGGCGGGCGCGCAGGACTTCCAGGCTGTCCAGTGATGTTTCGTGCATTTCTAATTCGGTCATGCCACTCATGGGTTACTCCGGTGTGATGGGCTGGCAACACAGGCAGATACATACAGCCATGCGCTGCTTGGTGTGGCGGCAGTAGGTGGGGCGGCTCATGCTGTTTTCTTCAGCTCCGGCTCAGTGAGTGTTGCCGCTGACCGAAAACTGACCCAGTAGAGGCTGTTCTGCCGACTGAAAACTGACCCAGGTGTTCAACTGCTTCTGCTCAATTTTTGAGCAGGAGAACACAGGGTGATCAGTATGGA